>ERZ772960.1012-NODE-1012-length-23441-cov-17.838707_pt1 | contig 23441 bp, 19 predicted proteins | sample MGYA00580678_ERZ772960 | MGnify/ENA primary metagenome ERZ772960 (study PRJEB29015, sample SAMEA2737930) | human oral metagenome | biome: human oral; feature: human-associated habitat; material: dental | place: China | collected 2059 ... | reverse complement strand
GGATAAGAAATCTTAATGTTTTCGTTCTTCATAATGTTATATTTCTATTAGTTTCGTCATTTCGTTAATAGGATTTATTGCTTCGAGTATGGCTCCGCTGACAGCTATTCCACTTACGCCGATGGTTATAAGTGCAGCTATATCGGTGCTAACAATACCACCAATGGCAATAAGTGGTAGGCAAATGTTTGTTTTTTTCATTTGTTCTAGAATATTCCGATATCCCTCTAAACCAAGTATAGGTGCAAGGTTGCGTTTTGTTTTAGTGTATCTAAAGGGACCACAACCAATGTAGTTTGCTCCTTCGGCTGCTAAACGCTGCACATCAGTAAAGGTATTGGCAGTTCCACCAATTATTTTTTCGCTACCAAGCATACATCGTGCTTCGTTGATGGGCATATCGTTCTTACCCAAATGTACGCCATCGGCACCAAGTTCGGCAACTAAATGTACACGATCGTCAAGCAAAAAGGTTGCATTATAGTTGCGACATAGTACGGAAACCTTTCTTCCAACACTTAAAAACTCGTTATCGGTAGCGTCTTTCATACGCAATTGTACCCATTTGCAACCACCACGAAGAGCCATTTCAGCACCTTCTACGTAATCAAATCGTTGATTCTCGTGTGTAATAAACTGTATGTTGTTCATCGTTTTATTAGTTTTTCAGGACAAAAGAAATGATTTACTGCTCCGTGTCCGCTACCTATGCGCACGTCTGCACCTGCATTTATAGCTTTAGATACATAGTTTTTTGCCATTGCGACAGCTTTTTCAAGTTCTAAACCACGCGCTAAGAATGCTGCAATAGCCGAAGAGAGCGTGCAACCTGTGCCATGTGTGTTAATAGAATTGATAGTTTCTGATTCAAAGATTATTGGCTTGCTGTTGTCGGCAAAGTAGAGTCGGTCGGTTTTAGTAGTGCTTTCTATGTGTCCACCTTTTATTAATAGCGCCCTGCAACCAAGGTTTAAGATTTTTATTGCAGCCTTGTCAATATCAGATATTGTTGCAATTGCGCATCGTGCTAAAGTCTCTGCTTCTGGAATGTTGGGTGTTAGTATAGTTGCCATAGGTAAAAGGCATTGGCAGAAGGTGTCTATAGCGTCTTCTTCTATAAGTTTATTGCCAGATGTAGAAACCATTACAGGGTCTATAACGAGTGGAACCGTCCTGTATTGAGCCAATACCTGCGCAATAGTTTCGATATTCTTTACACAACCAACCATACCTATTTTTATAGCATTGGGACGCAAATCGGTGAGAACGGCACGCAGCTGAGCCTCTACAACCGCAGTTTCGATGTTCTGAATGCAGAACACTTGCTTCGTGTTTTGTGCAGTAACAGCCGTAACAACCGATGAGGCGTAACACCCTAAAGCCGACATTGTTTTAATATCTGCCTGTATTCCTGCGCCTCCTCCGCTGTCGGAGCCTGCTATTGTGAGAGTTTTCACATAGTGCATCATAAGCCATCAAAGTAACAAATGGTACTTTTCGGAAAACCAAAATATAGGGAGATACACTAAATTAAGGATAGATAAACGCAAATGTCTATATATTCGCACTTCCTACGGCAGCATTACCTGCATCAGGTTATACGGGTATAATCTCAGCTCACTCAATAGAGTGGCACCCCCTTTTCGGTTAAACCGAAAGTTTATCTGCGTGCAAAGGTACGACAATGTTTACCAATAGCAAAATCAAACTCAAAGTTTTTATCCGTTTGTAATTTTTCTTTTGTTTTCCTTTTGGTTTATTAAAAATTGAGTAAATTTGCACTCAAACAACTAATTCGTAACAGAAATGCTTGAGAAAAACATACGCGAACAAATCATAGATTTGATTCATCGACAGGTAGTTCCTGCCGTTGGCTGCACTGAGCCTATGGCTGTTGCACTCTGTACAGCACGTGCCACAGAGCTGTTAGGACAGAAACCAGAAAGAATTAAAGCCCTTTTATCTGCTAATATCTTAAAAAATGCAATGGGCGTTGGAATTCCTGGTACTGGAATGATAGGCTTACCAATTGCAATCTCTTTGGGAGCGCTTATTGGAAAGTCGGAATATCAGCTTGAGGTTATTAAAGATTTAACACCCGAATCGCTGGAAGAAGGTAAGCAATATGTAGCAGAAAACCACATAGATATAAAATTAAAGAGTGGAATAAGCGAGAAATTGTATGTCGAAATAACCTGCGAAGCTGGCGAGAACAAGGCTACTGCCATAATTTCTAAAGCCCATACAAACTTTGTGTACGAGGAAATGAATGGCAAGGTACTACTTAACAAACAAGTTGAGGCTGGAGATGGTGCATCGGAAGATAACGACGACATTCAGCTAAATCTGAAATTGGTATGGGATTTTGCGACAACAACACCCATAAACGAGATTGATTTCATTTTAGAAGCTAAGCGTTACAATATGAATGCTGCCGAAGAAGCACTAAAAGGCAACTATGGACATTGCGTAGGAAAGACAATGGACCGACCAATAAGTCGTGGTTTGTTTGGTAATAGTATTTATTCGCACATTCTTTCTAAAACTGCATCAGCGTGCGATGCACGTATGGGCGGAGCAATGGTGCCTGTAATGAGCAACAGTGGGTCGGGAAATCAGGGCATTTGCGCCACCAATCCTGTTGTAGTATTTGCTAAAGAGAATGGAAATACACCCGACGAATTGGTAAGAGCACTAACATTGAGCCATCTTACAGCTATTTATATTAAACAAAATCTTGGAACACTATCGGCACTTTGTGGTTGTATTGTGGCTTGTACAGGTTCGAGCTGCGGCATAACCTACTTGATGGGTGGCGACTATAACAACATTTGCTATTCTATAAAGAATATGATTGCTAACCTTACGGGTATGGTTTGCGATGGTGCAAAGCCAAGTTGTGCTTTAAAAGTATCGTCTGGTGTATCTACTGCGGTACTTTCTGCAATGCTTTCTATGTCTAACCAACATGTAACGGAAGCAGAAGGTATTATTGATAAGGATATTGACCAATCTATTCGCAACCTTACTAGCTTAGGAAAACATGCAATGAACGAGATGGATATTATGGTGTTGGATATTATGACACATAAAAACGGCTGCTAAAAATAGCTGTAATTAAAATACAATCCTACATTTTTAACTATACAAAAATGGTTCGCATATCGATTGATGCGAACCATTTTTGCATTTTAAAATAGATATTCTGTTGTCTACACCTTTTATTATAGATTCAAACTAACACCTGCATACCACGTTGCGCCATAGACAGGAGCATACATAAAGGCAGCATCATCGCCATGCTTTTCGTCTTGCAGATAGCTAAAGATATTCTTTCCGCCACCATAAATGCTGAACGAACCGAAACGCTTAGCTACACGGAGGTTCCACAAAGTGAAAGTGTCTGTTTTCTTAATCTTAGATGTCTTTGGCGCATCTTCAGAGTTATAGTCGATGTACATCTTGCCTTGCAGAGAACCTGTGAGTGCAAACGACCAAGTACCAGGAGTGTATTCGAGGTTTAAGTCGCCCGTCATAGCAGGGAAACGAGAGATGTACTTGCTGTCTTTTGCGTAAGCTAAACGCTGAGGAGCTTCTTTGCATTCGTCTGATTCTGGGTCAGACCATTCTGCGCGTTCGTGTTTGAACTTGCCTTGGTTGATTGTCCAGTTTACACCAGCCTTGAAATCTCTGAATGGATTCCACTTTACGCCAAGTTCAATACCCTGCACGTATGCATCGTCTACATTCTCCCACTGGTAGGTATAGCCGAATTTCTTAACATCATCGCTTGCTGGAGCAAACTGAATTTTATCTTTCAGGTCGGTGCGGAAGATATTTGCACTCAACTGAACATTCTTTGTATAGTAGTCGGCAGAGAAGTTATAGCTTATAGAACGCTCCCCTTTAAGGTTTGATGACTTCCAAACACGTGGTGAACCAGAGCAGAGATGTAAGTCTTCTGAGAAGCCGTATGGTGCACGGAAACCTGTCCCTATGTTGGCACGAAGTATGAACGATGGGCTAACCGCATACTTAATAGCAAGACGAGGATTGAATGATGTTTTGCTGAACTTTGTTTTTGGGAAAGCAGAATCAGAAACTCTTTGACTTGTTGTATATTCTTCGCCAGAGGAGTGAGTATCTAACCGCAAGCCAGGTACTACTGTAAAGTTAGGCAATATGTTCCATTCGTCTTGTACAAAGAAACCAAATTCATCGGCATGTTTCTTACCAATAGAGGTGTAAGGTATGCCAAAGTAAGGGTTACCACGTTCATCGTCTGACGAAATAATATAGAGACCTGTTTCGCGAAGATGTGTAAAGTAGCTCTGAACACCTGCCAATAGAGTGTGATTACCACAAATTGTAGTCAGCGTAAGCGAAGGTGTGAATGTATTTTCCTTTGCAATATAAGGACGCATTAGTTCTACATCAGGATCAACACCGTCTGGGTGAGTTGCATCGGTGGTAGCTTCTCTATAGTTAGATAGGAAGGTATCGTTGGTTGCATTACGTTTATGGTGTACGTAAGCCATTGCTAAATTAAGTTCTGAATGTGCTCCTATTGGTAATGTGTAAGCCAAATCGGTTGAGATACGATTGGTTCTGATATTCTCTGTGCCGGCTGAGAATGGATTTAAGAATAGATCATCTTTCATATTTCCACCATAACGAAGTTCGTCCATAGCTTTTGCACGAAGCACAAGTTTATCGTTCTTAGCAAAAGGACTATATACGTAGACACTTGCTCCTACATTATTCATAAGGCTATAAACTCTATCGGAAATCTGATCTTTATGTTTTACCTCTTCACGAGTTAGTCCATCTTGTGTAGCATCTACGGCATCTTCCTCTGTTCGCTGTGCTGTTACCAACAAACCTATATTTCTATAGCGTATAGAACCTGAACCTTTGTAACTTTTATGTCCAAAGTTTCCATACTGAATGTCGGCATTTACCGTTGGTTCGAAGGTTGGCTCTTTTGATATAATGTTGATAGCACCAGCAACAGCACTACTTCCATAAAGTGCAGAACCTGCTCCTTTTACCACTTCCAGACGGTCTATATCATTTGTTCCCATCTGTTGTAGACCGTAAACTCCAGCCAATCCAGAATATACAGGTTCACCATCGAGTAGCACTTGGGTATGTTCAGCACCAAGACCTTGCATTCTTACCATTGAGAAATTGCAGAATTGGCATTGCTGTTCTACGCGTATTCCGGGTACACCTTCTAGCGCATCGTACAGGTTAAGGGCGTTTTTACGCTTTAAAGCCTGCGATGTCAGTACCTCTGTACGTATTGGAACATTCTTTACAAAGTGCTCTGTGCGCGTACCAGTTACCACTACTTGGCTAAGTTCTAAGGCATCTTTGTCTAACTTAAAATAGACAGCAGTACCTTTTCCACTTACCATTTCTACTTCGAGTTCCTCTTCTTGATAACCTTCGAGGCTTGCTACGACAGTCTGTTTCCCTACTGGCAGATCAGACATTTTAAAGTGTCCAGACGCATCGCACTTAGTTTTCATATTCGTTCCTTTCACTGTAATGGTGGCATAAGGCAGGTGCTGTCCTGTCTCTTTCGCCTTAACATCACCGAAAAGCATTGCATCTGTGCCCTGTGCCATCGTTATTATAGCACAAAATAGGCTTAATAGTAACATAAAATTTCGTTTCATGTAGCGTTAATTATTTTTATTAGGTGAATAACTTTTAATTTTAAGTTACAAAGATATTTATTTTTGCAATGTTTAACAATACCTAATAATAAGTAAAAACCATATCATTCCGCTATCATTTACATTTATTGTTTACCTATTTAATATATGTTCATTTTGCATTGTATATATGACATACGCTCACATAACGATATTTAAACAACAAAAGAGTCATCATTTACTCATTACCATGATAGATAATTTTATTGATTATGAATGTATTGGCATCTTCTTTCTATAACTTACATACCTAAAAATAATGATTTTAAACTGCCAAATACTATATTCATAAAATTTAAAAAGTAGGGTATTTCCTTTTTTATATAGGTGTACGCCTTTGGCTGTATGGGGAATTACTATTATATTTGCAGCAGAAATATTGAATAAAAATATAACAGAATAGGAGGAAATAGATTATGAAAAGTAAAAATATAATATGGTTAAGTGCCATCGTTGCTACGATGTCTCTTACTTCTTGCGATAGTCTACTTGCCTTAAATGGTGGTTCGTCTGGCGTAGTTTATACATCTGGAGGTGATGTTTACAATGCTGGTTACGGCTCTGATTACGGTGGTAGATATGCTTATTCGGGCATACGATACGAAGATGCACGCCGTCAGGCTCTCTTTTTATCAGACAAAATGGCTTACGAACTGGGACTTAACGATGCTCAATACGAGGCTATTTACGAAATAAACTTAGATTATTTGCTTAATATGCGAGGTGAAAACTCAATTTATGGCGACTATTGGGCACGTCGTAATAGTGATATATTCTATGTGTTGAATGCCTCTCAATACAACTACTTCGTAAATATGGACTACTTCTATCGTCCTGTTTACTGGTACGACAATACATACGCTTTCAGCATTTACAGCCGTTACGACAATCCACGCTACTTCTATCGCTCATATCCTGTATACTACGATACTTATAGAGGTGGTAGAAATCTTGGAGAACAAAGTTATTACGCTGGGCGATTTGGTAGACGAACAGGGCAGCCTGTTGTGATAAACCGCAATAATGGTAGCTTTGGAAGCTACGGTAACAATGGTTCGCGCGTAGTGCAAACGCCACAAAATGGAAGCAATAGTAGCCGTCCTTCTTTTGGAAACCAACGCAGAAATAATGAAAGTGTGGACAGAAGAAGCTTCGGAAATACCACTATACAGGGGCAACCTGTTGGTGTACAACCACAACAAATGCCACAACGTTCCAACAATAATAGTAGCTTCGGTGGCTCTCGTCAGGGAACAACATCACAGCCTTCTAATTTTGGTGGTAGCTTTGGCCGCAACAATGGTTCTGAACGCACGTTCTCTTTTGGGTCAGAAAGCCGTCGTCTTGAAACGCAACCGTCTAATAGCGGATTCAATAATAACAATAGCAGTCGTGGTTCGTTTGGAAATAGTGCTCCGCGTCCTAGCATGCAACCTAATCAAACAATAGAACGCCCGACACAAAACAGTGGTTCGTTTGGCGGACATAGATAGAAAACAAAACACATGCACATAACAACTGTTAGTCGGCACAAGGTGGTGGCGGCTATGACAAGAGGTTTTTTCCAAGCCTTTATAAGTGGTAGTATAGATGCCACACAGCCTGGAAAGAAGAATATAACACCCTTAGAGTATAAGAAAATAATAGCCGATAACTACGAAAGGTTGTCGGCTTACTATGTTTCTGTAATGTTCCCAATTCTTATTCGGCTTAATTACACTGACGGAGAGGCTGTTGCTGAAGACATGAAACGTAGAAAATTCAGTGATTCAACATCGCCAAAAATACTTCTTCGCTATGCTTGTGGATCTAAAGAACTGTACGAAACTGCCATTAAAGAGTATCAACAGCAGGTTAGTATCTTGCTTACGGGAAGGTTACAAACCATAACAGAATTCTTTAAAAACTACGAACGTGGTGCAAAAGATATTCAACCAGTAGATGTAGCCCTTGCTATCCGTTCTATGGTGCGTACTCAGATGATGACATATAGTATGGTACTGAAAACTATCAATCCCGAATTGGCAACTTTGCATCAGGCTACCGTTTTCCGTTTAATGCTCTATGGCACAATGGCCTTGCTGCACAATGAGCCTATTTCCATAGAAAGCGATAACTTAGAGATTATGTTCCGTCGTGTGGCACTTAATTCAGATAACTTTGAAGTACTGATGAACGAAATGAATCAAGCCTACGAAGATTTGGTGAGAGAACAGAAATAGTGATGCTATTATAGCCCCACCCCAATAAGATATAAATAGTATTAGTAACTAATTAGTTCTCAATAGCTTATAAAAAGCTATACTTTCGCATTGTAAAAAGGTAGTTTTTGGCTTGCAAAACATACCTTTTTACAAACCAAAAACCACCTTTTTAATATATAAGAACTACTAAAAGCAGACGTATGGTTGTAGCCTCTCAATAACATCGGCTGGGAATTCTTTGAGCAATCGAAGTTGCGACAAACTACTTAATCTGCCTTTCAGTCGTCTGTATTCTACTATCTGACGTGCCATATAAAAGGTTATGTAGGGGTGGCGACGCAGTTGCGACAACGAAAGAGTATTGAGATTGAGACGTTTTGTTTGCGCATTACGCACTTCGAAGAAAGGTAACGATTCTACAGGGAACCCTTCTATCTCTTTCAGTTGTCCCACCGCTACATATCCACCAAGCCGTTCGCCATAGCTAACAATGGTTTTTGCCCAACCAGAACCAATACCAGGAACCTTCTTTAACATAGTTGTATCGGCATAAGCAAGGTTTATATGTGTGCCCAATTTTATTTTAATGGGGTATCGAATGGTATCTCTGTCGTATTTCTTGTATGGTTTATAGGCATCGTTCTTCTTATATTCTTCGTAGGCTTCGTGTAGTTTGCGTTGTTCTTCTATCCGTCCTCGTTCGTAATTTCGTATAGTTTCCATTGTAAAGGCTGGCTGATAGTCCTCGCCAATGGTTATGTATGGCTCTAAATCGCGATATTGCTTGCGAGTTAAACCATAAACTTTAGCAAACGATTGAGGCGAACGGAACACACCTCCTTTGGCTCTGTAGCGATAAATATTGCGTATTTGATAGGGGGCAAGCCCTAAACGGCTCAGCTGTAAACTATCTGCTGTATTAGGATCGAAAGGAAACAATTCTGTTTTTTGCCCGTTTTCCAATCTATATTGTCCCGAACCTGTTTCGTAACTGGCTATATCTCTTGTTCTTTCTGTAGCTATTGCCGAACTGTCGGCAGCATTAAGCAATGTGCTACTACGCTTATTACCTAATAAAAACAAAATTCCTAACACTCCAATAGTAAGACATAACAAAAAGGTAATGACTTTCCTATCTGACTTTTTCAGGTAAAAGAATTCACGAAAATTCATAGAACGGTTTACGATTGTATTTAGATTATTCAGCAGAAATTCCACTGAAACAGAAAAATATTGGTATTTTTGCAGTAAAATAGAATAGATTTATGAACAAAGCATTCTCTCTATTGCGCAAGTTTCCAATGGCTATTGCGATGACTATATTTATTTTAGTTGTTTCGTTAATACCTATTCCAGAGACTCCATTAAGTGGTATTACACTCATAGACAAGTGGACACACATTGGTTTATACACTGTGCTCGGTATGATTGTGGCACACGAGTATTTTCATAACCACAAACCTGTAACCCCAAAAGGTATGTTTCTTGGTGTATGGTTGCTACCATCGCTTTTAGGAGGAGGCATAGAACTATTGCAAACCTATTGTACCAATGGAAACAGAAGTGGCGAATGGCTCGACTTTATTGCCGATATTATAGGTAGTACTATTGCTTTGGCTATCGGTACTCTGCTGGTAAGGTTTCTTTCCAAGCAGTAAATGGATAGTTACGCATTTGCCGATTGTAGAAACGAGGGTCGCCTGTAACCTCCATTCCTATGAAATTAGGTTTTTCAAACGGCTCAGTCAAACTTTCCAATTCTACTTCTGCCATAACCAAGCCCTCGTTCTCGCCGTGAAATTCGTCAATTTCAAAAGTATGCTTGCCGCTTTTCACCAAATAACGATGCTTGTCTATTATACCTTTCTCACACAATTGAAGAAGTTGTTCTGCCTCTTCGAGACTTATTTCTTTTTCAAATTCGTAACGCGAAAGTCCCCCATCAACCGACTTTCCTTTAATTGTTAGGTAGCCTTTTGTATCTCGAATGCGAATACGAACGGTATTTATAGCTGCAAAATAGCCTTGTCGGACATGACTTACATTATATGCTTGGCTCTTCCAATCCATATTTTTATGGACAAGAAACTTACGTTCAATTTCTAACCCGCTACTCATTATGCATTAAAAGTCATTGCCCACGTCATTAAAATAAGAGCTAATATCATAAGAGATATTATTATCCACTTAAAAACAGACTTAGCTTCTTTCTCTTCGCGTGCCTCTCTTGCTTTCTTTCTTAATTTGTTTTTATTGCTCATTGTGATAATTTTTTACGAGAAAAGCCTTTATAACTTTTCACTGGTTACTATATATAATAAGGTGAGAAATTCTCTTTCCATTCACCTTTTTCTATTTTTACACTCCTAAAAGTTATTTTTCTTCTTCTGGAAATTCCATCAAGTAGGCTTTTATAAAGCCATCAATATTTCCATTCATCACCCCATCTACATCAGAAGTTTGATAGTTTGTGCGGTGGTCTTTCACACGACGGTCGTCGAAAACATAGCTTCTTATCTGACTTCCCCACTCTATTTTCTTCTTCGATGCCTCTACTTTAGCTTGTGCTTCCATACGTTTTTTCATTGCACGATCGTACAATTGCGATTTCAAAAGCTGCATTGCTTTTGCTCTATTCTTGGGTTGGTCGCGTGTTTCGGTATTTTCTATAAGTATTTCTTCCTGCTCTCCTGTATCAGGATCCTCATATTGATAACGCAAACGCACGCCCGATTCAACCTTATTTACGTTCTGTCCACCAGCACCGCCCGACCTAAAAGTATCCCAACTTACACGTGCTGGGTCTACATATACCTCAATAGAGTCGTCAATAAGGGGTGAAACAAACACACTGGCAAAGCTTGTCATACGTTTTCCTTGTGCATTAAATGGGCTAACACGCACCAAACGATGCACCCCATTTTCGCTTTTTAGAAATCCATAGGCATATTCTCCTCCTTCGAATTTCATAGTTACGCTCTTAATACCAGCCTCATCGCCATCTTGAATATCTGAAATGGTAACTTTATAGCCGTGTGCTTCTCCGTAACGCATATACATTCGCATCAGCATAGATGCCCAATCTTGGCTTTCTGTTCCACCCGCACCAGAGTTAATCTTCATAACACACTCCATAGGATCCTCCTCTTGACGGAGCATATTCATTAGTTCGAGATTCTCTATATCGGATATTACCTTTGCATAATCCTTATCTACTTCTTCTTCGGTAACGAGTTCATCTTTATAGAAGTCGAATGCGAGCTGCAATTCTTCGGCTTCCGATTTAACATTTTCATATCCTTTCAGCCATTTTTCAATGCCTTTTACCTTTTTCATTTGCTCTCGTGCTCGGTCGGCATCGTCCCAAAAGTCGGGTGCTTGGGTACGAAGTTGCTCTTCTTCGAACTCAATTTTCTTTTTATCTATTCCTAAATAGTGATGTAAAGCATCTACACGTGCCACCACATCTTTTAGTTGTTCTGCTGTAATCACTTTCGTTTTATGTTTTTAGATGGTGTTTTCTTATTCTTCGTACATACGTTCTATAACGTCCTTATAGTTCTTATAAACTATTGGGCGACGCAGTTTTAATGTATTTGTTAGCTCTCCATTCTCTGCTGAGAAATGGTGTGGTAATAGTGTAAAGCGTTTTATTTGTTCGTATGGAGCAAGCAATTGCAACAACGTAGCTATACGTTCTTTCATCATTTTGTTTACTTGTAGATTGCTACAAAGTGCTTCTCTACTATCATAATCTATATTAAAGTCTTTCGCCCACTTCTCTAAAACTCTGAATTCGGGTACTATAAGCGCTGAAACATATTTGCGTTGGTCGGCAATAATAGCTACTTGATCGATAAACTTATCTACTAAGAGCAACCCTTCTATCATTTGTGGAGCAATATATTTGCCGTTCGACGTTTTAAAAAGGTCTTTTATGCGTTCTTTCAAATACAGTTCTCCGTCTTTAAGATAACCAGAATCGCCTGTACGGAAGTAGCCATCGGCAGTAAAAGCAGTTTCATTTATGTGCTCACGATGGTAATATCCAGGGGTAATAGTAGGACCTTTCAGCAATATTTCATCGTTTTCGCCTATTTTTATCTGTAGTCCTTCTATTGGTCTTCCCACTGAACCCACTGTAAAAGCCTTTCCACGATGGTCGCAACTAACTGTAGCCAGACTCTCTGTAAGGCCATAACCCACCAACATATCAAGACCTATGCTATGTACAAATGTTTCAACTTCGGGCGAAACGTATGCACCTGCTGTTGGAAAGAAATTTGGATTGGTTAAACCTAACTGTTTACGAACCAATGCAAGAACTGTTTTATTTAAGAGTTTATACTCTAACTGTAGACTTAAAGGAGGACGTTTGCCTCGTCCAAGATACATTACATTGTGTTTGCGCCCTACTTCTAATGCGTGTTCAAATACTTTTTGCTGTACAGCACTTGCATTTTCTATTTTTTCTTTCACTGCTATATAAACCTTTTCCCAGAAGCGTGGCACCGAAGCCATACAAGTTGGGTGGGTTTCTCGCATACTTTCTTGAATTTCTTTTGGATATGTGTTCACTATCAATTCACCACCGTTGCCTAATACTAAATAAGCAAAGGCTCTTTCAAAGACATGCGCAAAGGGTAAAAAGTCAATTGATCTATCTTTATCTGTAACAGGTACACATTTACTATTAGCAATCATTGCTGCATTATACATACCGTGTGTAAGTATAACGCCTTTACTCTCGCCTGTTGTACCACTAGTATATAAAATGTTACAGATATCGTTATCGTTTGCCTCTGCCCATCGTTTTTCTACTTCTGATTGGCGTGGAAATCCTTCGCCAAGTTTTAAAAAATCTTCAAAAAAGATTGCATGCGGATCGTGAGAACTTATGCGTACACTTGGGTCGAAAATAATAATACGTTCTAATGTTGGGCAAAGTGGAAGTATACGATGTGCTTTATCGTATTGTTCTTGCTCGCCAACAAAAACAAAACGAACGCTCGCATCTTGTATCATATACTGTATTTGCTGTTCAGAACTTGATGCATAGAATGGAATTGTGGTTACACGAACACCATAAGCACCAAAATCTGTATAAAGATACTGTATACAATTCTGTGCGAATACGGCAATTTTCTCTTGTGATTTCAGTCCTAAGTTTATTAAAGCATTAGAAACTTGCTTTACGCGCATAGAAAATTGGTTCCACGATACCGTTTTCCATTCTAAACTTCCAAAATGTCTAAAAGTTATAACGGGCTTTGTTCCATATTTTTTTGCTTGCTCGTGTATAAGCACAGCGTAGTGATATTTTGCCAGCATAGTTCTTATTTCTTTTTACGAATACGATTTTTCGTATGCCTTATACATAATGCAAAAATAGTAAATTTAAGTCATATAAGGAAATTATTTTAAGGTTATTATTATTTTATACGCACCTCTATTAGGTGAAAATAGAACAATAAAACCGAAGAAAAGTGTAACTATTGCTTTAACAAGATAGATATTATAAAGAAAAGCAACATTAAATATGCTGCTTTTCTATTTGTTTACATTATTCCCGTATCGGTATCTTTATGCTGATTATGTTGTTTCTTATTCTGTTTTCTATGTCCAAACTCTAAATTCCACGACAAATTGAAGGTTAAAAAATTGCCCATATCACGGTTACGCTGCACTGTATTTTTCGTTACATAGCAATTTAATATGTGCGAATGTAAGTCCTTATGGTGTTGCATAAAAGGATTTTGAAGCAAAAGCGATAGGTGTAAATTGCCCAACCGATAGCTACTGCCTACATAAATATTACTTCCGTTGTGCGCAAGTGTTTCTCCTTCGTTGAATTTCCACCCGTTATCGGCATACGCTGTAAGTGTCCAACGCCCTAAATATGCCTGTATACTGGCTTGAAAATTGAATGTTGTAAGGCTATGCTTATAGTCGTCGCCTTCGTTAATGAAGCGATAGAGTGCTCCAACCAATGTTGTTTCGAGCACATCGGGTATGATTTTAATGTTGAAAGCATCTGAAATACGGAACATTTCTATGCGTTTCTGGTTGGCTTGCATATAATAAAACTCATTGTTGGCATTACGAACGTATTTAGACATATTGGGATTGGTATTCAATCGCCAAAAGAAATCAACCAAATTATAGAAACGTGGGCGCACATAACTTATATTTACTATTTGCTGAACAACCTTATTTGGCTCTATATTAGGATTTCCAACACGCCATTCGCGGCTGTTTTCTCTAATTTTAGTATTACTAATCATTGCCATACGCGATATATGTTCGAAGATTTCAAAACTATATCGCACCGAAAATGCTTGTGTAACAGAATAGTTCAAACTAAGTTTAGGCCGAAAAAGCCAATAGTTATACTTATCGGTGGCTTGTTTGTAGCCTGCATTTGTGGCTCCAATGCCAAAAACATAACCCAATTTTTGCCAATTTCCTTTTATTTCCGAGAACATATATAAGGTAGAATAATTCATCTTATTAAACGATTTTACATCGCCAATATACTCGTTTCGTATATATTTCAACATACTATTTATACCTGCCGATATGGTAAAAGGGCGCAATTGGTGTTCGTAAATAAGTTCAGAATATAACGAACGCATTTGTCCATTTACATTATATATATAAGGTGAAACTTCTTTTAGATAGTTGTTAGCCTTTGTTCCAATTGTTGTACCCACTATATTGGCTGTAATGTTGTTGCTTTTACCCAACTTTCTATAGTAGTAAAGGTCGAGAACTGGCGAAAAACTACGTTCAGAATTGCGACTTTCCGAGAGGAAATTACCTTCGGGTGTAAACATTTGATATGTTTTATCGTTGTTAAGACTATGATTAAAGTCGTTCGATAAACTTGCTTGAAACACGTAAGACAATGCTGAATCGGCAAGATTATACTTTAATTGAAGCCCATTTCTAACCGTACGATTACGGCTCGATAAGTCGTTTCGCTCAATATAATAAGATGTATTGTTGCTTAATTGATAGTTAGCCTCTTCTTTAGTTCTGCTTCCTTTGAAGTCTTGATAATTAAAAGAATAGGAAAACGAAAGTTCCGAATTGCCTCTATTAAATTTTATAAATGCTGTGTTATCGCTACTTTTTGTTGTTAAAGCATTGTTTAAGTCTATGCCAATTGCCCCTCCTTGTTTGCTTTTTGCGGTACGAATGTTTAGCACATAGCCCACATTTTCGCCATAACGAACACCAGGATTATCTATAAATTCAATGTTTTTCACCAGTTTTGGATTCATATTTATCAATTCTGTCTTTGTTGCTATCACGCCATTAATACGAATTTGCACATCGCCATTGTTATTTAATGCTGTTATTGTATGCATTGTTTCGTTTATTCTGATACGTGGCAAACTGAGTTTTGCCAACAAACTGTATCCGTTTGTAGAACTATTGCGTTGCGTTTTCGACGGAAAAATAAGTTGTCCATCGGGTTTTTGTATCACTCTTGTTGCTTCTATTGTTACGCCAGATAGTTTTACGGGCTTTTCGTTCTTATTTGTTTGCACCGTGTCGCTAACTTCTTTCTGTGTAAAATTGTGCTGCAAACACACTGCATTAAACGAAAAAGCGTGAGCACATAAAACATATTGCCCAGCCATAACAATTAAAAATAAAGTAAAAAATCGTTTCATTGTCATTCAATAAATTTAGTTTCGCTCCTTTGCTTCATATTGTAGCATTGCAACGATAGGTTATAGTTTATTAGACAAAGTTAGATTGGACAACAAAAAACAGGGTAAAATATGGCTGACAAGTGTCTGACATCTTACTGAAATGTAACCGACATAGCCTATTTTGCTATTTTAGAAGAATAAATACTTAACAACGAAACCTTATTTTATAGACACGAAAAAGATAATAAATTTGTAAACGCCTTATTAAAACAATAATATTCTTTAATAGGCTATCTATACAATATTCTGCAAAGTGCCTATATTCAACACAAAATAGATGTTCGTGCTATACAAAAAATATATACATCAGTTTCTTATGCTATATTTTTGCAAAATTGTAGCATTCTTCTTATTGTTTTTCTAAACGATAATCGCCACCTCGTTCGGTAACAATATTCAAGCCAGCATATTTTTTTAGCACTGGTTTTATACGTCGAATAAGTGTATAAAGCGTTTCGGTTGCATCGGGTTTCTTTGGCCAAAGTGCGTCGCAAATGGTTTGTTTAGACAATTTATAGTCGGCAGAAGCAACAAAAAGTTGCATAAGTTGTTGTTGCATAGGGGTAAAAGGAACTGGCATTTGCTTTATATTATAGAACATTTGCCTATTGTTTGAATAGATTAAACTATTTAAAACAAGTGTGCCTAACCTATGTTTGCGCAACCAATAAACCGAACTGGCAAGCCAAACGAGGGATAAAAACAAGAGAAAAACAGCAGAACGCTGGTTAGAAAGTCCGTAAATGGTGAAAAGAGAACAAGTTGCATACGACTGGAGAATAATGTTTCTGCTGTTGCTTCGTACCCATTTCATAGGCTTACTGCATAGTGTTTTTGGTGTATTGTTAAGTGCATAAGTTACAAACGACTCGTTTCGGAGCACATCTATCTTTAAATTTTTGCGATAGTTTATAATAGTATCGGGCGTTATCCAGGCTTCTTGCTGTTCAGAAAGCGTTAATGCTAATGCGCGATTCATATCGTTTACAATCATTTTCTTTGTATGGTTGTAACTATTTATACTTGTAAATACCGACGACAAGACCAATATAAGGAACACAATAACGGCTGTATATGGTTTCATAAGCTCAATTTAATGTTTACAAAAGCAAAGATACTAAATATTTTTAATACCATAGTTTGGCAACTATATTATTTTATTGGAAAGTAGTGTGCCTTTTGGTAGGTATATATATTAGCCATATAAAAACACATAACAGAAGGAGGAAATTATTAATAAGAAAATAAAATTTTTTAATTACAGTTTTTTATTTTCTTATTAATATTTGCATAGGTTTTAATTACAAAATTTTAGAAGTATATTACACGCTCTTTAAACAAACAGTTGTTTAGGCTTGAGCAGTTTTTGTTTTATTGTTGTATTAGCATTTTGGCACCTTTTTATTTACGTTTATTATAAGGTGCATAACAATTGAAACGTGAAAGAATAAAAAAAACTATTTATGTGGAATGTGCTAAATGTAGAGCCGTTTTATTTTGCAGAACATATCTATTATTTTTTCGTATTAAAGTATTAATCAATACAAAATAGCAATCCATTAACATTTATTAGCGTGTTAAGATTGTTGTTATTACGAATTAATCGTAAATTTGCAGCAACCTATAGAATAAAATTTGGATATGGAAAAGCTAACAAAACAAGAAGAAGAGGTTATGTTGCAAGTATGGCGACTTAACAATTGTACAATAAAAGATATTTTGCAGCAATTAGAAGAGCCTAAACCACCCTACACTACTATTGCTTCGGTAATGAACAATTTGAAACGCAAAGGATATTTAGTGGCAAAACAACATGGTTTGGTATATCATTTCACACCAAAAATAGCTCAAACAGATTATAAAGCAGACTTTATGAGCAACTTTGTAGGCAACTATTTTAAAAATTCGTTTCGCGAAATGGTATCGTTTTTCGCAAAAAAAGATAAGATTTCGCCAGAGGACTTGAGAGATATTATTAGCGAAATTGAAAAAGGAAAAGATACTGAATAAAACAGAAATGGTGCAAAAATAGTTTTTTTAGAAGTATTTTAAAACATAGTTAGAAAAACGTTGAACTTAAAATATAACGAATATGACGATGTATTTTCTAAAACTAAACATTGCCTTAATAGTGCTCCTTGGTTTTTATAAACTTATGTTTTCTGGCGATACATTTTTCTCGCTACGTAGGGCAACACTTATAGGAATATACATTGTTGCAATGTTGGTGCCAGAGCTAAATTGCTTGGAATGGATAAACAAAAATGTGGAAATAACATCAATAGCAAACCAATATGCAACCTTTATTTTGCCAACCGTTACTATAACACCAAATAAGATAAATGCAACGAACTGGGAAACTATAGCATTAACCATATATAATATGGTGGTTTGCGTGTTATTGGTGCGTTTCTTTTGTCAGTTAATTTCCATTATAAAACTTAGAAACAAATGTAGAACAACCGATATAAATGGAGTAAAAGTATATTTGTTAGAAAACAACGAAGGTCCATTTTCGTTTTTCAACTGGATTTTTATCAGTCCATCAAAACACAATACACAGCAAACGCACGAGATAATAAAACACGAATTAACGCATTGCAAACAATGGCACTCCGTAGATATTCTATTTACAGAACTGTTTTCTACCATTTTTTGGATAAATCCGTTTGTTTGGTTGCTTAAACGCGAAGTAAGATTAAACCTTGAATATCTTGCCGACAACAATGTTTTAACCAGTGGAGCAAACAAAAAAGAATATCAATACCATTTGCTTGTATTGACATACCAAAAGAATGTAGCTACTATTTCAAATAATTTTAATGTTTTACCCCTTAAAAAGCGTATAGAAATGATGAACAAAGAAAGAACAAAACAAATTGCAAAAGCAAAGTATGCACTTTATATTCCGTTGATAGCAACACTATTAATAGTTAGCAACATAGAAACAGTTGCACGTAATATAGCCAATGTTGCAAAAACAATAGGAAATAAGAATGTTGAACAAAAAAAGATAGCAAATTTAGCATCGGGCAAAAAAGTAACAAAAAGGCAAAAGAACCAAAAACGTGTGCAACATACAAGACAAACAGCTTGTACGAATAAAAAAACAGAAATACAAACAACCAATAACAGGGAAGAAATGGTTGCTAAAAAAGTAGAGAATACGGCAGAAATTGCAACAAACAACCCTACACAAGAACAAACAAAAAGAACACCAAAGAAAATTTATGATGTCATAGACAATATGCCTACATTTAATGGAAACCTTAATCAGTGGTTAGCACTGAATTTAAATTACCCAATAGAAGCTGTAGAAAAGAAACAACAAGGAAAGGTTATTCTGGAATTTGTTGTATCTGAATATGGTGAAATTTTAGAACCAAAAGTTATTCGTTCGGTTTCGCCAATACTCGACAAAGAGGCAATTCGTACAATATTGGCAATGCCTAAATGGAATCCGGGTAAACTTAATGGAAAACCAGTTGCTGTGCGCTATATGCTACCAATTACATTTAAACTAAACTAAAAGTAAATAGTGTATAGTAAGAAAAAATAGTTTTCGTGAGGCTGCATTTGTTTAAAAGCCTCACGAAAATAAATAGACAAATTTTTTAGTTCATTGTTTCATAAAACTGTTTATATGCAAAAGCAAATTCTACTTTTTGCCGTCGTTTGTTGCATTTGTCTACATACAATGGCACAAAACTGCCAACAGCTTATTGAAAAAGGCGATAGCTGTATGAAGGCATACAACTATTTTTGCGCCATTTCGCACTATAAACAAGCACAAATATTAGGCGACAATAACACAATACGTATGAAACTTGCCTCGTGTTACTATCTCCGTACGGCATATAAACAATGTGCAGATATGCTGAAAACAATTCCAGAAGACAGTCTTACTCACGATGCAATGCGCGAAATGTACTATGCACAGGGAGCAATGCAACAAACAACTCTACAAACTTATTGGGGAATGACACTTATAGATAAGTTTCCAATGGACGGACATATAGTTGCCGACCTTATGAAATTATTTGTAAACCAAGAAGAAAGTAACCCAAATATGGCAGTTTTATACGGCGAACGCTATTATAAAATAGACTCAAACAATGTGGAAGTAAACCGTGCGTTGGGCGAAGCTTATTTCTTAAATCGCAAATACGAACAATGTATCGCTATATATAATAAGGTGTTTGCGGCAGGCGACACCACTTATAACGCACTTTATTATACAGCAGGAGCATACGAATATTTGGAAAAACTAGATTCGGCAGCCCTTTATTTTGCAAAAGCAGTGGAACGAAACCCGAAAATAGCAGTTGGAAACTACCGTTTGGGAGTTGTAGAAAACCAATTAGAACGCTACGATGTAGCCATAGAACATTTAAAAACAGCCGCAACACTATACGAACCTAACAAAACAATTATGTTCGTGATATATAAAAATATGGGCGATGCCAAAAACAAGCTGAAACAATTTAAAGAAGCTTACCTTTATTGGGGCTACGCTCTGGCATATACCGACGATAAAGAACTAAAAGAAAAACGTTTGGAACTGAAAAAACAACTCAACCTCTAAGTTTCAGCATCTTGCCACAACACATTTTTTTTTATTTTCTAATATATCATCTCCCCGCTGAAGCTAAAATACCCACCATAACAAAGTTCGTTTCCTGTTATGCTTCGTTGTTTTCAACTATATATATCCATACCTTAAGTAGAAGAAATATGACATATTTTAGTTAAAATACAACGAAATTGTACTTTAATATACGTATTAAAAAAAATAACACTATATTTGTAGCTACTTATTAACACATCTTTTCCAAGCAGCAGGAAGATGGAGAAATTATTATTTATCTATTCCTATTGATCTTGCTTCGTAGGTATTTTAGATATAACTAAACAATCACGCTGCATATAGGAGATTTATGTAATATGAAAAAAGCATTCCTTTCTTTGGCTTGTATATTCTTGTTAATAGAGAATATTGCCATTGTACAAAACCACACAGAGAAGCCTTGCACGATTTATAAATATGAAAGTCAAGATGGAAAGCTAATCAAAAAACTCTCTTAACTAAATTATTGCCAATGTATAACTTGTCAGAAATGGAGGAGTAGTATAAGGCTTATTCCTTGAAATTAATTTGGAAGCAAATAGAATATTCATTTTTTAAAAACAATCAAAGTATGCAAAGAAATTATTCTCTATTAATGACTGCAGCAATTGCTCTGTCCAGCAATGTTTGCATGGCTCAAACTTCTCCCGGAGAACCGTATATTGAGCTTACATCAGAACAAGAAACTGGTAAGTGGGGGCTATCGCTTGCGGTGGCTAACGATGAAGATAAAGCCAAAGTATGGGTAGACCTGAATAACAACGGACAAAAAGACGAGAACGAAACCATCGGTATGTGGGAATGGTATTGGTACAGTAGACCACGTACAGCAAAGACCTTGAGGATTTATGGACCTGTCATTGATATTGACTGTGGTAGCAAAGACAATGCAATTGCTGCAATCAATATCAAGAACAACCCCAATCTTCAAAAGCTAAAATGCACTTATTCTAAGGGACTCACTTCATTGGACCTTTCAGGAAATGCCAATCTTAAGAAGGTTAATGTTAGTGGTTGCAAACTCAACAGTATTGCACTGCCTGTCCAAAGTCCTGCGATGGAAGAACTGGACGTGAACGACAATGAACTTCATAAACTTGAAGTGTCCGGTTGCAGCAAGTTGGTGAGAATAGACTGCTTTAAAAATAAGCTTACAGCCGATGCCATGCAAAAGTTAGTGGAGACTCTTCCAGACCGTTCACAAGAAAATACAGCAGGCAGGTTATTTGTACTTTACAGTATAGACGAGAAGGAGAAGAACGAGATTCTGAAAACTTCGGTAGAACAAGCCAAGACCAAGAAATGGGACGTAAAATACTTCACAGGGCAACTTGATTATTCTGGTTCAGACCACAATCGTTATCTTACGTCAAAGCCTAAGGCTATCTTGACCACCTCCAAGCAAAGCGGTGAGTGGCTACTCAATATCGGTGTTCCCGAACAAGAGGTTGATAGCGTTTGGATTGACTTGAATAACAACAATGAATATGACTACGGTGAGGAACAAAATGTATTTAATCAGCAAGTGCGCCTGCCCATCAGTGGAGAAAAAATAAACATTTATGGCAAGCTAAGTAAACTTGTGTGTATGGGCAATCACCTTACCGCACTCAATGTTGAAGAATGCACAGATCTGGAGACTCTTAATTGTTCAAAGAACGAACTTCAGACATTGAAACTTAACAGCAACAAGAAACTCAAAGAATTGTTAGGGTATGAAAATGAGTTAACGGAAATAGATCTGAGTGAAAACAAAGAACTGGTTTTGCTATCACTCAACACCAACAAACTCTCGGCAGCAAACTTTGACAATAATAATGCACTGACTACATTATTTATTTCGAACAATGAACTTAAAGAACTCAATGTAAACCCCTGCATAAACCTTCGGACAATTGCATTTGAGAATAATCAGCTCCAAGAAATTGATTTAAGCAAGAATGCCCTCATTGAGAGTATTTATGCCCAGAAGAACAAACTTACAAAGCTAAACTTAAAGGGTCTTAACGGTCTACGAATGCTTTCGTGTGAGCACAATGCCCTCTCCAGCATCGCTCTTGATGAAAATCTAAAGCAACTGGAAGCTGTATATTGCTTCTGTAATCAAATCAAAGGGCAGGAAATGAAATCGCTATGCAACATGTTGCCGGTGAGAGAAGATAATAAAAAGGGTGAATTTTATGTTGTCGATACCACGAATCCCACGGAAGAAAACCAGTGTACAAAGAAAGACGTAGAAGTTGCCAACAAGCGCAATTGGCAGGTTTATGACTATAAGAATAAAGAAAACAATGGTAAAAACCTCTATGAGGGAAAAGAAAATCCTACGGGATTAAACCTGCCGGAGGGCAGAGAAGATATTAACGTATGCTTCATTGCCAATGGATTGCTGCAAATTAATACGCCTCAAAGTTTACAAGGCAGGGATATCAGGGTGTATGACATCAACGGACGTATTCTGAAACAAGATGTGTGCAAAGGTGGTCTTCAGCTTCTTTCTATTCAGAAAGGTGATAGCCAGGGTGTGATATTCATTCAGGTAGATGGCAAGACATTTAAGCGCATGCATTGATGGATAAAACAATTTGCTGCATATTACAAGATGCGAAAACACGAACTGTTCCCATATACCGAATAGCTCGTGTGGCAAATGTTGGAGAATAGGTAAATAATCAAGTAGGAGGTAAATACCAATCAATAGGTGTTTTAATCTCCTACTTTTTTAATTGACAACGGTATGATAATTCATTGACAGCATAGTGAGTATACAAAAACGAGGGTGTGTCAAAATTGATACATCCTCTTTTTTACTCTTCCTTTACCTTGTCTACCGCATAATTTGTTATTTACTGCAGCTATGCTGCTAATTTCATATAAAATGATCTGTTAGGCTTCAAATAGCGTATATAAACTTGTATAGAGCATCTGAAAGTAACTAAAAGTACCTCCATAATGTCTTTTAGTTCCTTGAGATTGGTTTTTCTACACATTTTCCCTATGTTAAAGGCAATAGCAAAGAAGGCAAAGTCCATATTGACCTTGTCTTTTCCAAAATGCCTAAACCTCTTATAGGCTTTATTATATTTTGTTTGTCCAAAAACAGCTTCTGGTTCTATGCACCTTCGTCCTCGATGCTTGATGCCTTCTTCCGAGGTCAGTAGTT
>ERZ772960.1011-NODE-1011-length-23442-cov-6.006072_pt1 | contig 23442 bp, 13 predicted proteins | sample MGYA00580678_ERZ772960 | MGnify/ENA primary metagenome ERZ772960 (study PRJEB29015, sample SAMEA2737930) | human oral metagenome | biome: human oral; feature: human-associated habitat; material: dental | place: China | collected 2059 ... | reverse complement strand
GATCTCGGCGCGGAAGTGAACCGATCTCGGCGCGGAACTCGACCGATCTCGGCGAGGGGAGGCGGCTCAAGGGGTGGACGCGGCAGGGGTCGGGCACGCACCATGGAAGGGCGCGACCGAGAAGGTACGAGGAGGCGCATCGCCATGACTCTCGAGCTGCCCACCGACGCCGGTCTCATCCTCCTGCCGCTGGCCCGCAGCGCCATCGCCCACCGGCTCGGCCCAACCGGGCAGGCCCCCGCCGTCGCCGTCAAGCGGGCCGCCTGGCTGGAGGAGCCCGGGGCGAGCTTCGTGACCCTGACGTCGGGCCGGCTGCCGGGCGGCCCCCTGCGCGGCTGCATCGGCACCCTCGAGGCCCACCGCCCGCTGCGCGAGGACGTGGAGGCCAACGCGGTCGCGGCGGCCACGCGCGACCCCCGCTTCCCGCCCCTGAGCCGGGCCGAGCTGGAGGACACCGTCGTGGAGGTCTCCGTCCTGTCCGCCCCGACCGCCCTGCCGGTGGCCGGCGAGGCCGAGCTCCTGGCCCGGCTGCGCCCCGGCGTGGACGGCGTCATCCTCTCGGACGCCCGCCACCGCGCGACCTTCCTGCCCCAGGTGTGGGAGCAGCTGCCCGACCCGGCCGACTTCCTGGCCCACCTGCGCCGCAAGGCGGGCCTGCCCGCCGGCGGCTGGGGGCGCGACCTCACGATCGAGACCTACACGGTGACCGCCTGGCAGGAGACCGAGGCCGGTATCCCCTCGGGCGAGGCGCGGGGAGGCACGTCATGAGCGCGCGGGCCGCCGGGGAGGCCCGCGCCGAGCCCCATGTGGCCCGGTGGTGGCGGGCGATGCCGGACGGACGGCTGCGCTGCGAGGTGTGCCCCCGCCGGTGCACGCTGCGCGACGGCCAGCGCGGCTTCTGCTTCGTACGGGCCCGCGTCGGGGACGCCATCGTGCTGACCACCTACGGGCGCTCCTCCGGCTTCGTGCTGGACCCCATCGAGAAGAAGCCCCTGGCGCACGTGCTGCCCGGCTCGACGATCCTGTCCTTCGGGACGGCGGGCTGCAACCTGGCGTGCAAGTACTGCCAGAACTGGGAGATCTCCACCTCCCGGGACATCGACACCCTCGCCGCGCCCGCCACCCCGCGGGCCCTGGCCCGGGCCGCCGCCAACGTGGAGGCCGTGGGCGTGGCCTTCACCTACAACGACCCGGTGGTCTTCGCCGAGTACGCCATCGACACCGCCGCCGCCTGCCACGAGGCGGGGCTGCTGACCGTGGCGGTGTCCGCGGGGTGGATCAGCCCCGAGCCGTGCGACGCGCTGTTCGGCGCCGTCGACGCCGCCAACATCGACCTCAAGGGCTTCACCGACGACTTCTACCGGCGCGCCACCGGGGCGCGCCTGGCCGACGTGCTCGACACGCTCGTGCGGGTGCGCGCCCTGGGCACCTGGCTGGAGATCACCACCCTGCTCATCCCCGGGCGCAACGACTCCGACGCCGAGATCGCCGCCGAGTGCGCCTGGATCGTCTCCGAGCTCGGGGACGAGGTGCCCGTGCACTTCTCCGCCTTCCACCCGGCGCACCGGATGCTGGACGTGCCGCGCACCCCGGCCTCGACCCTGGAGCGGGCCCGAGCCATCGCCCACGACGCCGGGATCGCCCACGTCTACCTGGGCAACGTGCGGACCAGCAACGGCTCGTCCACCTGCTGCGCCGGCTGCGGGGCGCTCCTGGTGGACCGCGTCGGCTACCGGGTCGCCGACTACCGGATCACGCCCGAGGGCGCCTGCCCGCAGTGCGGCCGCGAGGTTCCCGGTATCTGGGACCCGGCCGGCCCGCCGCCCGCGGTGGGCCAGTGGTGGCCGCGCCGGGTCGCCGTCGGAGCATGACCCGGGCGGCCCGACGGCGCCTGATGCCGACGGTCGCGCGGGCTCGGCGGCGCTCCCGGCGCCCGGCGGGAGTCACTGGGGCTGGGAGGTCAGCATGATCTCCTCGTAGTCCAGGCGGGTGAGGGCGTACTCGATGGAGCCCGCCGAGTACAGGCCCAGCTCCCCGGCGTCCAGGAGCGCCTCGCGCTGAGCGCGGACCATGTCCAGGGTCGTGGCCCGGGCGGCGGCGATCTCGCGGTGGCGGACCTCGGGGTCCTTCCAGGCCTCCGCGGCCAGGGCGGCCGAGACGACGTAGTCGCCGTTGTCCTTGCGCACAATGTGAGTGGTCAGGTCCGAGGTACTCCTCGGGACGACTCCCACCACCGTCCCCGTGGCCTGCTGGGAGGCGTCGGGCTCCGGTGCGGGGCCGGACGGCTCGGCGGGACCGCCGTCGTCGTGCTCGATGACCATGCTGGGGGCCTCTGCCTCCCGGCGGTCCGTCCCGCCGAGGTCCGCGTCGTCGCGCTCGGCGATGACCTCCTTGGCGGCGGTGACGAGGAGGCGGATGAGCTCGCTGCGCTCCTCCTCGTCGGCGGGCCCCTCCATGGAGGGGCGCACGGCCCTGACCACCCACGGGAGCGTCAGGCCCTGGATGACGAGGGATCCCGCGGCCACGAGGATGGCGATCAGGAGGAGGAAGGAGCGGTTGGGGGCCGAGGCGGGCAGGGTCTGGGCGGCCGCGAGGGTGACGGCGCCGCGCATCCCGGCCCAGACGATGACAGCTCCCTCCCTCAGGCCCAGCGGCTCGTCGCGGTAGTACTCCACGTCCGCGCCGCGGCGGCGGATCCGGCCCACGGCGCGGGAGGCGCGGCGCTGGGCCCGCTCGGGGCTGGTGGGCAGGCGGTGCAGCCTGAGCGCCCGCTTGAGGCGGCGCCTGATCCCGCGCCGGTGCGGGTCCCAGGGGATCTGCATCTCCTCGGGGACCTCGCCGTGGGCGATGGCCTGACAGCGTCTCTCAAAGGCCTGGACGGACTCGCTCATCTCCTCCCAGCGGGTGGCGTGCCGCTCGGCGCGACGGCGCAGCCAGACCAGCATGGGGGCCACGACGGCGGCCCGCACCAGCACCGTGAGCCCTCCGGCGAGGGCGGCGAGCCAGGCTGCGATGGCGATGCTGGGGCCCTCGGCCAGGACGTCCTCGACGATGCCGAAGAACTGCAGGCCCATGACGAGGAAGATGAATCCCTCCAGGACGAGCTCGACGGTGTGCCAGGTCTCCTGACCGGCGATCCGGTGGTCGGGGGGCAGGATGCGCGGGGCCCGGTGACCGGTGACCAGGCCGGCGATGACGGCGGCCACGAGCCCGCTGCCGCCCAGGTGCTCGGCGGGGATCGCGGCGAGGAAGGGGATGGTGAAGGAGACGACCGTGTCGACGGACGCGTCCGTGATGCGGGCCCGCAGGTGCAGGGTCAGCTCGCCGACCGCCCAGCCCACGGCCAGGGCCACGACGACCGCGGCGGCGAAGCTCCCCACGACTCCCCCCACGGTCACGCTGCCCGCCGTGGCGGCGGCGACGGCGGAGGACAGGACCGCCAGGGCGGTGGCGTCGTTGAGGAGGCCCTCGCCCTCCAGGACGGTGATAATGCGCTGGGAGACGCCCAGGCGCCTGGCGATGGAGATGGCGACGGCGTCGGTGGGGCTCAGGACGGCGCCCATGGCGATGGCCCACGCCAGGGAGAGGCTGGGGACCACGAGGGTGAGGACGGCGCCGATGACCGTGGCGGAGACGGTCACGAGGAGGACCGCCAGGACCGCCACGGAGGCGAGCTCGCGGCGGAAGTTGATGGTGGAGATGTTGACGGCGGTGGCGTACAGCAGGGGCGGCAGGACCCCCTCGAGGATGATCTCCGGCTCAATCTCGATGGCGGGCACGACTGGCAGGAATCCGACGATAATGCCGGTCGCGAGGAGCAGGAGCGCCGGGGCGACCCGGACGCGGTCACTGATCTGGGTGGCGCCGGCGATCGCCAGCAGCCCCGCCACGGCGATGATGAGGAGGTCCATGGGCCAAGCCTACGGTCTGCGGGGCCGCGGGTCCGCGGTCCCGCAGACCGAGCGGCGCGCGCCTTCGCGAGATCGGTTCGCTTCCGCGTCGGGATCGGTCGAGTCCTGGTCGAGATCGGTTCTCGTGCGACCGTCGGTGGCTACAGGTCAGAAGTGTTCGACCCCGATCGTGAGGTCCTCGTCCTCACGCCACGTGCGAACAAACAGTGGGTCAATCCACCGCGAGATCACCGGGGCCCATATCCTGGGGCATTAGAGGCAGTACGGGGGCAGGCACACGCAGACGCGCGGCAAGGGTGATGAACGCCTCTCGGAGGAAGGGGAGTGCCTGGTACAGCGCCACTTTCTCAGCAAAGCCGCGCAGCAGGTCCTGGCTGAGGTTCTCCTTGTCCTGGTCCCTGAGCTCGTAGAAAACCGCAACGGCTATCTTCATGTGCGTCGTCGGGGCGGATGACGTCGGCCCACGGTCGAACGAGGCCGCAAAAGAGACCATCAGCCCTTGTGAATCGTCCCGGACTGCCACGGTGATCTCGATCGAGAGGGGCAGTTCGCCCTCGTCGCCGACATCTTCATTGATTTCTCCGTGAATATCCACCTGACCCTCGACGGATACATTTCTAATATCCGTCAGACGTGCACAATCTACGAGTCTGTGGAGTTCGTCGTCGCTCATGCAATCGCCTTTGTACGCAATCTGTATGACACGTTACTGTACCCGCCTAGCCTCGACTGGTCGCGGTCTGTAAGCACAGGAACAGTGATCGTAGAGGAGATCGCCACGTCCGGTCGCACGTCCGGCCGACAGGTCCAGGAGACCGCCATGTCCGACTCGATCCAGGCGTTGATGATATCGGTCTCGGTCTGGGACGGGTAGCGCACGCCGTCATCGGCGGCCCGTCCGCAGGCGAGCGCCCAGGCCCACACGTCGTGCCAGGACCAGACTCCCCCGCCAACGGGGTTGACCGCGAGCGGGAAGCCGTCCTGGCGCCTGCCGGAGGTCCAGTTCTGGACGGCCTGGCGCGTCACGCCCAGGCGGGCGGCGATCTCGGAGCGGGTGAGGAGGTCCGGCACTAGACGCAGGATCCGCAAGCCGTGGGACTGGAGCTCGGTCACCAGGGTGCGGGCGGCGTGGTCGAAGCTGTCCCCCTCCGCCAGCACGGTGACGAACTCGTGGCCGGTGTGGTCGGTGCCGGTCGTCGCCTCGTAGTCGTCGATGAGCATGTCAACCAGGCCGTCGTCAACGTGCTCCACATGGAAGGTCATCTCAAACAGGTTCATCGTCCAAGTCCCTCTCGAAGGGCCCCACGCGGGGCCGTACGGTAGAGGCCACTCCGCCGTACGGTGACCAGACTGCACCGCCAACGAACCGTTGTCAATCGTCAACGGAATGACTGCCACTACCAGTCGGGACCACCAGACGCTACCGATCCCGCGCCGGTCGGGACGATCGAGCCTGCAGCAGCTCGTGCTGGGAAGGACACTTGGAGGCGCTCGCCCTGACCCTCCTCGCGGCGGCGCCGTCGGACCTGGGAGTCCCGGGGATGGAGAAGTCTGCGCTGTCCTCGCAGGGGCAGAACGCCCGGTAGTGCTTGCGCTCCTTCACGATCCGCCACCCTTGTTCATAGGCGTCCAGCACCGCCTTGGCGATCCGGGTAACCCTTCCAAGTCGACCGGATCTCGCCTCGGGTCATCTCAGGATCATCAAAGGGCATGCGTATCGCCTTCCCACGCACAGACCGACGCACCCCCGCGGAGTCCCCGTCGGCCGCGTCCGGACAATGATCCCACGCTTCTCCAGCGCTGACGCCGTCATCGCCGCACCCGCTCGTAGAGGAGGGGCTCGAGTTCCCGCATGCGGGACTCGACGGCGCCGGTCAGGACCGGGTCCTCCAGGCGCAGGCCGAGCTCGATGTTGCGCTCCTCCGCGCTGGCCGAGAGGTTGGCGCTGGTGACGATGAGGATCTGGCCGTCCACAGCCACGAACTTGGCGTGGTTGCGCGCAGCCGCCCCGTCCTGGCCGCGGCGCGTGCGCAGGACGACGGCGCCCGTCATCTCCACGGCCACCTGGGAACTGGTGGGGCTCCACGGCTTGGGGTCGCGGTCGGCGGCGTCGGCATCCATGTAGATGCGCACGCTCACCTCTGCCCGCTCGGAGACCTCCTTCAGCGCCGCCCACAGCGCTGAGGACCGCTGGATGTTGAAGGTGGAGACGGTCACCGAGCGGTAGGCGGCCGTCACCAGGTGGTGCGTGGCGGCGGTGAGCTGGCCGATGCCGCTGAGCGCCCCGAGGCCTGGTGGAAGGGTCCACACGGGGGTCAGGCCGGTGGTGTGGGAGCGTGCCCCTTCGATGGCGCGCAGCACCATGACGGTCTCCTCGCGCCGGTCGATCCCGAGCCCGCCGGCCTGGAGCAGGCTGCGCACCCCGGCCTGGCGGTTGGGCGCCACTGCGCTCAGCGCCTGGGTGAGGGTCTCCCCGTCCTCCAGGCTCGCTGCGATGGATCTGGCCTCGGCCCCGCTGAGCTCGGCCCCGAGAGCGACGATGGCGTCACCAGCCCGCATCGGATCCTCCGACTTCCACGGGGTCACCCGCTGCCATCCGCGTCATCCATCCTCTCCGGCCAGGACCATCAACCGCCTCAATCCCCCGCGAAGAAGGCGAGCGCCCGGTGGGCCTGCCCGTCGAACTCCCCGGGGATCGGAACCACCATGCGCCGGTCGAGGAAGCGGTTGGCCCGCTCACAGGAGGTCTCCGATGCCATGACGCAGCAGTGGCAGGCGGCCCCATGGAGGAAGTCCTCAGGATCCTGGGGGATTCTCCTGGCGCATACGGGGTCGGAGGAGCAGCGTCCCAGCCGGGCCAGTGCCCGCTTCACGATCCACTGGAGCGTTGCAGGTTCCGATAGGGAGACGAGCCCGCCGAGTGTGCCGTCGGAGTCGGATGCGGTGGTCACCAGCAGCATGCCCGCCGCGGAGGGCCGCTGCGGCGCCCCTTCCCTCTCCTCCTCCTTCCAGGCGTAGAGCCTCTCGGAGATGGAGGCTGCCCCGTACCCGGAGTACATGGCCATCTCCCGGATGAGGGCGTGGGCCAGGGTGTGCACCAGCCAGTAGCGGGCGGGTTGCATGCGCTCCATGTGGTCCATGGTCTTGGCGGTCTCGGAGTAGCGGCGCTCGAAGTTGCGCCGGTGCGCCGCGACGTGCGCCGCCCACAGCGCGCTGGACTCCACGCGCGCCTCCCAACCAGCCACACGGTCCTCGTCCAGCTGGATGAAGATGCCCTCGCCCCGGTCCTCGGTGGCGGGGACCCATGCGGTCGTCCCGCGGGTGAGTGGGACGAGCCGCTTGCGCGAATCGTCCACACGGTCGAAGTCGTCGATGCGGGTGAAGCCGAGCAGGGCGTTGACCTTGCGCAGGCGGTCCACGGCCAGGACCCGGTCGATCCCGTCGATGGGGTGACCGGCCAGGCTCCGCGGTGAGAGGGTCAGGCCGGTGCGCTCGTCCTCATGGCGGTCCTCGGGAGGCTCCTTGAGCAGGTAGCGCCACTCGGGCACCAGCAGGTCCGTCGGGCTCCAGGCGGCGCGGCGGGCGCTCAGGGACTCCTCGTGCTCGGCGGGAGCCAGAGCCCTGCTGACGACGGCGTCCAGCTCCTCATCATCGAGATCGAGAAGCTCCCCGAGCTCCGGGTGCCCCTTCATCGCCATGCGCAGGAACCGTGTGTTGGTGGCGAGCTCGCCCAGGTCCTCACCGATCGCTGCCACCAGGGCGTTGGCCCGGTCCTTGAGGATCTCCTGTGGGTCCAGCCGCGGCATGTCGATGATGGACTGGGTGGCGGGGAACCAGAGGTTGGAGGCCCCCACGAGCATGAGGCGGACCTCCTGGTCGCAGCCCTTGGTGAAGACATCCAGGTGCGGGAAGCGCCCCCGGCACTGCGGCAGCCTGCTGCGCCCGGCCTCGCCCTGGGCCTGGTTCATGGGGCGGCTGGCATGGCAGCTCTCGCAGCGGATGATGGCGCTGGCGCCGCGGGTAGAGCCGCGGTCGCTCATGGTCAGGGCCGGCCTGCTCGCCTCGGTGCAGTGCCCGCCCTGGTGGACCCACCAATCGTAGGGGAACTCATCGAGGTGCCCCATGGGGCAGGCCAGCAGGTAGCGGGCGGGCACGCACGGGGCGTGGCGCACCCGTCCCCCCTTGGCCCCTGCGGCCGCACGCTTCCTCCCCTGCTGGCGCTCCGGGCATCCCACGTGCTCCACGACGGCCTCGTCGGGCCGGTGCCGTTTGACGTTCGTGTACCCCTCCCCGGCCGCGCCCACGAAGTCGCCGAGCGGGGCGAGCTTGGCGCAGCCGGTGCAGCGCATCCACTGGGGGAAGATCCGTGCGGGCACGCCCAGGTCGGAGCCCTGGCGCGAGAAGCTGGTCTCCTTGTCCTGGCGGGGGTAGGGGCGCAGCTCGCTCACGCGGGGGTCCAGCATGAGTTGGATGGTTTCCAACAGGCGCGGTGCGTGGATGGCGGGGGCGGCGCCCGGCCCGCGGCGCTTCCAGATCCGGTCCCAGTCGTTCAGGCCGGTGGGCATGATGGTGAAGTGCGGCAGGTCCATGATGGCGCCGGGGCCGTAGGTGTACAGCAGGGTGCTGGGGCGGGCCGAGCCCACCTTGGCGAAGTTCCGGGCCCGCTGCTCATCGCGCAGGCGCTCGCCATCGCCCAGGGGATCCACTCCCTGCCCCACGCTGATGAACCGATCCGACTCCAGGCCGCCCTGATCCGGGACGTCCTGGGCCGACGACGGTGCGCCCGTCCGCTCGGAGGCGTCCTGGACTGGAGCCGTCTGGGGCTGCTGGGGTTGCTGGTCCAGCGGGTTCGTGGGGCTCATTCCTCTTCCTCCGTCGGCGTCGCCGGGTCCTGGGCCTGCCAGTCAGGGGCTTCATCCGGCTCGTGCCAGGCCAGGTGGGCCGGATCGGGGGAGACCAGGAGGTTGATCTCGGGCTGGACCTCGCGCATGGAATTGGCGACGACGAAGGGCGCCCCTCCCCGCCTGCTGCGCGGTCCGGTGGATTCCGCGGAACGGATGAGGTCGAGGAAGCCGTCCGCCTGCATGGAGCGCTCGTAAACCAGGTGCCGGCCGGTCTCGGTGCGGGGCGCGTTGGCCTCGTCGTCGGCGTCCTTGGCGCGCCGCTCCCATTGCCCGATGCGGTCCTCCAGGCGTTTGCGGACCAGGTCGACGACGCGGCTGCGCGGGTCATCGGCCCCGGAGTGCTCGATGCGCGATGCGATCGCCTGGGCCAGGCGGTCCATCGCTTCTCGCTGGCGCAGGATGTTCCCGGCGCTGTGCTCGGGCCCGAGGCTGGATGCGGGCGAGTCGGTGGCGGTCAGGACCCGGGCGGCGGCCACGAGGAGGCCGTCCAGTCCCCGCTCCAGGGAGGTGGTGGAAAAGGGCGTGACGGAGAGGGGTTCGACCTGGGAGTAGAAGGTCTCGTGGAAGTGGCGAAATTGCTCGTAGTGGGCCAGGTCGCGGGGACGGGCCCAGTTGCCCAGGGTGACCACGAGGCCGGGCCTGGAGGCGTCGCGCCCCACTCGGGAGGAGGCCTGGATGTACTCGGCGGTGTTCTTGGGCTGGCCCACGATGAGCATGAGGCCGAGGCGGCTGACGTCCACGCCCACCTGGAGCATGGAGGTGGCCAGGACGGCGTCGAAGGGCTGCTCCCCCGGGCGTGATGCGGGCCTGTGCCCTGCCCGGAAGCGCCTCGCGCTCTCCTCCCGCGCCGCGGTGGAGTGCACCGTGGGGTCGAAGGGCAGGGCCATGCTGCCCAGCGTTGCGGTGATGGTGGTGGAGTCGATGCGGCTGGTGAGCTCGCCGAGCTTGATGCCCGGCATGGCGTTGCCGTACCTGCGCGGCAGCCTGGAGCCGGGCAGGCCCTTGGCCAGGGCGGTCTGGATGTCGTCCTGGATGTAGCGGGCCATGCCGGCCAGCTCGCGGGTGGCTGAGAAGTAGCCCACGAGGGTCATGTACGGGTCGGCGGTCGCGCCCGCGCGGTCCAGGAGGAGCTGGCCCGCGGCCATGAGCACCTGGGCGGTCTGGATCTCTGCGTTGGTGAGCTTGACCCCGGTGGTGGAGAGGCCCAGGTAGAGGCGTCCGGGGTGGGCCTCATCGATGGGCATCTCGGTGGAGAAGAAGGTGTCCGAGGCAGACAGGACCTGGGGCGGGAAGACGGTGAGCCCCCGCCCGTACAGGCCCCGCACTTGCGCACGGGCGTTGCGCACGGTGGCCGAGGAGGCCACGATGAGCGGCCGCACGGTGCGCGTCCTCCCGTCGGCGCCGGTGAGCCTCCATGTGGTCATGACGTCCACGGCCACCTCGAACAGGCCCACGGTGGTGCCCAGGGCACCGGTGATGAGGTGGAGCTCGTCCTGGATGATGAGGTCGGGCGGGCGCAGGCGGCCGGTGGGGACCACGCGGGCGGGCGGCATGCCGTTCTTGGCGGGGTGGGAGTCCTTGACCTTGCAGGAGTCGTCGTCGCAGGTGCCCCGCGCATCCAGCTGGGGGACGTAGCCGTGGCGCTCGCAGCGCCGGGCCACGTGCCCGAAGAGGGCGGCGGCCTGCCCCTCGCGGGCCAGGCGGGCGAGCTTGTCCACGGTGGCGATGACGAAGGCGGGAACGAGCCGGTAGATCTCCTCATCGGTGGTCAGCACCGGGATGCCGTCGGCCACGGCACCTCCCTCGGAGAAGGGGCAGGAGGCCAGGGGATCCGGGCAGTGGACGCGCACGCGCCCGGCGGCGGTGTCCACCCGCACGTCCTTGTAGGACAACGGGTTCCCGCACCAGGGGCAGCGGGTGGTCTGGAGGGCCGGGTAGGGGGCGGTCTCCCGGGCGCTGCGGTCCTTGAGCGCCTTCAGCTGCTCGGCGGCCTCGGACACCCGTTTGGGCGAGACGGCGCTGCCCACCCACAGTCCGATCCGGAAGGGCTCGCTCCCCCAGGTGCCGGGGTCCTCGCGGCGGGCCATCTCGGCGGCACAGACCAGGGCGGTGGCGCGCTGGAACTGCTGGGAGGTGAGCAGCCGCAGTGTGTAGCGCATGAGGACGGCGACCCCGGCGCCCCCGTCCAGGGGGCCGTCGGGGGTTGTCAGGACGCCCTGGAGGCGGCGGATGGCGAAGGTGTAGGCGGCCAGCCCCAGGTAGGCCTCGGTCTTGCCGCCGCCGGTGGGGAAGAAGAGCAGCTCCACCTTGGCCCGCTCCGCATCCGAGCGCCGGGCCAGGGCGGGTTCGGTCAGGGCCGGGAGCTGCAGGAGCACGAAGGCGAGCTGGAAGACGCGCCAGTGGTGGGGGAAGGCCTTGGCGCGCACGCGCTCCTCGGCCGCCGCCAGGAGCAGGCCGGGTTCCTTCTGGCGCTCCTCGGCGATCTGGGAGTGGACGCGCTGGTCGGCCATGACGCGGTTCATGAAGGAGAAGCAGCGCTGGGCATCTGAGCTGGCCAGGAGATGGTCGAGCCCGGCGGCGAGACTGGCATGCACCTGCGCCGCCTCCTCGACCACCTCTTCAGCCGTGGGGCGCAGGTGGTCGGGCAGGGCGGCGATGGCGGAGCGCTGCCGGCCCAGCCAGGCGCCGTAGGCCTCGATGATGGGGGCGAGCCCGGCGCGGAGTTGATCGGGCGTGGCGGTGGCCAGGGCGGTCATGTCCAGCAGGGCGCCGTCCACAGTGGCGGCATCGGTCTGGGGCGTGGTGGAGGTGGGGATCCACTCGGTGCGGACCTGGGTGGCGCGGCGCTGGCCGGGCAGGACGGTCCAGTCGGCGGAGCAGGTGCGCCCGACGGCGTACTCCAGGCGGTCGCGGTACTGGAGGGCCAGGCGGGCCTCCTCGGCATCGGACAGGAGTGCGGATGCAGCGGATGCATCGGTGAGGATGTCGTGGACGGGCAGGAAGACGGCGCGCCCGCCGGCATCCACGTCCAGGCGTGTCTGGAAGAGCCAAGCCTGGGTGGGGATGCGGCGCGGGGTCTGGCGGTCGTTGCACAGGGCCACTTCGATGAGCAGCCGGTCGCCTTCCGCATGGTTCTCCAGCAGGGCGTCCACGCGCAGGATAATGTCCTCGCGCAGCACGTGGTACTGGGTGGTGCCGGGGGCGAGTGAGGCCAGGTCGATGCGGACGTGCTCGGTCACGTCCTCGCGACGGTAGACGGTTGCCGGACGGTCTTCGCCGCGGCCGTCCCCTGGGCCTTCCTGGTGGGCATCCTCAGCGGGCCCTCCCGACTGGGGGTGGTAGACGCCCCAGGAGGCGTGGATGGTCAGGGAGTCCAGGTCGGCGGGGACCTGGAAGCGCAGGCCCATGGAGGCGGGGATCATGAGGCCGCGGCGGATGGGGGCGTCATCGCGGTCCCCGGCGGTGTCCTCATCCCCGTCCGGGCCTTCCTCATCCGCACCGGTGATGGGGACCCCGGTGGAGGCGCGGGCGTCGAGGGCGTCCACATCCAGCGCCCCCTCATCCGCACCGTGATCACCGTTGTCACCGGGACCCGGCGAGTCCGCGCTGCCGGTGAGGCGGGTGGGGGCGATGCGCCCCAGGTTGTAGCGGCCGTCCGGGGCGACGGTGAGGATCTCGTCCTCACCGTCGGCGGGGCCGAGGAGCTCGCGTCGCAGGATGTCCACGAGGTTGGTGCGCACGGACCATGAGGAGCCGTCCAGGTCATAGGCGAGTTCGTAGGGCGGCCGGTTGCGCCTGCCGGGAGCCCCGGAGGCCTGCGGTGAGCCGGTTCCAGCGGCGGATGAGTCCGATAGCCCGGGGTGCTCTGAGGGGACGGTGGTCATGAGGGCTCGCCTTTCCGGTCTTGTCTCCGCTCCTGGGCGGCGGCGCGCTCGTGGTTGAGGGCGAGGAGCCGGTCGAGGACCTCCACTCGGGCGGCGGGGCTAATGGTCCAGCGGGTCATCTTGCGGTACTCGTGGAAGCCGTGGTCCAGGGGGACGTCATCCCAGCCGTAGGCAGCCATGACGGCCTCGTCGAGCTCGCGGTGGATAACGCGCAGGCGGGCCACATCCGGATCGGCGCTGTCCGCCAGGGCGGGGTCGTTGACACGGTTGTAGAGCCTGGTCAGGCCCAGCTCGCGGCGCAGCATGATCTCACGGCGCTCCTCATCCAGCGTCCTTCCGATCGCCTCCAAGGCCCGCTCGGATTCCTCCGCGAGATGCGGGCGCGGGAAGGTCTCGAAAACATCAGAAGGCGTATATCGAGAGTCACCCCTCAGACCCGAACCATTCTTAACAACCCAACACTGATGAACATTTGATGACACAAATGCCTGAAGAGCATAGGAGCCACTTGCAATCACGGTAAGCATGTGACTGAAAACCGACCTGTTCTTGACGCGAACCGGCATGAGTGTTTTACTCGTAATTGTCACCACCAGCACTTCATCGAGGCCAGAAATAGCCTTCCGCATTGCTGGACGTTTTTCAGCGAATTGCCACCAACGGTCTCGATAAACCTTGCGATTATTCTTTGCGCGCTCACCCCGAACTCTCTCAACCACACGCTCGAATGGAAGGCCGTACAGTAACGCCTGCTCCTCAGGCCGACTATTGAAGTCGATGACCCAACGGGAGGCGGAGGCGTCAGGGCGGGAGTTGAGGTCCTCCCCGTTGAGGTAGGGGAAGAGGACGTCGGCGTTGCGCGGATCCGCCGCGATCCACGCCTCGGCCTCTTCGGGCTCCACGATGAAGCCCTTGCCGAGCACCACACACCCCTGGAAAGCGATCTTGGCATTCTCCCGGAGTCGCTCGGGCGCCCCCTCCACGGAGCCGAGCGGTTCGAGGAGGGTGGAGATGCGCGTGACCGGCTCATCATCGCAAGTGAGCAGCACACCGTCGGCTACGGTGCCTCGGGTTCCCCAGATGGCGGCGTACTCCAGGTTGGCCGAAGTAGCGGGCCAGGGGCGGGATTGGATGGAGCGGGTGATCGTGAAGCCCTGCTCCACCATCTGGTCCAGACCGACTTGGCGCGTGTCTCCTTGGGCGAGCGTATTGGTGGCGATGAGCCCGAGAGTTCCGGTGGGTTTCAGGAGGGAGTGCGCCCGCAGGAAGAAGTAGGCGACGAGGTCGGCGCTCCCCCGCGTGCCATTGGCGAGGGCGCTCACAAACCAGTCTCGAATGTTCATCCCCATGGCTCCGGTGAGCTTCTGCCCTCCCAGGAAGGGCGGGTTGCCGATGATGGCGTCGAATCCCCCGTGGTCCTGGATGACGTCCGGCAGCTCCAGGGGCCAGTGGATGCAGTGCCAGTGCTCGTAGTCCGTGGGGACGGTGGGCGTGAGCCCCCGTTCCAGGATGGCCTCCAGCATGGAGGTGTCGGCCTCGCCCTCGGCCGGATAGGCGCGGGAGACCGCGACTCGCAGGGACTCGTAGGCCTCCTCGCGCTTCTTGCCGGATCTGCCGCCCGCGTCCAGTCCGGCGGCGATGACGGCGTCGGCCAGTTCCTTCAGTGGTTCCAGGTCGCGCTGGATGCCCGCGTAGGTGGCGTCCTTGGCCTTGGTGTCCCGCATGGGGTCCCCGGGCTCCACGGGTGTGCTGAGCTCGCGGCGCTTGACCGCGATCGCGCGCAGCATGCCCTCGATGTCCACCGGCAGGCCCCATTGGCCCCTGGCGTCCACATCCAGCAGGCCGCCCTGGCCGCGGCGGCGCGAGGCGGGGTCGATGTGGAGCTCCTCGAGCTGGCGGATATCCGTGATCCCCAGCAGGGAGTTACCGGTGATGATCTTGTCATCCACGAAGGAGAAGGGCAGGCGCGCATCCAGGGAGACCAGCCACAGGGAGAGCTTGCACATCTCCACGGCCATGGGGTTGATGTCCGCCCCGTAGAGGCAGTGGGCCACCACCTCGCGCAGGGCGTGGCTCTCCAACTCCTGGGGGCTGCGCCCTGAGGCCAGGAAGCGCTCGGAGGTGCCGTCCTGCTCCCAGGCCTCCATGAGGGCGCGGGCCAGGAAGCGGGCCGCGGCCACGAGGAAGGCCCCTGAGCCGCAGGCGATGTCCGCCACCTTGAGGTCCAGGATGTCGCCCGCGGGCAGCAGCCTCCAGGATCCCCGGTCCGCGCTCTGGTGCGGTCCCGGGGAGTAGACGAGGGGCTCCAGGGCATGGCGCACCACGTCCTCGGCCAGGGACCGGGGCGTGTAGTGGGCTCCGGCATTCTTGCGGGAGGGGGTCTCAGCCACATACAGCCCGCCGGGGAGCACCACCATGGGGCGGCCGCGCAGATCGCGTCGGATGGCGCCGATCCATGGGCGCAAGGCGCTGCGGTCATTCCCGTCCTGGCTCACGGCCAGCAGGGCCCGCTCCGCATCCTCCATGGAGTCCCCCGCGGCGAGGGCCTTGGCCAGGGCGCTCTTGGAGGGCGGGGTGGCCGAGGGCTGGTGCTCCTTGACCCAGGCCAGGATCGCGCAGGCCAGTGCGGCGTCGTCGGTGTGCTCCTCGGCCAGGTCGTTCAGAACGCTCAAGGGGATCTCCGGCTCGTCCCCCTGACTGCCCACCAGGCCAACGATGGTGCCGGTGGCGCGGCGCGCGGTGTAGCCGAGCAGGCCCTCGTAAATGTAGCCGATCTGCTCCACGTCGATGTCGCGGAAGGAGATGCGGCGGGCCTCCTGGCCGCGGGCGCGGGCCACCTGGACGGCGCGCAGCACGTGCAGCATGACGCGGTCGGGCACGGTGATCCGCAGCGTTCCGCGCTCGGTGGTGGCGGACAGGAAAGGGAAGCGGTCCGGTTCGAACAGGGAGCCGCCGTAGGCCGGCAGGCGCAGGTCCTCGAAGGCGACACCGCGGGCCAGGGCGCCGGAGGTGGCCAGGAGCCGGTGCCAGGCCAGGGAGGTGGCGTCCAGGGACTCCTCCCCCTCCACCTGGACGCGCTCCTCCAGATCGTCCAGGACGCCCGCCAGGCCGTAACCGGTCTTGAACAGCTCGGAGGAGGGCAGCAGGCCGCGCTCCTGGGCGAAGAGGAGGAAGACCACGCGCATCATGATGGTCACAGCGGCGTCATAGGCCTCGGCAGGGTCATCGGGCAGCGGGTCCGGCTCGCCCTTGGCGCGGGCTGCGCGGCCCTCCTCGGAGAAGGCGGTCACCAGCAGTTCCACGGCGCGGCGCACCTGGGCGCCCAGGGCCACCGTGATCTCCTCGGCAGCCAGCACCGAGTCGGCGAAGAGGGCGGGCAGGCGCTCCTCGGCCTTGCCGCCCAGAAGCCGCCGGATGCTGAGGAGCTCCACGAAGGCGTTGCGGGTGGCGGGCTCCTCGATCCAGGTCTGGGCGTCCACGATGCCGGAGGCGGCCATGGCGCCGGGCGGAGCGCTCACGATGGCCCACCAGCGGCCATCGGTCGCCACACCGATGCTGCACGCGTCCCGCGCCCCGGACGCCTGCCCGGAGCGAAGCATCTCCTCCATGCGGTCCACGGGGCCGGCGCTCCAGCCGTCGGTCAGGGGGCCGCGCAGGGAGTCGACCGGGTCCACCACGGAGACGAGGGCCCCCACCCGGCCCTCGGCTATGAGGGCGCCGTCGGGCTCCACGCGCACGGCCTTGTTGGGACTCTCAGCCGTGCAGACCTGAAGGGCCGGATCCGGCGCGGGCCGCCAGTACGGGCCCCAGCCGAGGACGTCGCGCAGGACGGTGCCCGCCCAGGCGTCCCGGGCCTCGCGGTAAGCGGTGAGCGGTCCGCCATCAGACTGGTTCAGATGCCCTGAACGAGCAGCCCCCTCATTCTCGGCGGCGCGCCAGGCGTCCCAGGCCCGCTCGAAGGCCGGCTTGGCGTCCCGCAGCGCCTCCTTGGCGCCAGGGGGAATCGCCGGGATGCCGGTGGAGTAGAGGCGGGCCAAGGGAGGGACGGCGAGGAAGGGCCCCTCGCGGTCCACCAGGGTCAGCCATTCGCGGTGCGACTGCGCGGCCGTGGCCCGGCCACCGGACCGGCCACCGGACCGGCCACTGCGTTGGGTGCCCTTGCGGGTGGTGGTGCGCGCGGGGCTCATGCGCCTGTCTCCTCAGAATCCTCAGCTGCTGGATGCCCGGCGGCATCGCCCGCATCGGCAGCGCCCTCGCCACTGCTGCGGGAGACACCGGCCGTCTGCTCCCACTGCGCGGCGTCCTTGCCGGAGACGGCGAAGACGAGGGCCACCTGGGAGACGTAGGGGCGGATGTCCCGGTAGCGCTCCTGGATGCCGTCCACCTCCCGGGCCTCCTCCTCATCCAGGGCGTCCAGGCGCTCCTCCATGGCGCGGATGTCCCGGGCGCGCTGGCGGCGCTGCTCGTCGGTGACCAGGGTGAAGAGCGCATCCTGCCCGTCATCCTCGCTCTGGCGGATGGCGCGCAGGGAGTCCTGCAGGTTGCGGCGGAAGGCGGCGAAGATCCCGCGGGCGCGCTCAGCGTCGTCCTTGCAGCGGGATTCGAACTGGTCCCTGACGCGATCCGCCTGGCGCTCGGCGCGCTTGCCCATCTCGGCGGTGAGGCGCTCGCGCATGCGCGTCCCCTCCTGCATCCAGGCCCGCGCCAGGTGCTCGCACACGCCGGCGCCAGCGGCCTGAAGGTCATCGCCGTCGAGCACCCGGTCCAGGAGGTCGTGCACCTTCTCCTCGGCCAGGTTCTGGCCGCGCAGGCGCAGGCCGGTGACGAAGACCTCCTCGTGCAGCCGCAGGCCCCCGCGCCCCACCAGCACCAGGCGCGCCACCGAGGCCACGCAGGTGGTCTCCCAGTCCGGCACCACCACGGCGGTCACGCGGCTGAGGGCATGCTCGCTGGAGAGCACCGATGAGCGCAGCACGCGGGCGGCCTTCTGCATGAGGGCATGCCCCAGGTGGATCGGCACCACGTCGCGCCCCAGGCGCTCCCGGTCCTGGCCGTCCAGTTCGGTGAAGGTGATGGGGCGCCACTGGCCGGGGGCGCGCACGGTGTCAAGGCCCGCGAGTGCGCCCTGCCAGGCCGGTGCGAGCTGGGGGACGCAGTAGAGGGGAGCGTCGGTGCGCTCATCGCCGGTCTTGATGAGGAGGGGCTGGCGGGTCAGGCGCAGGGCCTCGTCCACCACCCGGCGGCAGGCCCCGGGGCTCAGGTGCAGCTCCTCGCGGCGCTCCTCATAGGTGCGGGCGAGCTCGGTGAGCTGGCGGTTCATGCTCACCGACCCGGCCATGACCTTGTTGACGGCGTCCTGATCGGCACTGCGGGCGGTGGTGCGCTTCGCTGAGGCGCCGAGGAAGCGCCTGGATACCTCGGCGTCCACCAGGGGGTTGACGGCGCCCAGGTCGGATCGGGTGGTCGCCACCTTCTCCACCAGGCGCCCGACGAAGTCGAGGTCGCCGTTCAGAAGGTTGGAGTCGCGGGAGCCCGCCACGGGGATGAAGGAGAAGATCTCGGGCGGGTGCACCTGGCCGTAGCGGTCAATGCGGCCGATGCGCTGCTCCAGGCGGGAGGGGTTGAAGGGGACGTCGAAGTTGACCAGGCGGTGGCAGTAGTCCTGCAGGTCGATGCCCTCCCCGGCGGCGTCGGTGGCCACGAGCACGCGGATCGGCTCCTTGGCGGGATCCTCGGTGAAGGCGAATCTCAGGGCCTCGCGCTGCTCGCGCGGGGTGGAGCCCTGGATGACGCCAAGGCGGTCCTCGTTGTAGCCGCGCGAGCGCAGCACGGCCACGAGCCATTCGACCGTGTCCGCGTACTCGGTGAAGACCACCGCGCGCTCGTTGGTCCAGGTGCGCCCGTCGGGGCGGCACACGGAGTCCAGCCAGCTGATGAGGGCCTCCAGGCGGGAGTTGGGGCGGTACTGGAAGCCCTGCGCCCAGGTGATCAGGTCCTCGATCTGAGAGCCTGTGGCGGCGGCGAGCGGATCGTCGGACTTGGCGGCGCGCAGGGCCTCGAACTCGGGCTGCTCGGCCAGCCCCTCCTCCTCGTCGCTCTGGCCGGAGCCCATGATCTCGGCGTAGTAGGAGTCCTCCTCGGTCCATTCCCGGTTGCCGGCCGAGGCTTCCAGGTAGCGGCTCATGGTGCGGGCGAAGGCCCATGGGGAGGACAGGAAGCGCTTCTTGACTAGGAGGGCGGCGATGCCCAGGCGCCTGTGCCCGCGCTCTCGCGCGGAGTCCTTCAGCAGGGCGTCCAGGAGGGCGAAGCGCTCCTCCTCTTCCGCGCTGGGGGTGAAGGGCAGGGTTTTCAGCATGCGCCGTTGGAAGGCGCGGGCGCCCTCCACCTGGGTTTTCAGGCGGCGCACGGCCACCTCCGCCAGGGCGGAGTGGTCGATCTCGGCACCGCGGGAGAAGCGGCGCGGATCGATCATCTCCAGCAGGGCGGTGAAGGACTCGGTGTAGCCGTTGTGGGGTGTGGCGGACAGGAAGAGGCGGTGCTCGCAGTGCTCGGCCAGCTGGCGCAGGGCGATGGTGCGCTGGGAGTCCACGGCGTAGCCGCGGCCCTGCGCGGTGGCGGTGGGGGCGGCTGGGGCGATGTGGTGGGCCTCGTCGACGACGAGCACGTCGAAGGCGTAGCGACGCGCCGAGGTCGAGCTGCGGGCGTCGGCCAGGACCTCGCGCAGGAGGCGCTGGGCGCTCACCCTGGGCAGCCAGTCCATGGATACGATGATGCGGGGGTAGAGGCGGAAGGGATTGGCCGCCAAACCGTGGGCTCGGCGGGTATCGGCCAGGGCGGCGGCATTGACGATGGTGAAGTCCAGGCCGAACTTGTCCCGCATCTCCTCCCGCCACTTCAAGGACAGGCTGGGTGGGCACACGATGATGACCGAGCGGGCCCGGTGGCGCAGGAGGAGCTCCTCGACCACGAGGCCGGCCTCGATGGTCTTGCCCAGGCCGACGTCGTCGGCGAGCAGCAGGTTGGTGCGAGGAGCGGCCAGGGCCCTCCGCAAGGGCTCGAGCTGGTAGGGCTCCAGGATGACGCCGGCGCGGAAGGGTGACTGGAAGCGCTTGGGGTCGGCGCTGGTGACGGCGCCCCAGCGCACGGCATCCACGAGGGCGCCCATGGAGCGGGGGTCGTCGAAGCCCTCGGGGGTGATCTCCTCGGGCAGGCCCTGATCCGGCAGGACGGTGTGCCCGACCTCCAGCTCCCAGATGACGCGGAGCTCCTCACCCATACGGTCCTCATCCAGGGACTGAAGGATCACCTCGTGCTGAAGGCCGGTCGGGGCGGCGGTGGCCTCATCGGCGGGACTGCGGGACAGTCCCTGCACGACGACGTCAGTGGCCGCCCAGGTGGAGCCGCGGACCTCGACCACCTGGCCTGGCTCCGGCAGCGCGGGCGCCCGGGACGACGAAGGGACAGAGGAGAGGGAGGGACCGGGGTTGGCGGGAGCCGTCGCGGTGCTGCTCATGGGGTGGGAGGCTCCTTAGGTCCACAGTCAGTCCGTCATCAGCCCACGGCGGGCTGACGCCGGGCGCTGGCGACAAGCCTAGTCTCGCTGTGACCCCTCCCAGGGCCAACCGAGCCCCTGTGATCAGAAGGTTGCCCAGCGGATAGTGCTGGTAAGTGCTGGTAGGGGTGTTACGATCGCGCTGCACCCGCTCGCGTCTTACCGGCCACCGGCTCGCGCGCTTCAGGCCAGGATGAGCTGGGCCCCACTCTTCCTGAGCATGCTGAAGGTATCGGTGAAGCTCACCCCCAAGGCCTTGCAGGCATCAGGGATCTTGACCCGCTTGCGGGCACCGGGCGCAGAGATCTCATGGGTAACCACTGTGCAGTTATAGGCGCAGGCGTACGCAACGATGAGGTAGTCGGCGTCGTTCCCTGTGAATGCTCTCAATGCAGCGTCCGAGTAGTTCTGGCTCGCCGCCCATTGGGATATCCTCCCAAAATGCTCGACAGGCTTCTGCCCGATCGGGCAGAAGAAGCGCCAATGCTCTCTTGCCCACCCTTCAAGCTCGTCGTCCCCGTTGATGATCTCATTGAAGATCGGATCGATACTGCACACAGATCCGTTTTCATTCACGTGCTCGAGCCAGTTCCAGAACCCTGGAGCAAGATCGAATGCGTAGTAGCGATTCTTCGCCTCAATCAGGACATTGGCATCAATGACGTACATCAGGCCACTCCCAATCTTTCGGCCAACCCTTGGAACGCCTTATTCCCCTTGACCCCCAGCAGTTCATAGGCCTCCCTGTAAGAGGTAGACCCTTCGAGGGTGCTGGACAGGATCGCCCTGGCGAACTGACGACCTAACCTCATTGGTGCGACATTATAGTAGTCCCCCCCTGTGGATTGGGAGGATTTATCCTTAAGGACAGCCATGATGCGCTCACGCTCATGCTTATATTTCTCCTGGAAGTCATCCCACTCCAGGAGACCCGCATCGTAGAGGCGGTTGAGAACCATCAATGTACTCACACTGTAGTAATGAGCCAGGCGCTCCAGCTCCTCCGGCGAAGCATCGCCCTGATAGAGCCTTTTGAGGGAGTATGCGGGCACCAGAACTTCGGCAGTCACCCCGTTGCACCACCTCTCCTCCCGTTTCTCGGCGTACATGACAGAGCTACTATCAGACAGAGCACTCTTCCCTAACAAGACGTGAGAGAGCTCATGGACCATCGTGAATATCTGGGCCCCCAAGATATCAGCGCCATTGACGAAGATGAGGGGAGCCATGGCGTCCACCAGGGCGAACCCCCTGAACTCTTGATGATCAAGGGCGCGGCGAGTATTGCTGCCCACAACACCGCTGACCATAACAAGCACACCCAGATCCTCGATCCTGTCGATCAAGATGCGCCTGGATCTTTGCAGGTTCGAGTGCTCTAAAGAAGGTTCTTCGTCAAGTCGCAGCAGCTGTCGAAGCCGATCCGCCACCTCGAAAGGATCCTCATCCATAGCAGCCGAACCGACGATATCAAGAGCCGCAGCATCATTGTCCGCCAGGTAGGATCTATACCACTCCTGGCGATTCTGACACAGGTAGATAGCATCCAAGAGGTTAGCCGAAGGACGTTCGATCCTGACATCCCCAAGGGTCCGCATATCCGGGATGGGGACCCGCTCATCAGGGGGCTCCACCAGGAAGAGGTGGCCGAACGGCGTGTAGGTCTTCCTCGCGAACTCTTCCAGCTGCTTGAGAGTCGGAAGAACCCTCCGCTCCACCCAGTCGTCGAACTGCGGAACACGGCCCACAGTCGTGGCATGGTCCCATCCCGCTCGGCTGACCGCCCATCGAAGCATGGTGGGCGACACCTCGACGCGAACCGTCACCCAACTCACCTCCCGCAGGGCATTCAGTCATCAATGGCCGGGCGTCCCGACCCCAGCACAGGATAACGCGGACTCACGACATTATTGAGCGATACACCGGAAAGTCTCGTCGAACGGCAGCAGATCGAGCGGGCCGCGCGCCTACCACCGAAGACTTCAGCCCCGGCAACCGGATCAGCCCTCGGCTCAGTGACGGCGCTCCGTATGCTTTGCTCCACCAATCGTATCGACGACGCACATCAGGGGCTGGGCCCCGTGCGCCGCGTGCCCGCGGCCCTGATGACCAGGGTTGCGGCGAGCCCGACCGGGCCGGAATTCCCACGCACCGCGCTCGGGGAACTCCTCCGGAAATCCGGAGCCCTCATGGTCTGCGCGGCCCCGCCCTCCCCGGCCGTCAGAGCGTCCGAGACCATTAGGACTCCTGCACCCACCGCGGCCGCCATGCCTGCTACGGCCACCGAGGCCCTCGTCGCGGTAAGCGCCGTCGTCGGCACTGGGGCCGAAGCCCGGGCCACCCGGCCCGAACCCGAGCCCGAAGCCGTGCTCGCGCATGCGCAACATCGCCACGAACCGCTCCTCGCCCATGTCCTCGCCCATGTGCCTGCGCGCCTCGGCGAACCGAGGACCCCATTCAGCGTCGGCATCGGTTCCGAGCGGGTCCTCGGGGCAGGCGATGATCTTATCCAGCAGACCGGCCATCGTGGCGGCCTCCTGCTCGGTGAGGGCGTCGAGGTAGTCGGCGCGAGCCCCGCCTCGGCGGGAGTTCAGAATCGACCTTTATTTTTCTGACGCATGTAGCCCAAGAATAGACTCAGCGACAAAACGGTTCAAGATTTATACTGAGCAGGTTAATCTTCTCAAGCGGCACGGCACGCATGCGGAGGATCAGAATCGTGCAGGATCTAGTACTTCAGGAAACCTCCAGGCAAGCGGCCACCTCCTGGAATGTAGCGTATTCCCTCACCTGCAAGAACCCGTAGGACTTACGGTACGGAGTCCGCCCTCAAAAATGGGCAGGAAGACCACCTAAGCGAACGGCCGACCGATCCGAAAGGGGACCGTGTTACAGTAATTGCCGCCGTTTCCTGACCTACGCTTCACCATGAGGTTCATCAACCTCTCGCGCTCGGCATCATACATGCGGTGGAACAGATCCCGGGAGATGAGCCGGATCTCGCGCGGAGCCCCACAACCGGGGACCGCGCCGGCCACCGCGCCTCCCGCGAAGCCGCGCCCCAGCCCGTCCCGAACCTCACAGCCGACCGGAGGCGATGCGCGCGCCCTCGGCCAGTGATTCCAGCTTGGACCAGGCGATGTGGGGGTGGACGCGCCCGCCCAGGCCGCAGTCGGTGGAGGCCACGACCC
>ERZ772960.1010-NODE-1010-length-23450-cov-5.819748_pt1 | contig 23450 bp, 22 predicted proteins | sample MGYA00580678_ERZ772960 | MGnify/ENA primary metagenome ERZ772960 (study PRJEB29015, sample SAMEA2737930) | human oral metagenome | biome: human oral; feature: human-associated habitat; material: dental | place: China | collected 2059 ... | reverse complement strand
TGTCGCTCTTTTCTCTACACCTTATTTATATAGTCCCACATCGGTTATGAGAGTATACCTCTGCCGTTTCAATATCGATTCCATTGCTTCCTGTCATCTTTGATTCGCTTGTCGGCATCTTGTCTGTCGCCCTCTCTTGCCGTAATACGCTACGTTTTCAACAGAGCAACAAACCGTATGACCGACTATCCAACAAAATCCGTATAAGTTCTCATGACCGATTTGAGATGAACAGACAGAAATATTGCTGCCGGAAAGTTTTGCTGCAATTCGGCGAAAAGTAACTGAAAAAAGAATTATCTTTGCACCCCAAAACAGACACGTATGAACTATCAGCAGATATTAGAAAAGACATTTCAGGAGATTATCCCCTATCGGAAACTCGGAAAGCAAGCCGACTATATACCCGAACTTGCCAAAGTGAACCCCAACCAATTCGGTATGTGCCTCCGCACGCTGAACGGCGAGAGTTTCCAAGTGGGCGAAGCAAACGTGAGATTCTCTATTCAGAGTATTTCGAAAGTATTTTCACTGACGATGGGACTTGCCCTGATGAACGACGATTTGTGGTCGCGGATGGGCAAAGAACCCTCCGGCACAGCCTTCAACTCCGTGATTCAGTTGGAAATGGAGAAAGGGAAACCGCGCAATCCCTTTATCAATTCGGGTGCCATCGTGATGGCCGACATCCTGCTTTCTCATCTCCGGAATCCTAAAACAGACTTTATTACCTTTGTCAGGGCTATCGGTGGTAATGAAAGCATTGACTATAACGAAGCGTTGGCCTTATCGGAACGGAAGAAAAGTTATATGAATGCGGCCATCATTAACCTGATAAAGTTTTACGGAAACATTGTGAACAGGATAGAAGACGTGTTACATTTCTACTTTCTTATGTGCTCCGTAGAGATGAGTTGCCAAGAGTTGGCCACCGCTTTTCTGGCTTTTGCCAACCACAAGGCAGCCTTTAATTACGGCAATGTGAAACTGACGGCCTCGCAAGTGAAGCGTATCAATGCCATTATGCAGACGTGCGGATTCTATGATGAAGCAGGGGAGTTTGCCTATTTGGTAGGTCTTCCGGGCAAGAGCGGTGTGGGTGGCGGCATTGTTGCCATCAATCCCATGAGCTATTCGGTGGCCGTATGGAGTCCCAGACTCAATGAGAAAGGCAATTCGGTGATGGGTATGAAAGCCTTGGAACTGCTTACCACAAAGACGAAAGAGTCTATTTTCTGATACAGTAGGTCAGCTTTTGGCAGTTGTTTGCCGAATGTTCGACCTTTCCAGACTGTAGTTCTTGCGGGCATCCAACCATTTCAAACTGATGGAAAACAGCACTGCGCCCAGGCCAAAGGCGGCAAAAATCCATTGGGCATGTGTGAAATCGATGATTTTTCGACCGTCGGACAATGTGTGGGAATCGACATCCAATACTTTCCCAATGATGAATCTGACAACCATCAGCCCGATATTTTGGATAAAGAAGATAATGCTATAGGCATTGCCCAAGCGTTTTAAAGGGATAATTTTGGGAACGGAAGGCCACATGACACCGGGCACCAATGAGAATGCTACTCCCAAAATAATCATCAACATCACAGCAAAAGCTCCGGAATAGACGGGTAAAGAGAGCATGAGATGCACGGCGGTAAGCATCGATGTGCCGACAATGATGAGCGTGGCACCGCGTCCGATACGGTCGTAAACCGTGCCGAAAAGCGGCGTAAGCAGAATACTGCCGAAAGGAATGATGGCCGGAATAGCCCCCGCATAGGCCTCATCAATACCATATTTGCTAATCATGAGCTTGGTGGCAAAGTTGAGAAATGGGCTCATGGCTGAGTAATAAAGTAAGGAAATGGCCGTGATATGCCAAAATCCGGCACTCTTCAGCGTGAGGAGAATATCGCTTAAGCGGAAACGTTCCTCTTCCGGGGCATCCTTAGCGGTATCCTTTTTCGGTGCGTGGGCGACGCTTTTATCCAATTTTACATCCATGATGCAGTAAACCAAGTAGGCCAACAAGCCCGTTATCAGCAAGGCCGTACCTACGAGAATGGGAGTGGAAAGGCGGTGGCCGAAAGTCATCGATACGCTGAAAGTCATGGCAGCACCTGTACCGAGCCGTGCCATCGCCACTTGAATACCCATGGCCAAAGCCAATTCATGTCCCGTAAACCACTTTACCATGGCCTTAGATGTGGTGATGCCGCACATCTCGTCGCCAACACCGAAGATGGAGAAACCCAATGCAGACAGTAATACTTGGGTCTTGTAGGCATGGTGATGAAAGCCCAAAAATGGGCAATCGACGACTGTCAGACGAGTAGGCGGCACGTATTCTATGGCATAATAAAGGATGGAAACACCCAAAACCATGAGTGAACAGGCCAATATGCCGGTGAAACGCACGCCCATTTTGTCGAGAATCACTCCGCCGATGAAAAGCATGAACAGAAAGACATTGATGAAGCCATAGGCACTCGACACGAATCCATAGTCGGTAGAAGACCATCCTAAGCCTCCTTCCGCCACAGGAGACTCAAGGAGATGTTCCAGCGGAGACATCTGATAAGTAACGTAATAGCCCATCATCATGGCGTAGGCCACGAGAAACAAGACTGTCCAGCGTGCCACCGGAGAGTCGTTCAGTTTAGTTTTTATCCATGCTGGGTTCATCATTCGATGTTCTTTTATTGCTTATATATAATAAGGTAATCATTCGTTTCTTTTGTTCCCTCCATTTTCTTATACGGCCATCTCTTCGCCTCGGGAAACAATCGGCAAGAGTTGCTCGAAGCAATCGATGATATAGTCGGCGCCGCTTTCTTTCAGTTTGGTGTGCGTTCCGTTGCCGTAGGTCACGCCAACAGTCTGCACGTTCGCTGCTTTTCCCATCCGTATGTCGAATGGAGTGTCGCCCACTACGAGTGTTTCCTCTGGTAATACATGAAGAAAATCAAGCGTTTTGAGCACCATATCAGGTGCCGGTTTGGCGTGTTGCACGTCGTCTACGCTCACGATGTAAGAGATAGACGACGATAAGTCCATCTCCTCTATGTAGCGAAGGAGCGTTTCTCGTCCCCGACTGCTGGCAATGGTTTGACAAAAGCCTCTATCCCGCAGCGCATGGATGGTCTCCACCACATGAGGGAAAGGCTTTACAGCTCCGGAAACATTGCGTTGGTCGAAGATATGTCTATAGGTCTGGGCACAGAGGGTGCCCATGTCGTCGGTCATCGGCAGGAGTTTCATAAACATGGCTTTCAGCGGTAGACCGATGACGGCTGTGCATTGCTCAATCGAACGGGGCTGGAGATGGAGGTTGTCGAGGGTTTGCCGGATGGTACCCACGATGAGTTGCTGCGAGTCTCCCAATGTTCCGTCGAAGTCGTAGATGATGGTTTTAATCATAATCCGTTGGATAGATAGATGGCGATGGTCTTTAAGTAAAAGTAGGGGAGCGACATATAGATGAAACCGCCGTAAGGATTGTTCGTTCCCCATGAGTTCTTGCAGATGAAAAACCGTTGTCCGTGGGCATCGTGTGCCATGCCGATGAGGGTCATGCAATGGTCGTCGGTGGTGTCAAAGCGTTCAAATTGGCGTTGCCGCTCTTGTTGCGTGCAAGACGTTCCGTGAGGCATCTCGGCCAAGCCTTTGGTCTGCGAGAATCCCGGCTCTGACACATCGCCCTCCCAACATACGGGATGACCGTGACGGAGGGCAGTTTCGGTGAGCTTGACGAGTGTCTTTATCGGCACATTGAGGAAGTTGTTGCGGCGACGGTTGTCGGGAATCTCGAGAACGAAACGCGTCCCGAACGGATGGTGTGTGAAGCTGGTGTATGCCTGATATTCGTCTTTCCGGCATACGCTGTGGGCAAATTCCGTCGTGGTATATTCGGCTCCGAACATAAAAACGTGGATGGGGGCGGGACCGATGTTGTCTTCTATCATGCGAGAGATGCTTTTCTCGTGGGTAGGAAGTCCTGTTCGTCGGGCTATATCGATGTCGGTGAGCCTTTGAAGTTTACGCACAAGAGCGGAAATACCCGCATGCTCGTCTGTGGGATACGAGTCGTATGGCATCGCTCCGTATGCCATCAGCAGATGAAGGGCTTGCCACGGTGTACCACGGGTGGAGAGTGGGGCGCAGCCCCGTGAGAGATAACGTTCGCGAGTGAGTTCTTCCAGCAAACATTTCGTGGGGTAAGCCACCGAAAGATGCACCGAATCACCCCGCATCAGATGCTCGGTTTCTATCGTGGCGAGCATCGCATAGAGCCAGCACAAATCGTTCTGCCCTTGATTCTTCACAGGAGTGGTGCGTAGGCGCACGTCGGTTGTGAAGCGACCCGGCTGTTGTTGGGTCTTTGATGGATGCGTGCAACCTGTCAGAAGCAATGCCGAGAGGATGCAGAATGCCGATATCTTTAAAAGAATGCGATACATAGTATGGGTGCAAAGGCAGCGCAAATCGGACGCAATTGTTCTTGTTCGAGATGGCTGAAGTGCTTCCTGTTTGATGCAAAGGTAGGTATTTCTCATGACGTTGCCAACGCCCTGCAATGTTATTTTCAAAATTCCATGTGCAAACATCTGCGCGGGCAGAAAGCGGAGCGTAAATTTGTCTATTCGCATGTTTTTGCCTATCTTTGTACGCTAAAAACATTTAACAAAAAGAAAAGAAATGTCAGCTGTTGAAATAAGAAAAGTCTCCACCAAGAAAGACTTAAAGGCATTCATTGAATTTCATTACGACTTGTATGCGGGCAACCCGTACGACGTGCCCAACCTTTATAGCGACGAGCTCAATACGCTGAGCAAAGACAAAAACGCAGCTTTCGATTTTTGCGAGGCGGAATATTTCCTCGCCTACAAAGACAACCGCGTCGTCGGACGCATCGCAGCCATCATCAACCATAAAGCCAACAAAAAATGGGAACGTAAAAGCGTGCGCTTCGGCTGGATTGATTTCATCGACGACCGCGAAGTCTCTGCCGCTCTGCTCCGCGCCGTCGAAGACTACGGACGCGCCCACGGCATGCAAGAGATTGTAGGACCGCTCGGCTTCACCGATATGGACCCCGAAGGCATGCTCACAGCAGGATTCGACCATCTCGGCACCATGCCCACCGCCTACAACTACCCCTATTATCCCAAGCACATGGAGGCACTCGGTGGCTACGAAAAAGACAATGACTACGTGGAATACAAGATGAACGTCCCCGATGAAATCCCCGAGAAATATACCAAAATCGCACAAATGGTGAGTGAACGCTACAACCTGCGCATCAAAAAACTCACCAAGAAAGACATCTTCCAAGGCGGATACGGAACACGCATCTTCGAACTTATCAACGCCACATTCAAAGACCTTTACGGCTATTCCGAACTCTCCCCGCGCCAAATCCGACAGTACGTCAACATGTACTTCCCCTACGCCGACCTCAACCTCGTCACACTCATCGAAGATTGGAACGCCGACCGCAAACTCATAGGCGTAGGCATCACGTTCCCCTCCCTCTCCCGAGCACTCCAACGATGCCGACGCGGACGACTCCTCCCCTTCGGATGGTACCACCTCCTGCGCGCCATCAAGTTCCACAAAACAGATTCCGTAGACCTCCTCCTCATCGGCGTACTCCCCGAATACAGAGCAAAAGGAGCCAACGCACTCCTCTTCGCCGACCTCATTCCCTATTACCAACGCTACGGATTCAAATGGGCGGAAAGCCAAATCGAAATGGAAACCAACCTCAACGTACAAAGCCAATGGGGGCCTCTCAATCCACACATGCACAAACGACGCCGCTGCTACAAACGCACACTCTGACAAGCATACCGACAACAAAATGAAACCCGACGAAAACATCATTTACAACGACGATAACATCCGCCACCTCTCCGACATGGAACATGTCCGCACGCGACCGGGCATGTACATCGGACGACTCGGCGACGGCTCCCTCCCCGAAGACGGCATCTACGTTCTCCTCAAAGAAGTCATCGACAACTCCATCGACGAATTCAAAATGCACGCCGGAAAACGCATCGACATCGACATCGACGACAACCTCCGCGTCACCGTACGAGACTACGGAAGAGGCATCCCCCAAGGAAAGCTCATCGAAGCCGTCAGCATGCTCAACACCGGAGGAAAATACGACTCCAAAGCCTTCAAAAAAAGCGTCGGGCTCAACGGCGTCGGACTCAAAGCCGTCAATGCCCTCAGCACACGATTCGAGGTGCGCTCCTACCGCGACTCCCAAGTACGCACAGCCATCTTCGAACGCGGACAGCTCATCACCGACACCACCACACCCTCCGACGACGAAAGCGGCACACTCGTCGCCTTCACACCCGACAATACCATGTTCCTCAACTACCGATTCCACGACGACATCGTAGAGGACATGCTGCGCAACTACACCTACCTCAACACCGGCCTCGCCATCATCTGCAACGGACGACGCATCCTCTCGCGAAACGGACTCGAAGACCTCCTGCAAGACACCATGACCAACGACGGCCTCTACCCCATCGTACACCTCGCCGCCGACGATATCGAAATCGCCTTCACACACGCCAACCAATACGGCGAAGAATACCACTCCTTCGTCAACGGACAACACACCACACAAGGAGGAACACACCAGAGCGCATTCAAAGAACACATCGCCAAAACCATCCGGGAATTTGCCGGAAAATCCTTCGACTCCAGCGACATCCGCAATGGACTCGTCGCCGCCATCGCCATCAACGTCGAAGAACCCATGTTCGAGAGCCAGACCAAAATCAAACTCGGCTCCCTCACCATGGCACCCGATGGCATCAGCATCAACAAATACGTCGGCGACTTCCTCAAAACAGAACTCGACAACTTCCTCCACAAAAATCCCGACATCGCCGAAGCCATCCTCGCCAAAGTCCAAGAAAACGAACGAGAGCGAAAGGCCATGGCCGGCGTCACCAAACTCGCCCGCGAACGCGCCAAGAAAGCCAACCTCCACAACCGAAAACTGCGCGACTGCCGCATCCACTACAGCGACGTCAAAGACCCGCGCAAGGAGGAAGCCTGCATCTTTATCACCGAGGGAGACTCCGCCAGCGGAAGTATCACCAAGAGCCGCGACGTCAACACCCAAGCCGTCTTCTCCCTGCGCGGAAAACCCCTCAACTCCTTCGGACTTACCAAGAAAGTGGTCTATGAAAACGAGGAATTCAACCTCTTACAGGCTGCCCTCGACATCGAAGACGGCCTCGACACACTGCGCTACAACAAAGTCATCGTCGCCACCGACGCCGACGTCGATGGCATGCATATCCGACTGCTCATCATCACCTTCTTCCTCCAATTCTTCCCTGAACTCATCAAAAAAGGTCACGTCTACGTCCTGCAAACCCCGCTCTTCCGCGTCCGCAACCGCCGCACCCGAATCGCCGACAAGACCGTAGTGGCGAACTTCGACGAAAAGGCCACCGCCGGCAGTCGCAAAGCCGATTTCATTACCCGCTACTGCTATTCCGACGAAGAGAGACTCACGGCCATCCGGGAATTAGGCCCCGAACCCGAGATAACGCGCTTCAAAGGCCTCGGCGAAATATCGCCCGAGGAGTTCGCCCACTTCATAGGTGCCGACATGAGGCTCGAACAGGTAACCTTGCACAAAAATGATCAAGTACAACGCTTGTTAGAGTACTATATGGGCAAGAACACCATGGAACGACAAAACTTTATCATCAACAACCTCGTCATAGAAGAAGACAAGCCCAACGGAGAGTGATTAAAAACAAAAATAGTTCCTTCCCAAGCCGTTCCCTCCTATGTATTTTCTCATACACCTCTGAGGGAATGGCTTTTTTCATGCCGTAACCTCTATGTACCTTTTTGCGTTGCTTCCGATACCAACTACTTTTATATCTGAGCTATTATCTTTATATAGGTGGATAGCTAAAATGATTTTTAAGCGGCAAATGAAGTAAGGAAGATATATAAAAGGGAGAATAATTAATAAAATAAACAATGAATAATTAATTTTATGGTTTTTCATTCACTATTTATTGTATAAATTATCAGCTTTGCGGACTTTTACTAACTATATCAATGTATTTTTAAAACAAAAAAAGGTTTGGAGATAGAAAAAATGATTATATTTGCAGGTATTAAAAACCAATAGCTATGAATAGAAATGATTTCTACGACTTCGAGGAACTTGAATATTACGAAAAGCGTAAGTTTCATAGCCTCGAAATGAATATACCTCCTCAATTCACATTTGATGACTTGTATATTATTCCATTCTCTAAAAAACGAGTATTCGATGAGAATGGCAATGTACATTACATTGCTATCGAACGCAATTTTTCTCCATCCGGAATACATTTACTCGATGAACTTGTAAAAGAAATCTATCACGATACCTTTTCAGCTCATTCCTTTTGCAAGGAAAGGAAACTCGAGGAGCGACAACTCCAAGCATTTGTTACGATACTTACCGGAATGAACCCGAGCACACTATTCACACGATGGAAGATAAGAAACGCATTAATGTACCTGCGATACACGGATATGGATATATGTCAAGTAGCTGTAGAAAGCGGATTCAGAACCTCGGGAGCCATGCGCCATGCACTGCAGTCCACAAAAGAACTAAAGCCCACCACTCTGCGCCGCTTTCTACAGCAAAAAAACGATTTGGGACGTTACATTCGTTAAGTGGAGTTATCAAACATCCTTTTTCTAATTCCTTTTTTATTCATTTACTTATAAAACATATCCTTATGAACAATTCCTTAAAAGATAGAGCTTTCAACTTTACTCATTTTATCTACTCTGATTTAAAATTACTGTTTTTCCTGCTCTTTGCTATAGGATGGATGATGCCCACAGCCAATGCACAGACTACCATTCGGTTAGGTAGAGAGTCGCCGATTTATAAATTGCAGTTTGCTGAAATGGCCATTAATAATTTATATGTCGATTCAGTCAATGAAGAGAGCTTAGTGGAAGATGCGATACGCGGCATGCTCGAAAAACTCGACCCACATTCTTCTTATATCTCTGCCAAAGAAGTGAAAGCAATGAATGAGCCGTTGCAAGGTAGTTTCGATGGTATCGGTATTCAGTTCAATGTATTTACAGATACACTCATGGTTGTGCAAACTATCTCCGGTGGTCCGTCAGCTCACGCCGGTATCCTTGCTGGCGACCGAATTGTAAATGTAGATGATACCGTTATCGCCGGTGTGAAGCTCTCGCGTGAGGAAATGGTGCGCAAACTTCGCGGTCCGCGTGGCTCGATAGTTAGAGTAGGCATCATACGTCCGGGTATCAAAGGCATGCTCTCATTCTCTATCAAACGTGACAAGATTCCTTTATATTCTGTCGATGCAGTTTATATGATTCGTCCCGGCATTGGTTATATCCGTATCGGCAATTTTGCCGCTACCACATACAGCGAGTTCATGAATGCACTCTCTCGTCTCCGAAGCAAAGGAATGCAGCATTTGATACTCGACTTGCAGGAAAATGGCGGCGGCTATATGGAAGCAGCTGTAAAAGTAGCCAACGAGTTTCTGGATAAGGGAGACATGATCGTTTATACCAAAGGCAGGAATTACGTACAGAGTGCCGAATATCGTGCAGATGGCAACGGATGCATGCGCAAGGGGCAAATCGTAGTATTGATAGATGAATTTTCTGCTTCTGCCTCTGAAATTGTAGCGGGAGCTTTGCAAGACCAAGATCGCGGCACTATCGTGGGTCGCAGGTCTTTCGGCAAAGGTCTTGTGCAGCGTCCCGTAGACCTTCCGGATGGCAGCATGATTCGTTTAACCATAGCCCATTACTATACACCTGCCGGCCGTTGCATTCAAAAGCCTTATCGGAAAGGTGGACTACGCGACTATGCTTCTGAACTTGATAACCGACTGAAAAGAGGCGAGCTCATGCACGCCGACAGCATTCATTTTGCCGATTCACTACGCTACAAGACACTCCGCTTAGGTCGCACGGTATATGGAGGCGGCGGCATCATGCCAGATGACTTTGTTTCGCTCGATACGCTTCATTTCACGAGCTTTCACCGCAAGCTCATGGCCAAAAGCATTATTATCAATGCTCATTTGCGCTACTTCGACCAACATCGGAAACGTCTCAAAGCCCTATATAAGAGCTTCGATGATTTTAACTCCCGCTACGAAGTGCCCGCCGAGGAGCTCGACAGCATTTTAGCTGAAGGCGAGCGGTTGGGCATCAAGCCCGCAGATGCCGAAGAACGCCGCCGCACGCTCGACTACATCTGCATGCAGCTGAAAGGTCTCGTCGCCCGTGATTTATGGAATGTCAGCGAGTATTTCCAAGTTGTCAATGAGAAATCCGACATAGTGAACCGAGCTTTATATATCTTGCAACAGTCAGCTCGGTAGTGACTGTTGCAAGAGCCTCCCGACTTAGAACTCGGAAGTGAAATGAAAGTGAATGTGCTCGAAATCCTGCTGTGCCATGGCGAGTACATAGCTCGAATCAGCGAGGAACACGTCTCGTCCGTCTCTGTCTTTCGCCATGTACTGGTATTTCCGCTTTTTGAAGGCAGCTAATTCGTCGTCGGAGTCGGCATCAATCCAGCAGGCCTTGAATAAATGTACCGGTTGCCAGCGACACAAGGCATTGTACTCATGTTCCAAGCGGTATTGGATGACCTCAAACTGAAGTTGCCCGACTGTTCCGATAATTCGCCTGCCATCGAAGTCTTTGACAAAAAGCTGTGCGACCCCCTCATCCATCAACTGCTCTACGCCCTTGATGAATTGCTTGCTGCGCATGGGATCGGCGTTCTCGATGTATTTGAAAAGTTCCGGTGAGAAGGAAGGCAAGCCTTTGAAGTGGAGTTGTTCGCCTTCGGACAAGGTGTCGCCGATTTTGAAGACGCCATTGTCGGGCAGGCCTACGATGTCGCCGGCGTAGGCTTCGTCTATCGTGCTCTTGCGCTGGGCGAGGAACTGTGTGGGGGAGGAGAAGCGCATTGTTTTCCCCTGCGCGACGTGTAAATAGGGTTTGTTGCGCTCAAATCGCCCGCTGCAGACCTTGCAGAAGGCGATGCAGGAGCGGTGGTTGGGGTCGATGTTGGCTGTAATCTTGAAGATGAAGCCGGTGAACTTCTGTTCGTCGGGTTGCACGATGCGCTCGACGGCTGCGACCGGCCGCGGACTTGGTGCGATGCGTACGAAGCAGTCGAGAAGCTCCTGCACGCCGAAATTGTTGAGCGCGCTGCCGAAGAAGACGGGCGCGAGGCGTGCGTCGAGGTAGTCGGCCACGTCGAAGGGGGGATAAACGCCCTCGACGAGCTGCAAGTCGTCGCGGAGTTTGCGGGCATCGGCATCGCCTACGTGGGCTTCGAGTTCGGTGCTGCTGATGTCTACCTCGACGGTTTCGGTGACGCGTTGTTTGTCGGGTCGGAAGAGGTTGAGGCGTTGCTCGTAGATGTTGTAGACGCCTTGGAACTTTGCCCCCTGATTGATAGGCCACGAGAGCGGGCGGACTTGTATTTGGAGTTCGTGTTCGAGTTCGTCGAGTAGGTCGAACGGGTCGCGTCCTTCGCGGTCCATCTTGTTGATGAAGATGATGACAGGCGTGTTTCTCATGCGGCAGACTTCCATGAGGCGGCGTGTTTGGGTCTCGACGCCTTTGGCTCCGTCTACGACGATGATGACGGAATCGACGGCTGTGAGGGTTCGGTAGGTATCTTCGGCGAAGTCTTGGTGGCCTGGTGTGTCGAGGATATTTACTTTGTAGTCGCCGTAGTCGAACTCCATAACGGAGGTGGATACGGAGATGCCGCGTTGCTTTTCGATGTCCATCCAGTCGGATGTGGCGGACTTTCTTATTTTGTTGTTTTTGACGGCGCCGGCCACTTGGATTTGTCCTCCAAAGAGGAGGAACTTTTCGGTGAGTGTGGTTTTGCCGGCGTCGGGGTGGGATATGATGGCGAAGGTGCGTCTTCTTTCTATTTCGTTCATAGGTGTAGCGGGTTTGGATTAGGCTTCGAGCCGGTCGATGCAGTGGTTGAGTGCGTCTTCCCAATGTCGGATTTCGATGCCGAGTGTGCGTTTGATTTTTGTTTTGTCGAGCAGCGAATAGAATGGTCGCTGGGCGGGTGTGGGATATTCGGCCGTGTGCAAGGGGTGGACGGTGCAGGTGTGGATGCGAGCGATGCGATGGATGGCGACGGCGAAGTCGTACCACGAAGTTGCGCCTTCATTGGTGAAGTGATAGATGCCGGCCGGTAAGGGCTTGCGCAAGGCTGCGACGATGGCGATGGCAAGGTCGTGGGCGTAGGTCGGTGTGCCGATTTGGTCGAAGACGACGCCGAGGTTTTCGCGTTCGCGTCCTAAGCGGAGCATGGTTTTCACGAAGTTGTTGCCGAACGGACTGTAGAGCCATGCCGTGCGGATGACGATGGTGTCGGGGCATGCGGCGATGGCGGCGCGTTCTCCGGAGAGCTTTGTTTGTCCGTAAACGCCTGTGGGGCGGGGGGTGTCGGTCTCGGTATAGGGTTGATGGGCGGTGCCGTCGAAGACGTAGTCGGTTGAGATTTGAATGAGTCGTCCGCCATGTTTGGCCATCGCGCGGGCGAGGTATTCGGGGGCAAGGGCGTTGAGGATGCGGCATCGTTCGGCATCTTCTTCGGCTTTGTCTACAGCGGTATAGGCGGCGCAGTTTACGATGGAGTCGATGCGATGTTTGTCTACGTAGGCTTCGATGGCTGTGGGGTCGGTGATGTCGAGTTCTTCGATGTCGGCGTTTGTCCAGCGGATGTCGTCGTTTTCTTTTTGCAACAGGCGGAGTTCTCTACCGAGCTGTCCGTTGCATCCGGTTATCAATACGTTCATGTTATCAAGTGGATGGTCTGTTTTCTTTTATTCGTCCTCGAAACGGAGGCCTTCGGTTTTGTCCTTTTGATAGTAGTCGGCGAGCATGCCGATGAAGGTGGTGATTTCGGTGATGGCATGCTGTGTCTCGGTGCTTATATTTTTTTTCTGCAATCGCAGCAGCATCACGCCATAGAGGGATTCGAGGCAGGTTTCGATTTCGTCTTTTTCTTTGTCGCCGCGGTTGCGAAGCTCTACGATAAAGGGTAGCACTTTGTAATATTCTGCCGTGTAGAAGGGGAATTTATTGGAGCGGAGCAGCATGGCGTGCAGCTCTCTGAGCTGTTCGACCACGAGTTTGTTGATTTGCAGATGTCCGCGTTCCCGGCATCCTTCTTCGTTCATCATGCGCACGAGGTTGCCGTACCAATCGGTCATCTCTTCTTTTTGTGTGTCGGAATAGGAGAAGTTTCCGATATATTCTTTACGGATGCGGCTCAGCGAGCAGTCGTATGCGCGGATGAGGTCTTCTACCTGCCACATATACAGCAGGTATTCGGCAATGCTTTTTTTTCGTAATTCTTGTGCAATATACATCTTATCGAAGTTGGTTGAGCATGTATTGGGGCGTGTGCGGGTCTCTTCCGAAATGCTTGGAAGCATCTTTGCGCCGTCAATATTGGAACGTGTAGATGTTGAAAAGGGTTCCTATGAGCATGAGAATGGAGAAGAATACCACGACGCCCCCGATAATCTTGTTGATTAACAGGATTCCGTCGTTGGTGAAACGGCCGCGTATCTTATCGATGAGCCACGTCAGTCCGAACCACCACAGCAGTGCGCCGAGCACGATGCCGAGGAATCCCATGCCTGTCTCCAGCGGGTGTCCGGGCATGACAAAGGCAAATTGCGCGAAACACGCCACGAAGAGAAAGAGAATCAAAGGATTGGAAAACGTGACTAAAAAGGCAGTCACACCGTTGTGGATAAGCGTCCCTTTCTTGTTGCCGCTCACGTGCATCTTCTTTGTGGGATTGCTTTTGAAGCAATACAGCCCGAAGAGCATGAGCATCACGCTGCCAAACAGCTGCAATACAAACCGCGTGTGAGGCTGTGTAATCAAGTCCATGATAAAACTCATGCCAAGTCCTGCGATGAGAGCATAGATGATGTCGCTCACGCAAGCCCCGATTCCGGTCACAAAACCGTACCATCGGCCTTTGTTCAACGTGCGTTGCACACACAAGACTCCTACCGGTCCCATAGGCGCTGAGGCGAAGATTCCAATGAGAACGCCTTTCAAAGCCAAGTCTAAAATATCGATATGAAAAGGAAATGGCATAGTGGCTGCAAAGTTGCGAAAATAAAGTGAGATGAGCAAATTTCAGTCTTAAAAGTTTGCACACTACCATATTTTTCATAACTTTGTCAGAGTTATCAGGATAAACGTATCCTCCCTTATCGTAAACATCAACTATTATATCAAACAACTAAACGAGTATGGATAATCAACCCGAAATGAAACCCTACGTGATAGGCCTCGATCTTGGCGGTACGAACTCTGTGTTCGGCATCGTGGACAGTCGTGGCGAAATCAAAGCCACTACTGCTATTAAAACGCAGGGCTATGCCAGTGTGGCCGACTATGTGAAGGCTTCCTGCACCGCCCTTGAGGTCATCATCGACCAAGTGGGAGGAGTCGACAACATCAAAGCCATGGGCATCGGTGCGCCCAATGCCAATTATTACAAAGGAACGATAGAGCATGCCCCCAATCTTACATGGGCACACGACACGGAAGTTCCGTTGGCACAGATGTTTTCAGACAGAATAGGCATTCCTGTGGCAATTACGAACGATGCCAATGCCGCCGCTATCGGCGAGATGACTTACGGTGTTGCCCGCGGTATGAAAAATTTCATCATGCTGACGCTCGGCACCGGTGTCGGTTCGGGTATCGTGTTAAACGGTCAGGTGGTCTATGGCAGCGACGGATTTGCCGGCGAGCTCGGCCATGTCATTATGTGTCGGGAACACGGACGCACGTGTGGCTGTGGCCGCAAAGGCTGCCTTGAAACCTATTGCTCTGCCACCGGTGTGGCACGAACGGCACGCGAGATGCTGCAAACCACCGAAGAACCTTCGCTCCTGCGCGAGCTGAAACCCGAAGAAATCACGAGTCTTGATGTGTCCATAGCCGCCGGTCGGGGCGATATACTTGCCAAACGCGTCTACGAATTCACGGGTAAGATGTTGGGAGAGGCCTGCGCCGACTTCGCTGCCTTTGCCTCTCCCGAAGCCTTTATCTTCTTCGGTGGCCTCACGAAGGCGGGCAGTCTGCTGATGGACCCTATCCGCAGAGGCTACGAAGAGTCTGTTATGCCCGTTTTCAAAGGCAAAGCCATGTTCCTCATCTCTTCTCTCGAAGGTGCCTCGGCAGCCGTCTTGGGTGCTTCGGGCATAGGTTGGGAACTCTGAAAAAAGATTTGATTATATGTAAAATAATGGCGTGAGAGGTGGCTCGTGATGAGTCGCCTCTCTTCTTTTTGGTGCAGACCACAAGCATGGATCCACACCCTGAAAGACACGATGCTAAGTTGTTGAAAAACAGAACGATAGCGTTCCACCCGAGAAAGCATAGCTTTGAGGCCGTAGGAAGATAGCTTTTACGCGCTCAAAGCATAGCTCTCACGCTCTCAGAGCTATGCTTTGTCGAATAGGCAGGATAGGTTCTCGAACAAAAGAGGGGTCAACTTGTGCGGACGGAAACAATTATTCAGTAATTTCAATCAGGTTTCCTTCCACTCCAACGATGCAACTTTCGTAGTAGCCATCTCCCGTTGTACGGGGTCTGCTTACAACTTCGTATCCATCCTTTTTCAGCAGAGACGTCAACTCATCTACCTTTTCTTTATTACCTACACTGAAAGCAATGTGGATATAGCCTGTAGCTTCTTGCTTCAAACGATTGATAACTACAGAGCGTTTATTCATGATTTCCAGCCTTGCCCCACCTTCAAATGAAAGAAAATATGAGCGGAAATGGGTCGTTTGGTTATGATAGCCCTCGTTACTCGTTGCATGAAAATATTTTATAAAGAAGTCCCTTGTCTTTTCAAGGTCTTCCACATACATGGCAACATGGTCTATTTTAGTCATATACCCATCATCTGTAAGTACGTCTCCCGATAGGAGACTCACGCTATTTCAATGTTGTTTTTGGCGTGTTTGGATTGGCTATGGTGGCTGCCAATTCGTTAAACTCCCTCTTCACTGTCATCGAAAATGTGCCGTCGGCTTGTGCTTTTAGATATGTTTCCAAACGAGGCACAGTGCCAAGGAGCGACTTGTTTCGTTTATAAAAGTCTAAAGCGCGGCGCATGGCGTACTCATGTGCCTGCCCGTCCGGCTGTTTTTGGTTGTGGGTTGTTGCGTAAATCACCGATGCACTCATATAGGCGATGAAGGCGGGTATGCACTCGATGAAGCCGGTATGTGCAGGCTCGCCAATGTTCAGCATCAGTTTGTCGGTGCTGTTCGTCCACATATAGACGAAATTTCCTGCCTCCTGCACGTTGGGTTCATCAAGTGTATGAGTGAGGTAGTATTCGGCGCAGGCATTGGCCGTTGAGGTATAACGGTTGCATTCCTCTGTCGTTTTAAACTCTTTCACGTCGGGCACGCGCACCGTCTGTGCGTTGGCCGCGAATGCTATGGATAGCATTGTCATGAGCAGGGTTTGTATTCTTTTCATACGAACGGGCTTTTACGGGTTTTAGAAGTTTCTGTTATTGTTGTGAGAAAGGCTCTTTCTCGTGAGTTTTCTTATCTTTCTGCGGGTATTGAAGACGACCATTATCAGATAGATAAGAAACATTTCCACGATTAATCCGAAGAAAGAAACGTACTCGGCAGCAGCCAACGTGATATAGCAGAGCAGTGTTTGGCAAATCAAATGAATCAACCGGATGCCGCGAAGCTCTATTTCATAACGCTGGGCAGTCAGTCGGTCGGTAGTCGCTGCTTGTCGTTCTTGGTAACTCCGGGCTTTTCCGATGAAGAGTCTGAAGAGGAACAAGGCTACTACGGGCAAGGCTAAGATGCCCCATTTGCTGCCTTCGGCATCGATAGTGCTTGTGAGTGTCCAATGATAAGGTATGGTATCATTGCCGAAAAGTCGGGCAATGGCGGTAATCCACGTTATCGCCAATAGGCTGTATAAAAAGTATAATAGGAAAAAAGCTTTTGGTTTCATCGGTTGGGCTTCATGTGTTATTTTATGACAAAGTTACCGTTTTTCCTGCAATTCTCCAAAAGAAACGCCCCGAAAAGAAACGTCCCATGCGAGGAAAGGAAAAATACGCAGTCGTTTTACGGATGTATTCATTAATAATTTATTACCTTTGCCGGTCGATAAACGTATATATTTGAAAAAAGAAAACTTATGAATAGCGGTTTCAGAAAGGTCTATCTCGTGCCTGTCGGCATTTGTTTAGCAGTGATAGCAGGCCTCATTTATTACTATTTCTTTTCATCGTTGTCCGCCCGTACCACGACCACCTATATATATATAGACAGCAACGACAATATAGACTCTGTGTATGCCAAGCTCGAACCCATTGCTTCCCATCATGGTATGACGGGCTTCCGCACCCTCGTGAGACACAGCCGGTATGCCGACCACATACGCCCCGGCCGCTACGAAGTGGCTCCGGGCACAGGTGCTTTCATGGTGTTTCGTCATTTGAAGAATGGGGCACAGGCACCCATCAGCCTTACTATACCCTCGGTACGTACCCTCGACAGGTTAGCCGGTGAGGTAACGCGAAAACTGATGATAGACAGTGTCGCGCTCTACCACGCTTTGACCGACCCCGAAGTATGCCGGCGGTATGGATACGACACACTGACCATCGGTTGCATGTTTATCCCCAACACCTACGACGTTTACTGGAACATCTCTTTGGAGAAGTTTTTGGAGCGTATGAAAGAGGAAAATAAAAACTTTTGGAACGACGAACGAACGGAAAAAGCACGTGATATGGGGCTGTCTGAGAACGAAGTGATTACCCTTGCAAGCATCGTAGATGAGGAGACATCCAATGATAAAGAGAAGCCAATGATTGCCGGTATGTATTACAACCGGTTGAAACACGACATGCCTTTGCAAGCTGATCCCACTGTGAAATATGCCTTGAAACGCTTCGAACTGAAGCGTATCTACAACAACCATCTGCAGGTAAACAGCCCATTCAATACCTATCGTAACACAGGACTTCCCCCCGGCCCCATCCGTATTCCTACTGTGGCCGGTATAGATGCCGTGCTCAATTACGTGAAACACGACTACTTCTATATGTGTGCCAAAGAGGATTTCAGCGGGACGCACAACTTTGCTCATACGTATGAAGAGCATCTGCAGAATGCAGCCAAATACAGCAAGGCCTTAAACGAACGCAACATTCGTTGAACAGCTGAGCTTGGTAATCATCAGAAAAAGTATCTTTCCCACAGGAGAGATACTTTTTTGTCTTAGAGAGGATTGCCACCGACCGGAATGGAGTATGTTTCCGCGTCCGGTTTTCTATGTTTTGCTCACTTAAAAGCCAAGTGCGCAGGTTTTTATGCACATGTAAAAAGGCTTTGTGCAGCAATTTTTATTTTATTTAGAAACGGTGAAATAAATCTGCGAACGATTGTTTTGTTTCTCGAAAGTTTTCGTATTTTTGAGCCCGAAACCAACCCAAAAAGAATATGGAAGAAGCAATACAACAGATAGGACAACGATTGAAAGGACTTCGGGAAGTGCTGAATATTCCCGCAGAGGAAGTAGCCGATTTGTGTGGCATCAGTCTCGAACATTACCATAACATAGAGGCCGGCCGGTCAGACCCCTCCGTTTATAGGTTGGCAAAGATTTCCAAACGTTACGGAATAGACCTGAATGTGCTCTTATTCGGAGAAGAACCCAAGATGAGCGCTTACTATCTTACCCGAAAAGGCCAAGGCCACAGGGTGGAACGAGGCAACGACTATAAGTATCAGAGTTTGGCTTCGGGATTCAGAGGCAGAAAGGTAGACCCGTTTCTCACGCAGGTTGATCCGCTTCCGGGTGATGAGAATCATACGAAGAATACGCATGACGGTGAAGAATTCCACCTTGTTCTCGAGGGCATACTCGAAATTACGATAGGTGAAAAAGTGTTGGTGCTCCACGAGGGCGACAGCCTCTATTTCGATGCAAGGCAGCCCCATTGCATGCGGGCTTTAGGAGGAAAACCTGTGAAGTTCCTTGCTGTAGTTATATAATGAAGGTAAAAAGATGATAGAAAGATTTTTAAAACAAACCCATTTTTCCTCGGTGGAGGATTATAAGAAGAACTTACGGTTTATTGTTCCCGAGCATTTCAATTTTGCTTACGATGTGGTGGACGCTTGGGCAGAGACCCATCCCGACAAATTAGCGTTGCTCTGGACAAACGACGAGGGAACGGAAAAGCGTTTTACGTTTCGCGATTTAAAGGAACAGTCTGATCAAGCGGCCGCTTATTTCCAAAGTTTAGGCATCGGACATGGCGACATGGTGATGTTGATATTGAAGCGGCGATACGAGTTTTGGTTATCTATGCTGGCTTTACATAAGATAGGGGCAGTGGCGATACCTGCCACCCACATGCTGACGACGCACGATATTGTGTATCGCAACACACGTGCGAGCGTGAAAGCCATTATCTGCGTAGGCGAAGAATACGTGCTCAGTCAGGTTGAAGGTGCACTGCCGGAAAGTCCTACGGTAAAGACGCTCATCAGCATAGGGGAACTCGTGCCCGAAGGTTTCCATGATTGGCACAAGGAATGGAAGGCTGTTGCTCCTTTCAAGCGTCCCAAACACGTGAATGAGAACAGCGATACCATGCTCATGTATTTCACCAGCGGCACCTCCGGAGAGCCCAAGATGGTGGCTCATGATTTTCTCTACGCCTTGGGACACATCACTACCGGCGTTTTCTGGCACAACCTTTCGGAAGACAGCATTCATCTTACCGTGGCCGATACAGGCTGGGGGAAGGCTGTGTGGGGCAAGCTCTACGGTCAGTGGTTTGCAGGGGCTGTGGTGTTTGTGTTCGACCATGAGCACTTTACAGCAGAGAAGATATTGACTTGCATTTCCAAATATCACATTACTTCTTTCTGTGCGCCGCCCACAGTCTATCGTTTTATGGTGCGCGAAGACTTCTCCCGCTACGACGTTTCTTCGCTCCGGTACTGCACAACGGCAGGAGAAGCACTCAATGCAGCCGTCTATCAGAAGTTTTATGACAAGACAGGTATTCGTCTGATGGAAGGTTTCGGCCAGACAGAGACAACGATGACGCTCGGAACAATGCCTTGGATGAAGCCCAAACCCGGCTCCATGGGCATGCCGAATCCGCAGTACGACATCGATTTGGTAAGACCCGACGGTACGTCTTGTGAGGACGGAGAGAAAGGGCAGATAGTGGTGCGCGTGGGAAAGGAGAAACCTCTCGGACTCTTTAAAGAGTATTACCGCGACGAAGAACTGACGCATCAAGCCTGGCACGATGGCATTTACTACACAGGCGACGTGGCTTGGCGCGATGAAGACGGGTATTATTGGTTCGTAGGACGTACCGACGACGTCATCAAGAGCAGCGGTTATCGCATCGGCCCCTTTGAGGTGGAAAGTGCATTGATGACTCATCCTGCCGTTGTGGAATGCGCCATTACGGGTGTTCCCGATGAGATAAGGGGCATGCTGGTGAAAGCCACTGTCGTGTTGGCCGAGGATTGGAAAGACAGACAGGGCGAGGCGCTCGTGAAAGAATTGCAGGAGCACGTGAAGAAAGAGACGGCACCTTATAAATATCCCCGTGTTATCGAGTTCGTAGAGGAACTCCCCAAGACCATCAGCGGCAAGATACGCCGCGTGGAGATACGCGAGAGAGACCGCCGGAAGTAACGGTATCGGGAACAGGATGCAACGGGATGAGATACGAAAAGTGCTCATCCCGTTGTTCGTTCTTGTAGCACGTTTCGTATGGTTAATTGTAGTCCGTGGTACCGAAGGTATCGGAAAGCGCGGCGAACGATGTGTCAGTCTCCGGAGCGAAAGGTTATTTTGCATTTCCTCTGTCTGCTCTTTCAAAAATAATATGTATCTTTGCGCAGTTAAAACGAAACAAAGACAAAGGATGATGGCACAAGAAGACGTTTTCAAGAAGATAGTTTCCCACTGTAAAGAATATGGTTTCGTATTCCCCGGCAGTGACATCTACGACGGACTCGGCGCAGTGTACGACTACGGACAGAACGGCGTGGAGCTGAAGAATAACATCAAGGAATACTGGTGGAAGAGCATGGTATTGCTGCATGAAAACATCGTGGGCATTGATTCCGCTATCTTCATGCACCCTACGGTATGGAAGGCGAGCGGACATGTGGATGCATTCAACGACCCGCTCATCGACAACCGGGACTCGAAGAAACGCTATCGTGCCGACGTGCTCATCGAAGATCAGATTGCCAAATACGAGGAGAAGATAGACAAAGAAGTAGCTAAGGCGGCGAAGAAGTTTGGCGACAGCTTCGATGAAGCGAAGTTTCGCACCACCAATCCGCGTGTGTTGGAACATCAAAAGAAGCGTGATGCCCTGCATGAACGCTATGCGCAAGCCATGCAAGGCCCGGACTTGGAGGCGTTGAAGCAAATTATCATAGACGAAGAGATAACAGATCCCATCAGTGGAACAAAGAATTGGACAGACGTTCGGCAGTTTAACCTGATGTTCTCGACCGAGATGGGGTCGCTCTCGGATGCCACCAACAAAATTTATCTGCGACCGGAGACGGCACAGGGCATCTTCGTTAACTACCTCAATGTGCAGAAAACGGGGCGCATGAAAGTGCCTTTCGGCATCGCACAGATAGGCAAGGCCTTCCGTAATGAGATTGTGGCACGGCAGTTTATCTTCCGTATGCGCGAATTTGAGCAGATGGAAATGCAGTTCTTCGTTAAGCCCGGAACAGAGCTGGAATGGTTTGAGACGTGGAAGAAGACACGCATGAAATGGCATCAGACATTGGGATTCGGTGCCGAGAACTATCGTTTCCACGACCACGAGAAGCTGGCACACTATGCCAATGCAGCCTCCGACATAGAATTCCGCATGCCATTTGGTTTTAAGGAAGTAGAAGGCATTCACTCGCGCACCAACTTTGACCTGTCGCAACACGAGAAGTTCAGCGGTAAGAATATCAAATACTTCGACCCGCAGACCAACGAGAGTTACACACCTTACGTCATTGAAACGAGTATCGGCGTAGACCGTATGTTCCTCTCCGTGATGTGTCACGCCTATGAAGAAGAGCAGTTGCAGAGCGGAGACACGCGTACCGTGCTGAAACTGCCCGCCCCGCTCGCACCTGTAAAGCTGGCTGTAATGCCGCTTGTCAAAAAAGACGGCTTGCCGGAAAAGGCACGCGAGATTGTAGATGCACTGCGATTTAAGTTCAATACCCACTATGATGAGAAAGACGCCATCGGCAAACGCTATCGCAGACAAGATGCTATTGGCACGCCCTACTGTGTGACCATAGACCACGATACGCTGCAAGACAACTGTGTCACCCTGCGTTTCCGAGATACGATGGAGCAGGAACGCGTCGGTATCGACCGCTTGGAAAGCATCATCGAAGATAAAGTAAGTATCACTTCCCTACTAAAGAGATTATAAGAAATGAAACATACGAAACCGTTAGCATGGCTCGCAGCCATCATCCTGTTGGGGGGCATGCTCCTCGGATGCAGTGAAAGCGAGGGCGGTACAGAGGAATATCCCAATTGGAAAGCCACCAACGACACTTATTTTAACAACCTCTATCAGACCGCTACGAAGCAAATCGCTTCAGGAAGCACGCAATGGAAAATTATTGCGAACTGGTCGTACAATGCCGATGCAGCCAAAACACCCGACACGCACATCGTGGTAGAGGTGTTGAAGCAGGGCACGGGCAGCGGTTGTCCGTTCTATTCAGACTCCGTCCGCGTGCATTACCAAGGCCGCTTACTGCCTTCCGTATCGTATCCTGCAGGCCGTATCTTCGAACAAACATGGACGGGCGCCTATGATACGGCTACCAATGCTCCCAAAAACTTCTTGGTCAGTCGATTGGTAGACGGCTTTGCCACCGCCTTGCAACACATGCACATCGGCGACCGATGGCGCGTTTATATCCCCTATCAGTTAGGTTATGGTTCTAAAAATACCTCTAACGGACTTCCCGCCTGTTCCACTCTTATCTTCGATATTACGCTGTCGGCCTATGCAAGGCCAGGTGTAGCCCTCCCCACACGTGCACAGAGGTTTGTTTGGATAGAAGAATGAACGAAGCAGTAGAACTATGCAAGACCGCCGGAACAGGGTTTAAAGCCTCGCTTCGGCGGTCTTCTTTTATGGTGATGTTCGCCGGAAGCCTTTAATAGTTCTGTTCTACCCCCAATGGGCATCCTGTTCTATCTCCAATGGGCATCCTGTTCTATCTCCAATGGGC
>ERZ772960.1009-NODE-1009-length-23463-cov-5.790584_pt1 | contig 23463 bp, 20 predicted proteins | sample MGYA00580678_ERZ772960 | MGnify/ENA primary metagenome ERZ772960 (study PRJEB29015, sample SAMEA2737930) | human oral metagenome | biome: human oral; feature: human-associated habitat; material: dental | place: China | collected 2059 ... | reverse complement strand
AGACGATAGATATTTCAAGGGTTACAGCAGATTATTCATCTGCGAAGTTTGAGTTTTTAATTCTATAAAGATTCTATAGTTCCTGCCTATACATCTATAACCTCGTCCTCTCCTGTAAATGTCAATGAAAGAATGTCAATGAAAAAGTGAGCCATATGATCGTGAATCATTGAGCCATCTGAGAATTATTCCGATGGTTCTGCTCGCTCGACAGACGGTAAGATTCACCGCTCATGTTGAGTACATATGAACGGTAGGTCAGCTGGTCTACCAATGCCGCCACAAGCGTATCGCTTGTAAACATCTCCGTCCATTTGGAAAATACGAGATTCGTCGTGGTGATCGTGCTCGCTCTCTCCGAGCGTTCGGAGATCACCTTGAAGATCAGTTCAGATTCTTCTTGGTTGAATCGCACATAGCTGAGCTCATCTATAAGCAGCAGGGAGTTCGTCGTAATGCCTTTTTCTAAGCGGCGCAGTTGGTATCCGTCACGAGCCTCTTTCAACTCGCTTGCCAGCGTCGCTGCATTGGCGAACTGCACTTTGTAGCCAAGCAGGCAGGCCTTTATGCCGAGCGCCGTCATCAGGTGCGTCTTGCCTGTGCCGGGGTTGCCCATCAGCACGATGTTCTCGTGTCGGTCGATGTAGCTGCAGTTGGCCAGTTGCTTGATGAATTCCGGTTGGATGTGCTGCAGACGCGATAGGTCGAATTCTTCCAGCGTCTTGTGCAAGGGAAAGTGTTCCCTCTTCAAACGGCGCTGCCGTATCTTTTCTTGTCTGACCTCGTATTCCCTCTTCATGAGCGCGAGGACGAAGGATTCAGGAGATGCGGCAGACTGTCGTGCGGCAGGCGTCGTAGGGACGCCCGGGCAAAGGTAGGAGTGTGCCACGTATGCGCCTTTACCGAGTCGTGATGCGCTCTGATGATAAATTTCCTGGCTACCGGTTCTTCACATGCTCTTTTATACCATTTCCATAATTCTATGAAGCGGTTGAAGTTTCCTGCACAATATGTCTTAAGGATTCACGGATAAATTCAGCCGCCCAGCTTCACGCATCTGTGCAAATCTGAGCGACTTCATTTTATCAGTGATTCCTTAAAATGTCATAAAGCACATCAACATCTCCATCTTCGAGCAGTTATCAAAGGAAGGATGCAGAAACCTTAAGAACCTTTAACTCCCCACACAATCTTATCCTCGACATCAATATCCTCACCCGTCTGGATCTCCATCACCTTGAGCAATGTTTCCGCCCGTATCGTATGAAAAGACCCTCTCGGGATACGCACCGTCTGCCCCTCGGCCACTGCGAACTCATTGCCGTCAAGCTTCACCCAACCACGCCCCTCGATCACCGTCCACGTCTCATCGCGCCGCTCATGCAGATGATAGGTGAGCGCCCGCCCCGGACTGAGCGTGATCTTAATCGTCAGGCTCTCCGTCTCGGCATCAACGATTTGAAACTCGCCCCATGATTTCTCCGTATACATTACGGGCGTATGAAGCCGTTCTGCATAGGGCTTCATCGCACTTGAACGAGTCTTGTCCGAAACAAGGATCCCCTCCGGACTCGCTGCCACGACGACATCTTTCAGCCCCATACAAAGAATCGGCAGCGGCAGCGTATTCACGACATGAACATTCCTGCAAGTCTCATCCATCTTGGCACGACCGATCGTATGCTCCGGCATCACCTCGGCGAGCGTATTCCATGTTCCTATATCAAGCCAAGTGCCGCCATATCGCTGAACTGCAATATCTTTTTCCTTCTCAACCACAGCATAATCAAAACTGATCTTGGAAAGATCCTCATAGCGATTGAAAAGATCCTCGTAATCCGTATAATCCAGCAACTCACACGCCTTATCAAGCGCATAGCCAAGCTTGAACGCAAAAACGCCGCTGTTCCACAACGCTCCCTGCGCAATGTATTTCTCAGCGGTTTCCTTATCTGGTTTTTCTTTGAACGACCGCACCATGCTCTGCGTTTCTTGAGACGCAGGAATAATATAACCATACTTTTCGCTCGGATACGTCGGCTCAATTCCCATCAAGACAAGGTTCGCAGAACCTTCCCGTTCCGCCTCCTCAAGAAGCCGGAGAACCGCACGAAAATAATCCCCGTCGACATAAGGATCGGCAGGGCAAATCGCCACAGCCTCATCGAGAGGGACACCGCGCACCTCATGCAGATAGGCAGAAACCAAGGCAATCGCGGGAAACGTATCACGCCGGCATGGCTCAATAGAGATATGCACGCCGGAACCAAGCTGACGGCGAATCAACGAAACTTGCTCCCGCCCCGTTGCAACTGTGACGGGAACACCAGGAGCAGCACCTCGGACTTAGCGGCAGACACGCTGTATCATCGACTCCAGCATCCCATCTTCCCGCTTCAGAATACGAAGAAATTGTTTGGAGTAGAGTTCATTTGATAATGGCCATAGTCTTTTCCCAGCTCCACCGGAAAGCAACACAATTTGCATGCTCCCTTCCCCCCCTTGCTATAAACAATTTCATAAAAACAAAAACACCGTAATCTTCTTACGTCCCCATTCAATGAATGCGCATACAAGAAATATTGCAATGACACTGCCCATCCAATGGAAAAGGAAATAACCACTATCATAATACATCTGTGTTTGAAGCCACTGATGCCATAAATGTTCACGCACGAAAATATTATCGTGTATCAGATATATGCCAAATGTCAGTGGAGCGAAAAACTGAATCCATTTGCACAAGTTCTTTGAAGAAATTTCCATCCGTGCAAAAGCAAGGAACAAAGAGGTTGAAGCCAACAAATTGATCGGAGAATTATACTTATACAAAGCTGAAAGGACTTGGTAATCATCTCCATCCACTGCTAGAACTTTTGAAAAAATAAAAAATGAAATGAACATGCATACACACATGGCTATATACAAACATATATATATCGGGAATTTCGCACGCATAATTCCAAACAAACGGATGTATGCACCAATAAAATAAAGCACGATAAACCACACTACAGAGAATCCAGAATGCGTCTGATATGTATCTCCTACAAAGGAGTATATAGAAAACAAAAAATCAAGCAATATAGCAGTTTACGAGCCTCCACTTTATCTACGCCTATAATCATGCGGTTTATGAATATAAAGAACGTTTGTTTCGTTTTCCTGCCCATATCAAACAGCAAGAAGCCTAATTTTTTATGTCTGTGTTGACTGCCTGCAACACTTCCGTCACTTTCTCTTTCGTATTCATATTTCCTCCTAGAGCTGCGTTTTCAAGAACACTCGATCCATCTTTCCGTTCATATTGAGAGGAATCTCCTCCATCTTTATGAATCGATTTGGAATCATGTAGTGCGGAACATGCGCGAGAATCACTTCTTTTAATTCTTCATCATTCAGTGAGCCCGCATAGAAAAGCACAATCCTTGATCTTGCAGCATCATAGAGACAACAAGCTTGCTTGACTCCCTCCACAGCAAGCGCAGCTGTCTCAATCTCTCCAAGTTCGATGCGATGCCCCATATGCTTGATCTGAAAATCCTTCCGGCCGGCATACATGAGTTCACCAAATTCATTGTACCGAACCAAATCTCCTGTACGGTAGATCATCTCATGATAATTCGTTTGCAGCGGGTTCTGAACAAAGGCTTCTGCCGTCTTCTCCGGATTATTGTAGTATCCGTAAGACAAGCCGCGCCCCCGCACACAGAGTTCGCCGATCTCATCGCCCGTAATCAACCGATCGTCTTCACTAAGGATAAATACATCCATATTCTCGCAAGCTCGTCCAATGGGCAGGGACTCTTCATCCTTGAATTCACGTTCTACACGATAGTAAGTGCAGACCTCTGTAATCTCTGTTGGCCCATACAGATTGACAAACGCGGCATGAGGAAGCGCCTTGCGCCAGACATTCAGCTGTTTGTTCGGCATAACTTCTCCACAGAACAAGACTTTCTGCAGGCTCGGCAAAGTGACACGGCTCAGAGCCTTCAGATTGGCCACCAAGACCAAGGCGGACGGCACCCAGAAAATGGTGTTGATCTTTTTTCCATTCAAATACTCAAGCAGGCGAATAGGAAAAGCGAACTTTTCTTGTTCCAACAACCATGTTGTCGCACCGGTCTTCAACGGTGCATAGACATCTTGTATAGACAGGTCAAAATATAATGCCGCCTGATTCCCGAGCGTAGTTGACGCATCTAAATCGAAGGCGTCTGTCACCCAGTCCGTATAGTCCATCACAGCCTGATGGGAGATGGTGACGCCCTTGGGCTCTCCTGTCGAACCTGATGTAAACAAGACATACAGCAGATCCGTATCCAACTGTCTGCGCTTAACGGCTTCGATGGATTCACCGTCATCCATGTTTTGCTGCAAATCCTCGTAAAGAAGGATTTTATATCCAGCAAAAGCCTCTTCTGCCGAGGATAATAACATGCGATTTGTAATGACAACGGCAGGATGCAAAGTATGGATTATCTTATGAATGCGAGACAATGGCATCTGCGTATCAATCGGCGTATAAAAATTTCCGCTGTATGCAGTACCTAGAAAGGAAGTAATACAGGTTGGCGATTTCTCCATGAATACGACGACGGGCTGCTTGAAAATATTCTCTTTGATCAGGCCAACTGCCACTTTCCGCGCACTTTCATGCACCTGTGAAAAGGTCATCGAGACCTGCTCATTGGCAAAGGCAGTCTTCTCCGGATACTCCTGCACAATATGATCCAAATAATCCGTAACCAATCGCATCTTGTCACTCCCCATCGTTTGCAGAACGATTCCTCCATCAACTCAAACACCTTTGCTCCGGATAAATCGAGCGCTCCGCCTGCGCAAGAAAGCCCCGTGCCGAACCCACAAGTCAAAACCTTTGTAAAATCGAGCGTTTTCCCGCCAAATGTACTGGTCAGCATAATCGGGATCGAGGCGCTGCTGGCATTTCCTGTATCACCGACCGCAATAGGAACACGTTCCTTCGGCAACTTCAACTACTCTGTCATGTATTGGACAATAAGGGCATTCGCCAAGGGCATTCGCCTGAAGCAACACAAGCAGATCGATTTCCGAAAGTTCCCATCCCATACGCGCAGCGGTTTCTCGAATAGAAACAAGGGTTTCGTTGAGCGCAAAGCCCATGCCTTCCATACCCATGCCTTCCATAATGGTGCGCACCATTTTCTTCCAAGAAGGCTAGCAGCGTTTCAATACCGCAAGCAAGATGAGGTCACATGCGACTCTCTGTGTCTGGGAGACCGCAGAAACAGGAGGCTCAAAAGAAAGTTCTCCACCTTGCATACCCTAACACGGTTTTTCGCATTTGTCAAACATATCCAAGAAACAAGCCTGCTGAGCGCCGATGATCGGGCATACTATAAGCCGCGCCGCCGCGACAAGGAATGCCAACGATTCCTTTGCAACAAAGAATCGCCCTGCACGGACGCATGTAAATGCTACTATAAAAGTGAGCCATTAAAGGCCATAGCGATCACGAAAAAGTGAGCCACTTCGACCCCGATCTTCCCTATAATTGAGATAGCAATCTATCGCACGAAGGGGAGACAAGCATTGTGGTAATCACCATGCAAGACTATGAACACATTCGACGCATGTATTTGGTCGATGGCTTGAGCCAACGGCAGATTGCACGGAGGCTTGGCATTTCCCGCAATACGGTGGCCAAGTATTGCGAAGGCAACACCTATCCGGGACTCCGAGCGATCTGCTGCCGTGCGGCGAGCGTCATGATGCCGGACGTCCTCCGGTTCATCGAGCTGACATTCACAATCTATTCCTTCACAACCTAGATTTCACTCCCCACACAATCTTATCCTCCGCATCAATATCCTCACCCGTCTGAATCTCCATCACCTTGAGCAATGTTTCCGCCCGTATCGTATGGAAAGATCCTCTCGGGATACGCACCGTCTGCCCCTCGGCCACTGCGAACTCATTGCCGTCGAGTTTCACCCAGCCGCGCCCTTCAATCACCGTCCATGTCTCATCGCGCCGCTCGTGGAGATGATAGGTGAGTGCTCTCCCCGGACTCAGTGTCATCTTGATGGTCAAACTTTCCGTCTCCGCATCAACGATTTGGAACTCGCCCCATGATTTTTCTGTATACATCACCGGCGTATGCAGCCGCTCTGCATAAGGCTTCATCGCACTGGAGCGCTCCTTGTCTGAAACGAGGATTCCTTCTGGGCTTGCAGCTACAACGACATCCTTCACGCCCATGCAAAGAATCGGCATCGGAAGCGTATTCACAACATGAACATTTTCGCAAGTCTCATCCATCGTAACGCGACCAATCGTATGCTCCGGCATCACCTCGGCAAACGTATTCCACGTTCCTATATCGAACCATGTACCACTGTAACGATGAACTGCAATATTTTCCTCTTTCTCAACCACAGCATAATCAAAGCTGATCTTGGAAAGCTCCTCATAGCGATTGAAAAGATCTTCGTAATCCGTATACCCCAGAAGCTCACGGGCCTTGCCGAGCGCATAGCCAAGCTTGAACGCGAAGACGCCGCTGTTCCACAGAGCGCCCTGCTCGATGTATTCTGCGGCTTTCTCCTTGTCCGGCTTTTCTTTGAACGACTGCACCATGCTCTGCGACTCTTGTGAAACAGGCATGATGTAACCATACTTCTCGCTCGGATACGTCGGCTCGATTCCCATCAGGACAAGATTCGCAGAACCTTCTTTCTCAGCTTCCTGAAGCAACTGTACAACCGCATGAAAATATCCCTCATCAACATAGGGATCAGCAGGGCAGATTGCTACAGCCTCATCAAAAGAAACGCCGCGCACCTCATGCAAATACGCCGCCACCAAAGCAATCGCAGGAAACGTATCACGACGGCAAGGTTCAATCGAGATATGCACGTCCGCCCCAAGCTGACGGCGAATCAACGAAACTTGCTCTCGCCCCGTCGCAACTGTGACGGGAACACTAGGCGCAGCACCTCGAACTTGGCGGCAGACACGCTGTATCATCGACTCCAGCATCCCATCTTCCCGCTTCAGAATACGAAGAAATTGTTTGGAGTAGAGTTCATTTGATAATGGCCATAGTCTTTTCCCAGCTCCACCGGAAAGCAACACAATTTGCATGCTCCCTTCCCCCCCTTGCTATAAACAATTTCATAAAAACAAAAACACCGTAATCTTCTTACGTCCCCATTCAATGAATGCGCATACAAGAAATATTGCAATGACACTGCCCATCCAATGGAAAAGGAAATAACCACTATCATAATACATCTGTGTTTGAAGCCACTGATGCCATAAATGTTCACGCACGAAAATATTATCGTGTATCAGATATATGCCAAATGTCAGTGGAGCGAAAAACTGAATCCATTTGCACAAGTTCTTTGAAGAAATTTCCATCCGTGCAAAAGCAAGGAACAAAGAGGTTGAAGCCAACAAATTGATCGGAGAATTATACTTATACAAAGCTGAAAGGACTTGGTAATCATCTCCATCCACTGCTAGAACTTTTGAAAAAATAAAAAATGAAATGAACATGCATACACACATGGCTATATACAAACATATATATATCGGGAATTTCGCACGCATAATTCCAAACAAACGGATGTATGCACCAATAAAATAAAGCACGATAAACCACACTACAGAGAATCCAGAATGCGTCTGATATGTATCTCCTACAAAGGAGTATATAGAAAACAAAAAAATCAAGCAATATAGCAGTTTACGAGCCTCCACTTTATCCACGCCTATAATCATGCGGTTAAGATACGGATGCAACAAATATAGCCCTATATACATAGTGGCGAACCAATAGGCATTTCCCTTGACAGGAAGCATAACTTTAATGAATTCTTTCCATGACCATGCAACATCTCCCAAAAGAAAGAACAATAAATAAAATCCTATGGAATAAACAAATACAGCGCTCCACAGGTTAAATACCTTTCGAAGTGAAAAAGATGTAGACCGTATTAAAAAATAGCCAGTAATCAAAACATAGCAATTCACTCCAACCGAAACAAAACTTTTAATCAACCAAGCCCCACAGTAAGAACTATATTCTACTCCAGCACGTTCTATCCCACCATGCCCCAAATAGTGCATGGAGATAATCATCCCCATGGCAACAATGCGGAGGAAATCAAGAGAATTGTTCCTTTCTGCAGTATTGTGTACACCAAGAGAGACCGTTCGGTTGACTTTTTTTTGCACTTCGATTGACATTAAGAAACCACTCCTCAGACAGGCAAGACCGCATACTCTGTATAGAGATAGTCAATATCTATATCGTATAAACAATGATTTTTTGCATATCGTTTAGTTCCTATCCTTTTGATATACGGCACATCTGGATGGACACATTTAACAAAATGTTCATCGCATTCTACAATTAATGCATATTTCTTCTGAATGAACCAAATAACATCTTTCCATGTATCCCAATCATGATCTTTATTCGTAGTTTTCAAAATGCGGGCAATGCAAATGGGGACTATACCTTTTATATATCTCTTCCGAACCGAGAAAAAAACATACGAACGCGCCCCTTTGCTGTGCACCGATAAACATTTTACAGAGTAACGTACATGATCATTATATTCCTTTCTCACCAGTGAATCATCAATATCAACCCCAGAGTTTATCATAGAAATCATCGTCTTGCCTAAAAATCTTGGAATCGGATAATACCTATACATAATGCTGCTTATGACATTGAGTTTCAAGACATCTCGCAACGCAGACTCCACAGAAGGAATCGGAGTTAAATCAATAACGAAATCAGCATCCTTGAATGCCAATTTCATCCCTTTGAACATATAGATACGATACCCGGCATCAATAGCCCAAGTCGTTCCAGAAGTACTAATGTACCTGCCTTCTGGTGCATATCGAATCGCCGATATACAACCAAGAAATCCGACAACTTTATTATCATCTAAAATAATCGCACCGTACTTGTAAGGGAACTCACTTTCTTCGACGCATTCTTCCCAACTTTGTGAAAAAATCGGCTTCCCCCAGTTTGAAACTTCAGCATCAGTTTTCTTCGAGAGCCCTATATAGCTTCGTTTTAATAATGTTATCACGCCACTCTCATATTCCGAACTATATGGCCGTATCGTTACGCTCATATAAAGCACCTCTTTTTCGCAATTTTCAAATTCGCATATAATGGGAATGTTTATTTCTTGTAAGTCTCAATCAAGTTGCATATAGCGTTCACATTAACAAAATTTTCAGGAAGAATATCCTCCGGATCTATCTCAATCGAAAATTTTTCCTCTAACTCTGCTATCAATCTTGCAATTCCCAGAGAGTCTAATCCATTAGCAAATAAATCCTTCTCATAATCAGATATTGCAAGATTTCCATCAATGGACTTTAAAATAGCACAAATATCTTTTTTCATTTCGATGAACCTCCATAATACAACACCCATAAAAAATCAAACAGCACGACTCACGAAAATCACATATCAGGGAAGCGCTTACAAACTCAGCCACACGTCTTCACACATCTGCGCTTTCCTCTGGTCGTCGACAAATCCTCGGCACAGCACCGCTAATGCTGCGGTTTACCCTGAACCCCAAAGATGCACGCCCAGAAAACATAGACCGATTGACTGGTTTCACGTGAGGACAGTGCATCTGTGCAAATCTGGGCAACTTCATTTTACCAGCGATTTCTTAAAATAAATTTCAACGAAGCAACATGTATGCGCCCTATCCCCTCCTTTTATATCTCGCCAAAAGTTTTTGCCATTGCATATTTGCAGAGACATAATTCATCTTATATATTAATAAAACGATGATTAGCACAATACCAAAGCGGAAGAGATATTCATTTTGATAAATCAAAGATATCCATCCCGTCATAATCGTTAAAGAAATATACAAGAGTGTTCTAAAAACATTAAGAGCCTGATGCTTGTACATCAGAAATATAATCGTATAATGAAAAAGAAAATTCAAAATGTAACTTGCCAGCGTAGTATAAGCTGCAGCCATATATCCATATAAGGGGATTGTGTAATAGTTCAAAACAACATTCAAGATTGCTGAGAGAACGGTTCCAACCAGCACCAGATATGTTTTATTATAATAATATTCATAATGAACAATACTCAAATACAAGAAGGAAAAATAATTCCCCCACAATAACACAGTCACCACATCTTTTGCAGCCCAATACTCCTCATCGGACATAATTTGAATAATATCCGGTGCAGCAGCAATCAAAAAGACGCTTACAACAGTAAATAAAGCAGTATATTCCGAGCTCTTATGGTAAATATCTTTTATCCCTCGATGGCTCATCTTGTCAAAAAACCATACACCCCATGAAGAATCAAGCGATTGAGAGATAATCAACAAAATGATGCTTATATTAGCAGCCAAACTATAGATTCCAACCTCATACGCTCCATTAAAATATTGAAGCATAATACGGTCGCACTGTCCCATGAGAACCAGTGCCAGACCATGCGGAATCAATGGAAGGCTATACAAAATCCCGAACCGCCAAAACTTATAATTTGGCACGGCAGGGGCTTTTTTTATTAAAATATATACGATATAACATATAAGGCATGACAGAGGCAGAAATCCTCCCAAAATCCGTCCCATATAACGTTCTTCTGGAAAAAGGAACAATATGAATAGGACGGATAAAATCATGCTCATCGATGTAAGGAAAAACGACATCCAAAGGTACTTCTTATATTGATAATCCAATCCAATACGAGCATTATATAAATGTAGAAGCCCTGTAAACACGGAATCTACTATCAATAGGTAAATCAATGACTCCGATGAAGTAGCATGAAAAAGTGGAACGTGTTCCGAAACTCCTTTAAGAAGAAAAATCCCTATTACAATTCCTGCGAGATAAATGAACAGCAAGGATGAAGTATATCGATCTAATTCTCCTTCCTCTTGGAATTTCAATTTGGCTGCACGGAAACTTGTATGCAGAGACAACCCCAAAATCATGCAAAAAATGGCATTATAGGCTGTATATGTATTTACAATTCCATAGTCTTCCGGTGAAAGGATTCGTGTAAATATCGGCAAGGAAAAAAATACGATTCCTTTTATAAGCAAATTTCCAAGTGTATAGCCAACACCAGCAGTGAGCGCTTTGTTGTTTCCCATCAGATCACATTCTCCACATCGATTATCAAAAGAATTTCTTATCTAAATTTCGTATGCACCAATTTCGCATTAGCTCACGTCCCCCCCATAATCGACGCTGAATTCGCTCTCGTATATTCAAATACGACTCTTCTCGTATAATTCGAGATACGGGGGTTTCTTCCTGCTTCATTCGTTTGAAAAATTCCTCTCTGTGAAGATGATGATATGAATCGCTAATAATCGCTCGATTATATTTCATCACTTGCATGTAATCTATTTTCTTAACATAAAGTCGAGATTGAATCATCTGCCAAACCGTTTTTCCTAAATTGGATTGAATGGATAAAAGGGACACACCTTCATTCGTTAAGAATCTTGCATCGTCTGTCATATGTTCAATGCCCCAACAGTCTCCCATCATAAAATCCCCAATGCGCTGTTTCTTGCGGAAAGGACATTTATAACACGAGGCTCTCATGTATAGACCACTTAAAAACCCCTGCAAATAGGGATTCTCTTCTACATTGGATAAATATACATTGCCATTCTCAAAAAGAACCTTCATACTATATTTCGTCCACCCCATCTTTTTATCACGAAACCTCAAATCTCGTACTTTGCTCTTATCGGGCGTGATTTCCCGCAAGAACCTGTCCCAGACTGCTGGCGAAGGGACTCCATGGCACACAAATTCAGCCGTCAACAAATATGCTATATTCTGTTTTGCAACACTACGCAATCCTGCCACCTGACAAGGAGTGCCAACGAATAACACATACTTTTTCTCCCGCAGCAGCTTCTGTATTTCCCGAAAAACATTCCGCAAATTACTCTGGACATATTTCGAACCACGTAACTTAGCGAGTTCCGCCGCATCTTCAATTCCTACATGATGCAGAACATTATACGTTCCATCAAAGGTCGCTCCAAAAACAACGCCGCCATTCTTCAGCACTTGTTCAGCTAGGACAGAAAACACTCCGCCAGAGGAACTATCCATTCGATTCGAATTCTCCACGCTATAACAAGCGTAAACCTCGCGAACAGGTCTCGTTTCCACAGGATTCATCAAGGGACATGCTTTTTCACAAAGCCCACAAGAAATACACTTTTCCGCATCAATGGCAGGATGAAAGAACCCTTCACCATCCTGCTGCATTGCAATAGCGCCAGTAGGGCATACGGAAAAACAGGCAGAACACCCCGTACAAGAAATCTTATCAACCAGCATAGCAAAACTCCTTCAAAGAGAAAGCGCATTCTTCAAATACAGCTTCGCTCTATCTTTTTCTTGTCGTAATATCCGATCATTCCCCTCAAAAGAAAGTGAGAATGGCCTATCCAAGCACTTTTTATTACCGGACGATAACATTCTATCCTGCAAAGAAAACATGGAAAGCAGATTGTCTATGCGGGATGTGATATTACAGAAACTTTTTTCGTGCTCTTCACGTGCAAACACCATAAAAGGCCGCTCAAATATTGTCGAGAATACAGCACCATGAAATGAATCGGTATAGACAAGCTCCGCATGAAGAACCAGATACAAAAACTCACAAGGATCCACGATATAACCATCCGGGAAAGACTCATCTAAAATCCGAATATTCTTCAAACGATGCTCTTCACAGATATTTTGGATATCGTCATGATACTTTGCTGGAGGATCACCCAAGCAATAGGTCAGCATATACCTTTCTTCCTGAAGCCAGTTCGGCTTTTGAGCAATTTTTTCCCATCGTTTCTTGGAAATCAGCAAAGTAGGATCAACATGTACAGGTGCAGGCGTCCCGACACATTTCTCTACAATCCTGCTTCCAGCGGATTCACGTACCGAAACAGCATTCATACCGGCAAGCCATGCACTATACCGCTCCAGATCGGATGCAGGAAGATTGCTGACGCCAAAACTCGCAGCATAGGAAACACGCTGTTCCTTTCTTGCAAACTGAAGAAACATCACCGATGTACAATAAAATGGATTCCAGACAATGTCGCTTCCTGTAATAAAGAAGTCATATTCATCCTTTAATGTATCAGGAACTTTCTCACCTTCAATCATTGTCTTCGAAAAAGGAATATATTTTTGATCAAATTCCAAATACTTTTCTCGGCGAAGCAAATCCAATCGCTCTCCCGCTGCATTCCCCTTATAATTCAACAGAATCGTCAGCATCGACTTTACTTTTGGTACGCCTTGCAATGGTATATGGGAGCATCGATGACGATTTAATATCGTCTCTGCCTCAACGCCCATATCTCGCAAAAATAAAATCAAAGCTAGATTCTGCAGGCTATTCCCATAGTTCATTCCACTTGTAATCGTAACAACTCCAACACGTTTCATTAAAATTCACCTCTTATCCTTTGTTTCCAATAGATGCATCGACCCCATAACATGACAAAGCCAACAGGAAGATTATAAACAGCGAAGCTTCCATTGTAAAATTCTACATTAAAAATATTTTTAATAATATATTTTATTTTCTTTACGGATCTAACTAGAACATCCAAAATCGTGCTATTTTCCCAAACCTCTAAAAAGCTCTCCTTATTTAAGGAAAACATTTTTCGTTCGAAGCGAAAATCTTTTTTTGAGATATTTAAAACAGATTTTTTATGCAAAGGAAGTATGATATCTTCAATAAAAGTTTTCTCTCCAATATATGGTTGAAAAATTCGTCCCATGTGCTCAAGAACTGAAATCAGTTCCCTTTGCACAGGCTTTGCCTGATCATAGGCCTCTTTCTCTGTATTTTCTTCTTCCAGAATCGGTATGCCCGCACCACCGCTAATCCTATATCCTAAGGTCATGCCATGAGATGCTCGCATCAGCCTCTCGTAAAATTCCCGATTAAGCCAAAATCCATAATCTTTTGATTTGATCGGTGCAACCGAAAACAACAAACCTTCTTTTACATTGTTCGACGATATATCGCCCAGTCCGGTAAGGCCAATATAAAAACCACGGACTTTTACTTTTCCCCCATAAATATGATAGATATTATCCTGTATCGTTCCTCTCCAGCCAACATCTACAAGCGCAAATTCTTTATGAACGACATCCACCTTAAACGAATCCACATATGAAACAAAGGCCGCCCTTGCAGCATGGCGATATTTTTCGTATAGCTCTATAAAAATGCAGTTTCTGCACAATGAGAGAAATGCTTCGCTCTGAGAAAAATCTCGATAAATCGCTTTGCAGTCTACGTCATTTAAGTTATCATAAATCCTTTTTCTATCGGATTCCGAAAAATTCAAAACGCGAAGAAATCCTTCCATGCTCAGGCTTTTCGTTTGCCGAAAAATCCGTTCAAATTTTTCGGTCTCTATGGATTGCAAGGAAGGCATCAACGTGGCTTTCCTCGATACATACAAATAATAGGTCTGAATCCTATTTCCTTTATTTATTCTTAAAAATCTATCAAAAGCCTCTTTCAAGAACTCCCCTTCTCTAGCAAGAAAAAAAACATCGCGTTGTCCTGTTTCCTTCAAACGCATATATAAGCGCAAGAAAAACAGATAGATACTATAACTATAATGAAGACCGGGAATTTCATTCAGAACATTATTTTTATAGATTTTTCCCATCATCTGCCTAGGCGATTGCAGGTCTGAATGATACGGAAGAAGGACAGCATATATTTTATATTCTTTTGCACGTTTCACATCTGAAATAGGATGATCCCCAAACATAATACAGTGATTTCCTGTTACTCCAAGCTCTTCCAGTACGGTCTCATACAAAACGCCATCTGCTTTTCGTTTTCTATAATCACACGATATAAAAATTCTATCCACATCGGAAAGGATTCCCTTATCAGACAGAATGCCGCGAACCCCCTTCTCACCGATATAAAAATCCGATACTATCGCTATTTTAATCCCGCTCTCAGCAAGGCTTTGCATGAGACTTGCATGATTTAAATCTACTACCGTAAATTGCCGTTCTAATCGGATTTCTTCTTGCATAGCCAAGGCAAGAAAACGTTCTCGCCCGATTATAAAAGATGGATTTTGCATATACAACAAATGCGCATAAACATCTTCCATAATATCCGTATAATTATAATTATAATTACCTTTTTGATGAAACGCCCGTAAAACATCCGCACGAATATCAAGCAGCAACTCGCTAGATTGCAATGAACATTTTTCTGCCAGTCCTTGCGCCCATCTATGCGCAATTTCCTCTTCAACAAGGATTCGATGAATCAGAGTATCAAAACAATCAAAAAAAGCCCATTCGATTTGGTGGTTCTTGCAATGTTTTATAATATTCATCATTTCACTACCATTTCAAAAAAAATGTCGATGTTCGCCATTAAAACTATACTCTAAATTTTGATTGCGCTCTCCTATTTTTTTGGCAGGAACGCCTCCATAGACCCCATACGGTTCTGTATCTTTTACTACAACAGCTCCTGCAGCAACAACGCTTCCTTCACCAATTTTTCGTCCAGGCAAAATAATCGTACGAGCGCTTATCCAAGCACGATCACCGATTTCAACTTTCCCCCTTTTACATGCAAAGCTCCGGCTTTGAAAATCATGCTGTTCTGTCCAGATCCATACGCCTGTACTAAAATTAACATGCTTGCCGATAACAATCTCATTTCTTCCATCTAATTTAGATTCATCACCAATGATAGAACCCTCACCAATGCAGATGTTCCATGGACTCCTTATTTCAAAGCCCCCATAAATAACAACATTCTTCCCAATTCTCATACCATAAATATGAGATAAAATTAGATTCCGTATGCGATGCGAAGGAAGCCCTCCCAAGAGTCTCAACTGATAGCGAATCAAACTATCCATATAGTCTATAACCACTTCCTTAAACATTGCATTTATACCGGTTTTCGTTACGGACAAAACACAATCTGCCACTTCTTTGCGCCTTAAATAACGTTTTCTGGCCACTCTGCTGGCAATCCCTGTCGCAATTAAATCCAAAAGAATTGCCAGCATTAAAAAAAACGCGATCAACATATCCTTTGTCCTCCCAGCTTATTGTTGTAAAAATCAAAGATGCCCTTCAATATATGCTTTATGGAATCACCTTTCAATAAACGCAAAAAAATCATTGCACTGCGCGTGCATAAAAAGTATGCCATTGCCGTCTGCCAGAAAAAGTAATTGCGGTACTTGCTTATTATATAAAGACGATTGCGTTGAATATAATACTCTTGGAAGCCATTGATTTTTCCACTGCTGCGACCAACTTTGTGCCAAATTTTTGCAGAAGGTATGTAACAAATCCTAACTCCATATTGCCGCATTTTGATGGAAAAGTCCGTATCCTCATAGTACATAAAATAATTTTCATCAAACAGGCCATATCGCTCCACAATACTGCGATGTAAAAAAATACAGCATCCCGTAGCGAAACCTACCTGTCCTTCCGGACTCGCTTTCGTTCGGTGCACAGATGTCCCCTTCCAACGAGAAATCTCGCCTCCTGCATACCATAATTCAGAAGGATAATCATAATAATAAATAGCAGGAACAAGCACTCGATTTTTATCAGCACGGTCATAAAAAACACAAAACAAATCTTGCGACACAACCGTATCATTATTCAAAAGCAACAAATATTCGGCGCCTTTGGAAAGGGCGTATGCGACGCCTTTGTTATTCGCTACGCCAAAGCCAAGGTTCTCAGACAAAAACAAACATTGAATTTTATCGTCGAGAACAGCTCGCAGCTGCTCTTTATCTTGTTCTTTGGAAGCATTGTCAACAATCAAAATCCTCACATTGCCCGCTTTTGTTGCTTGCAAGCTACGAATGCACTCGATGGTATCTTCAGCGCCATTGTAATTAACCAGAATCACCCACGTTGAAGGCATTGTCATCATCATTTTCCCTTCCCATTCGCCTTGGTTCTACCAGAACCATGCTGATTCCCAGAAGAATCCACACTACAAGCATCCCAAAAGCATCATGCATAAATCCAAAGAATAAATAACCCATAATAGACATCAAAATATTCTTAAGTCTCAAACTTTCTATTCGCGCAGCTACACGACATGCTCGCATCAGTTTATAGCACAGACTCCCCCAAACAGACATCCAAAGCAGGAATCCAATCACTCCGACTTCTCCCAAAAGGCGCGCATACAAGCCATGGCAAATCGGCCATACACCATTAACAAAGCCAAATGCGGTATTGCTGATTTCCTCGCTCTCATATGCCCAAGAGGGCATATATTCACTTACCCAAAAAGCGTATTGCCCTAAACCAACACCAGTAAAAGGAGATGATAAAAGCATATGAAGCGCCGCTGTTTGCGAGCCATAACGGGCAATAACCGATTCATCCTCCATCCTAAACAATGATAAAAAGATTTGAAAAACATCTCCTTCCGCCCATGTAATTGATTCACGAAAACCAGCCATTCCAACAGTTTCCAGCCCAACCCCCATGCCAACCATAAGAATAAGCATAAACGAAAAAAAGAATTTTTTCTGAGCCATAATCTCATTACGATAAAAATATAACATTAAAAAAAACTCAACAATAACAATTACAAGCAAACTACGTGAAAAGGTCAAAAAAAGTAATACGATAAGATATAAGTTACCTAAAAGAAACAGTAACTTATGTTTCCTTAAAAAGATGCCTCCAAAAATCCAAGGGAACATAATCGAGGCGAAAAAACCAAAAAAGGAAGGTTCCATGCAGATTGAATGCAGTCGCACTTCAAAAGGATTGACTGCCGGAGAAGAACGAATCACTGAATCAAAGAGTTTCAAGGCCTCTGTAGCAACAGGAATGCCTACATAGCGCAGAATTTCAAAAACAGAATACGCTCCTGCCAAGGCAAACGAAAAAAAGATGGCTCGTTCAAAGTTTTCCAGCAACCATGCTTTATCATTCCGCAAATTGTCAAACAAATACACCAATACAACGCCCAAAAAAATGAATCCCATAAAAAGCGTGACAAAGCGCATTCCTCCCGCAACGCCCCGAAAGGAGTTTGCATATATATCCGGAGCATTCATCAAACCGCTTAATAATGTACATCCAATAAAGAAACAAAGAAGCTTGAAACTCACCGTTCTAGGGAAATGAATCGGCTCGCTGTTCAGCAGCTTTTCCCCGAGCCACAATAAAATGCCCAGAAAAATAGGATAGAATGCTGCCTCTTCCGAGAGGCCTCGGAAAATCAAAGAAAACCCAGGCACATCTATAGAAGTAATTGGCATAAGAACAATACTGAGAAAAATCAATTTTCGTTGCCATATTCGCATATTGATACGCATTTCATCAAAACCCCGCTTTATGAAATCTTCTCAAGAACATTGCAAAAATCATGATATGCCGCTTCCCATGTGTATCGCTCTGCAATAGCTCTTCCTTTTTCTATTAGACGCTGTCTGCACGCGATATCGTCTAATGTTTCCATCGCATCGGCAATCTCTTCACTATTTGTCGGGTCAACCAAAAGAGCCGACCCATTTACTGCGATTTCAGACATAGAAGAACAATTGCTTGTAATTACAGGAGTTCCATAAAGCATTGCTTCAATAATCGGCACACCAAACCCTTCATACAAAGAAACAAAAACAAAAGCATGTGCATGGCGATATAGAAAAACCTTTTCACTGTCGCTAACATAACCTAAAAAAGAAACTTTAGAGGAAATTCCTTGTTTCTCAACATAGTTTTTAATCTTTATATAACCTTCTCCTCGTGCATTTCCTGCGAGAAGGAAATGCAAATCGCAATCTTTCCGCATATGTATCTCAAATGCTTGCATTGCAGATATAACATTCTTATTATCCCGAAAATCTCCTATATAAAACAAGTATTTTTTCTCTGCCGCACATGATATGTCTTCCCGAATATCGCCTTCGTCGTCCAAGCGCTCAACACCATTATAAACAACCGAAATGCGCTCTTTCGGAACACCTAAAATTTGAACAACATCCTTCTTTGTCGTTTCAGATACGGCAATAACGTGATCTGCCTCCCTGGCTGTTCGTTCAAAAAAATACTTCAAATACATTTTCATGAGAAATGTGTAATTCTGTGGATAAAGATATACCATCAAATCATGTATAACAAAAATACGCTTGCTTTTGAATAGTGTTTTGGGCGATAAACCATCACAAATATAAACATCAGAGCGTCCGAAAAAAAATTCAATGGGAAAAAAATATGTAAAAAAACGCGCCAAGCGAAAACTGGTATTCAAATACCGTTCGTAAGGAATTTCATCCGGATACCGTTTTCTCAGACTGGAATAGGACTCATACACAGATAGCTTCAATTCGTCTGCGCAATGGCTATCCGCAATGTATTTCTGCACGATATTCTCATAATAAAGATGTACGCCCGTTTTTTTCTCGCGCAAAATGAGGCTGCCAATCAAAAAATTAATTTTCATGTCCGCTCGCCACACATTCATAAAGTTTATTAAGATTAGAACGCATCACTTTTCCAGAAAACTCCGCCTCATAAATACTTCGAGCGGTGTTACCCCACTCAGCTAAAGAATCCTTATCTAAGGACAAGAGCAACCTCACTAATTCCTCTTTATCCAAGGGAAAAACCCAACCGTTGATACCAGATCGAACCAACTCAGGAAGCGCACCACGATCACTAGCCAAAACAGGCTTGCTATGGCACATTGCCTCTACAGCAGTAAGACCAAACGCTTCCCACCGGGATGGCATAATCACCGCATCACAAGCAGAATAATATGGGTGCAAATCCGCATGAGATATCCAACCAAGATAAGTGATGCGCTCCGTATTCTGATACAGCGCCATTTCAGCATCAACAACCGGAGCTCCAATAACGTAGAGATGAATAGAGGACAAACGAGAATCTGCAAGCACTTCCAAAAGCCAATCCAAGCCTTTGGGCTGATCGAAACGTCCAACAAACAAAAGATTCACTCGATCCGATTCCATCTTATATGTGAACGTACTCTTCTTCCATATATCATCAACACCGCTATAAATTCTTACCATTTTTCTTTTTTCAAATCCATATTTCAATGCAGCTTGCTGTTCATAATCAGATACATTGATAACACAATCCGTGACAGAAAGAAAAATTCGTTCGATTATTGCATAAATCTGCTTATGCAACCGTGTTGTATCTCGCAAAAATGCCCATCCGTGTGCATTATAAATAATTTTTACATTCCGCTTAACAAACAAAAACGGCAGCCGCACAAAAAGACCGGCCCATGTGCTATGGACATATAAAATATCAGGATTTACCTTTATGACCGTTTTTCGGATAAATCGAATCGCGCTCCATAGGTTAGTCAATTTGCGTTCATAGGGATAGAAAAAAATCCTCTCAGAGGAAAGATCCCATTTCTTTTCTGATCTTTCGTATGCAAGCACCAAATAATGCTCAATACCGTTCGGCGAATCTTTCAAAAGAGTATTAACATAAGTCGCTACTCCCCCCTGCATATATTCACCGACATGTAAGATTTTTAACATACAAAATCACACGCTCACTTATTTTACGAGGAAAAAAATATTCCCAACCATTTTTCAAACGTTTTGGAATCCCAATCTCCAACATTCCACCGCGGAAGACGAAAGCAGTCCATATTTTCTACAGATATTTGTCCTGTCGTTGTCGTCGCCGCTTTTAAATATCCAGCATGTTCCAAGCACTGAACTGTATGCACGGAAAAATCCGTACTTTTCCCAAAAGGATAAGTAAACAAACCAACAGTATGTCCTACGATCTCCTCCAGCCTTTTTTTTGATTCAACGATCTCATCTTCTTGCTCCCGAAAACTTAACGCTGTCATCCGGGAATGCGTCACTCCATGAGAACCTATTTCCGCATAGGGGGATGAGTCTATACAAAGGATCTCCTCTTCATTTAAAATACGATAATCTTTTCTACAAGATACTTGAGGCTCTAATTGCTGCTCCATACTAAACATTACAGAAGAACGCATTTCCAGTGGCAGACCAATCAACAAATCATGAATAATATATATAACCCGCTCCATCTCTAATTCTTCCAAAAAAATCTTATGTTCGTGCCCCTTTATGTAGAGACAAATCTGATTCTTCCCTTCCCTTCTATAAAGCAATATTCGGATGATATCATTATCCCACAGCTCTCTTTCTTTTCCAATTCCTTCCGTTGCAATAAAAAAAGTTGCGGGGCATTCATATTTTTCTAAAATGGGCAAAGCGTAACGATAATTATCAACATAACCATCATCAAATGTAATACAAACGAAAGGCCGAACATCACGTTCCCACGAATCGCTGAAAAAAGAAACGTGATACTTCTTCTTCAGAAATTTTATCTGGTTTTCAAAATTCTCCGGACTCACAATCGTTCCATAAGGATCAAAAGAATCCGGATGCACACGATGATACATCAAAATTATCCCATCAGGGGCATGACAAAAGTTCTTCATCCTTCTCCATGGATGGCGCCATTGATGATATATCGGCAATAGCCACGGAAGCTTTCTTTTTATTTGATGCTTGAGTGACATAAAACAACCCCCATTTCAATCAACAGAGCATTTATTTCCAAACAGTCAATACGCTCCTTTTCCTGTAAAAACAATTTTAGCTGTCTTAGCCAAATACATCAAATCCAACCAAATCGACCAGTTTCGCACATACCAAGTATCCATCGCCACGCGTCCAGCAAAGCTGACATCACTCCTTCCACTTGTTTGCCAAAACCCCGTAATTCCAGGTACGGTGAGCGTAATCGTCGGAAGATATTCTCCCATATCTTCCTTCTCACGCGGAAGATATGGGCGTGGTCCCACCAAACTCATATCGCCCTTGATGACATTTAAGATCTGAGGAAGTTCATCCAAGCTATACTTACGAATCCATTTGCCAATCCTTGTAACACGCGGATCATAATCACGCAGTTTAGCAAAAGTATCCCATTCTCTTTTTGCTTCAGGATATCTTGCAAGATACTCTTCTAAAATCCTCTGAGAGTTAAGATGCATGGAGCGAAATTTATAACAAGTAAATGTCTTCCCCTTTTTTCCAATACGCTGCGCATTAAAGAATACCGATCCTTTTGAATCAAGTTTGATGCATAGAGAAATCACAGCAATGATAGGAATAAGCGGGATGCACAATATACTCCCAACAATAACATCAAAAAATCGCTTAATCAGCCTGTTCCTTCGCCTAGCAAGATTATTACGCAACGAAAGCATCATAATCTGTTCATTGAACAGAGTCTGCGCTTCTACATTGTAAAGAGGAATTCCGACGAGGTCAGGTACAAAGATGATATCTCTCACATAAGGTTGTATGTCTTCCAAAAGGTGCTTAAGTCGGTTCTTCTCCATACCTGGAACCGTAATCACGACCGTCTTGACCCCAGATTTATGTATAATTTCTGATGCCTTTTCTAAAGTTCCGAGCAAAAGAAACTTTCGAGGCAACTCATCCGAAACAGGCGCATCATCGAGAATTCCGACCACTCTATAGCGATAGCCCAAATCCTGTTCAAAAGAACGCAATACCTGCTCTGCGGTTTTCCCTGCACCGATTAAAATGATGGGTCTTGTCAGCATATTTGTCATCTTAAGAATCTTCAACCATACATAGCGAACAGCATATACGTTAAACAACACAAGACAGGCAAATAGGATGACATAAAGTCTCGATGCCAAAAGACTCGCCTGCATGAAATAAAGTACGATGATGCATGTAACAAGCGCATAAAGAACTGCATAGAAAATCTGCCGCACCGTCTCAAGGATTGGCTGCATCTTCGTATACGTCTGCGCCATGCCGAGAAACGCAATAAAAAGCAAAGGGATCCAAAAGAATACATAGGCATTTGCAATATGATAAGAATCCCCTACAAAGAGACCATAGAGATCATGCAGGTCAAAAGCAATCTTCTCTGCAAGCAAAATGGCGATATAGTCAAAAATCAAAAAAAGAAGAGGGGCGCATATTCTTCGGATAAGCGCAGGAAACTGCAATCGCATCCTTATTCCCCCTCTTCATAACAAACGATAGCTTCAAGAAGCATACGTACATCAGATCGACATCTCATGTCTATAAGCAAGCAATCCATAACCCATAGACAGAAGAACGCCTATCACAAAACCGATCGCTGCGATCAATTTCTTTCGCGGAGCAACAGGCTTATCTTCATCGGGCAAGTCCGCCGGATCGACTATCTGGATATCCATGCTGTCCATCGCCTCTTGAATCTTGCTCTGCTCGCTCTGCTTGACGAGGTTCAGATAGACTTCACCTTTAATCTTTACGTCGCGCTCGAGACGCATATATTCCAAAACATCGTCGGGCA
>ERZ772960.1007-NODE-1007-length-23472-cov-2.835077_pt1 | contig 23472 bp, 22 predicted proteins | sample MGYA00580678_ERZ772960 | MGnify/ENA primary metagenome ERZ772960 (study PRJEB29015, sample SAMEA2737930) | human oral metagenome | biome: human oral; feature: human-associated habitat; material: dental | place: China | collected 2059 ... | reverse complement strand
CATCAGGAAGTTAGCATCTTCAATACAGCCGAATATGCAAAGAAACACAGCTTGCCGATCAAGTTGGTTGGTTATGCAGACAGAAAGACAGGTAACCCGGACTACAACAAAGGCATTTCTGAAAGACGTGCAAGAGCGGTTGCGAAACAGCTTATCGACAAATACGGTATCTCTTCCGACAACATCTCTATCGAGTGGATGGGTGATACAGTTCAGCCGTATGCTGAAAATGCTTGGAACCGTGTGGTTATCATGAATACAGACGATAAATAATCAATCGTAAGACCATAACCGAAAAGGCCGGTGGATTTCTTCCATCGGCTTTTTTTTGTCTTTATATTTTTGTAGCTTTGTCACCGCTATAAACAACATATGTCTCCGATTGAAAAAATAATGTCTTCATATCGAACGATGTTGCTGTTGTTCACGATGTATGCCGTGGGACTCTCGGCAGCAACGCTCATCGAGAAAGCGCATGGTTCGACATTGGCTAAAGTATTGATCTACTATTCTCCCTTATTTTTTCTCCTTCAGCTTTTACTGATCACCAACTTTGCGGCCATTATACGACGGCGACAGTTCTTGCAAAAGAAGCGTTGGAGCATGTTGCTCGTGCATTTCTCATGGGTTGTCATCCTGTCAGGAGCCGTCATTTCGCATCTGTTCGGCGTAGAAGGCACGATTCATCTGAGAGAAGGAGAGAAGAAGAACCGGATTCATATTCGTTCCAATCACGGACAACGGATGGATGCCTTACCGTTCGAGATCGAACTGGAACGATTTACCTTGACACGCTACCCCGGCTCCATGAGCCCGTCTTCGTATGAAAGTAGTCTGCGGGTTTATGTCGACGGGGAGGAACGCAGGGAACGTGTTTTTATGAATAACGTACTCGATGTAAAAGGCTACCGTTTCTTTCAGGCATCGTTCGATCCCGATGAGCGCGGCACGATTCTTTCTGTCAACAAAGACGTGGCGGGACGTAACGTGACGTATATGGGTTATCTTTTACTCATGGTCGGATTGGTCGGGTGTGTGGTGGGACGAAACAGTCGTTTACGCCGGTTGATCAGTCAACTGAAAAATCATACGACCGTTTTTCTTTTCCTGCCCTGCATGCTTCCTGTCAGCGTATGGAGCATGCCGGATCGGGCTGCAATGAAGAAAGCAGTCTTGCAAATCCATATTCCAGACGAGCACCTCGCGCGGTTCGGATCGCTTCCGGTACAATCGATGAACGGACGCATGATCCCGGTCCATACGTTCTCGTCCGAGATATTGCGCAAATTGCATAAAAAGAGTACAATCGACGGGCTAAGCGCCGATCGTTTTCTGTTGAGTCTGTTGACTATGCCGGAGATGTGGATGTATGTGCCTTTCATGGCATTGCCGGATAACGAACTGGCAGCATATTATGACCTGACAAAAGGCGAATGCGCCTATGCCGAGCTGTTCCATCCGGATGGAACATATAAGTTACAGGTGCGCCTTGAGGAAGCTTACCGAAAAATACCGACACAGCGGTCGGGATTCGATAAAGACCTCATCAAGCTGGACGAACAGGTCAATATCTTTCATCAAGTAGCAAACGGACAGCTGCTCCGCATCTTCCCGCATGAGACGGACACCAACAGCCGCTGGTATGCTCCGGGAGACGATTTATCGGCATACGGCGGAGCCGATTCGGTATTTGTTTCGCAAAGCTTTGCAGCGTATCTTTCGGAGGTGAGGCGGGCATTGAAGTCGGGCGACTGGAGCAAGGCTGACGACGTGCTGCAGCGCATCAGAAACTATCAGGAAGAAAAGAATCGTACAATCGACATCGATACGGATCGTATCCGGTTGGAAGTGATGTATAATAAACTGGATCCGTTCCGTCGATGCAAGATCGGTTATTTATCTTTGGGTGGGATGATGCTATTGCTTTCGCTTATCCTCTTCTTTAAAGAAACCCGATGGATCCGCCGTATGCTCGGGGGGCTGTCCTTAGGGGTGGGAATCGTTTTTCTGTTTCATCTCCTGGGCATGGGATTTCGCTGGTTTATCGGAGGCTATGCCCCATGGAGCAACTCGTATGAAACAATGGTTTATGTGGCATGGGCTACCGCTTTGGCTGGCTTTTTATTTATGCGCCGCAACCCGATGACGTTTGCATTAGCCACCTTGTTCGCCGGCGTGATTCTGTTCGTGTCGGGGCTGAATTGGATGGACCCGCAGATCAATCCGTTAGTGCCCGTATTGAAATCGCCGTGGCTTATGTTTCACGTAGCCATCCTCATGATGGCTTACGGTTTTTTCGGTATCTCCTGTCTGATCGGGATAACGAGTCTGACGATGATGAGCATACTCGGAAAAGAGCGGATAAAACATCACGCCCGGTCGTTCCGTGAACTGGGTATCATCAATGAAATCGCTTTACTTGCGGGGCTGATGTTGATGACGATCGGTACTTTCATGGGCGCCGTATGGGCCAATGAATCATGGGGACGCTACTGGGGATGGGATCCGAAAGAGACGTGGGCGTTGATAACGATCGTCGTTTATACGATGGTCACCCATCTCCATCTACTGCCTCAATGGTACAACCTCTGGTCGCTCAATCTGTGTTCGGTTATAGCCTTTGCTTCGGTATTAATGACGTATTTCGGGGTGAACTATTTCCTGAGCGGCATGCATTCGTACGGACAAAACGACAGTATCCAAGGCCTCTTTATCTATCTGTATATCATAGCCGGTATAGTAGCCGTACTGATTGTCACCGCACGGAAAGGACGGTTCCTGAAAATGAATTGTATAAAACACAACATATATGAAACATAAAATCAATCGTACATGTCAGACAGGTCTGCTGTTTGTACTGGGTCTTATCCATGGTTCGGCACAGAGTGAAACTTTGACGACGCTGCGGGGAGTCGCTCCGCTCGAAGTAGACCAACCGTTGGCCGTTGACTCGGTCGACCAGAAAGGTAACTCGTTTAATCATGAGAGGTTACTGAAACTAAAGCTGACGGTGCCGGAACAAGCGGCCTTTACCCAGCCATACGAAACCGATACGGCCGGACTGTTTCATCTCGCTTCAGGAACGGAGAAGCCATTTGTACAACTTTTCTCTTTCTATGTGCACGGAAAAGCATACGGAAAAGTGAAGGTGAAAGTCGTTACTCCTGCATTGGCCGAGCTGTTTGTGAATGGCACATCGGTTTCGACAAAGACGACCGCCGAAGAGTCACAAGCTCAGGCGAAGGAGTTATCCGCTACGCTCGCTCCGTATCCGCAGGCCGCCCGGGTGGTAGTTAAGTTATTCTCTCCGTCGGCAACAAACGCGGGGACGACTTTGAAAATAATGCTCGAAAACGACGCAAAGAGTTCGGCCGAATGGTCGGTCTCGCATGATTCGAAACGCCGGATCGTGCTGGACGATATCATTAAAGGCAAACGTGTGAGCGGAACGTCGGTATCTCCGCAGGGAAATTATGTGTTGATTTCCTATACCGAGTCGTATGGAAAGAGAACCTCCTATTCCACAGAACTGTACCATGTCCAAACCGGCCGACGGGTAACGATCGATACCGACCGGCAAAAGCACGGTCTACGATGGATGCCGAAAACCGAGCGTCTGGTTTACCATTCGAAAGCAGACGAACGGACACGTCTTATCGCGATCCGGCCGGAGACGTTCGAAGAAGAGATATTAGCCGAAGATATTCCGGAGGAATCGTTCCTGATCTCACCGGACGAGAAAGCGTTGTTCTACACAAAAGCCGATGAAACGGACGAGAAGCCGGGAAACATTTTTCGCATGCATACGTTGACGGAACGCACCGGACATAAACCGCGCCACGCCTTTATTTATCGTTACGATTTAGCGACGGGACTGACCCGCCAGTTGACCTTCGGGGCACATCACACGCAGTTGAACGACGTGAGCCGGGACGGTCGCTACATCCTGTTCTCGACTACCGAAGAGACGATCACGGAACGACCTTTCCGTAAATCATCCCTGTTCCGTCTCGACCTCAAGACGATGACGGCTGATACGTTGTGGTGGAAAGATCGGTTCGCATCCTACGCACGGTTTTCGCCCGACGGAAAGCTGCTCTTGATTCTGGGCGCTCCCGAGTCTTTCGGCGGGATCGGGCTGAATGTAGCCGAGGGGCAAATTGCCAACAGCTACGATACGCAGGCTTTTCTGATGGATTTATCGACAAAGAAGATCGAGCCGATCACGAAGGATTTTAATCCGAGCCTGATGAGAGGGCAATGGAGCGCCGACAGCCGGACGATCTACTTTCAGGCGGAAGATGAAGACCGTGTTTGCCTGTATAGATACGATCTGAATACGAAACGATATACGCGCCTGCCATCCGAAGAAGAAGTGGTGAACGGGTTTGAAGTCGCAGAACATGCTCCCGTGCTTGCTTATTCGGGAGTGAGCCTTTCCAACTCGACACGTGCCTATATATATAATGTAAGGACAGGAAGAATGACCCGGATCGCCGATCCTTACCGGCGGCAGCTGTCGCAGCTGACGCTCGGCGAAGTGAAGAACTGGAACTTCATGAATTCGGAGCGTACCGAAATCAAAGGATACTATTACCTGCCCCCCGACTTCGACGCCACGAAAAAGTATCCGATGATTGTATATTATTACGGAGGCACTTCGCCTGTGGAGCGACGTTTCGAAAGCCGTTACCCGATGCACGTTTATGCGGCGATGGGCTATGTCGTGTACGTGCTTCAACCGAGTGGCGCCACCGGGTTCGGCCAGCGGTTCTCAGCCTTGCACGTCAATACGTGGGGGCGGCGTTCGTCGGACGATATCATCGAAGGGACGAAGAAGTTTATCGCCGAACATCCTTTTGTCGATTCCACGAAGATCGGATGTATGGGCGCGTCATACGGAGGTTTCATGACGATGTATCTCCAGACACGCACGGATATGTTTGCCGCGGCCGTATCGCACGCGGGTATCAGCTCCATCAGCAGTTACTGGGGCGAAGGCTATTGGGGGTATTCGTACAGCACGGCAGCCAGCGCCGGCAGTTATCCGTGGAATAACCGGGAGTTATACGTCGACCAGAGCCCGTTGTTCCATGCCGACAAGATCAAGACGCCGATCTTACTCGTTCATGGTACGGCCGATACGAATGTGCCGCCCGGAGAAAGCATTCAGATGTACACCGCTTTGAAGATTCTGGGCAAGCCGGCCGAACTCCTTCAGGTTGAAGGAGAGAATCACCAGATCCTCGATTACGAGAAACGCCTGAAATGGAACGAATCGATCTTCGCGTGGTTCGAGAAATGGCTGAAAGGAGACGCTTCGTGGTGGAACGATCTCTATCGGGATTGAATTTAGGATGGAGAATGAATAGAATTAGCAGGAATGTTTTATTTATAAATGATTCGATATGAAAGCCAATTTTACAGTCAGCACAATCCGCCGGATGAAAATGCTTGCTCTGACAGCGCTGTTCTTCCTGATGCTGTCGGGGTGTTCCATTTTCAGGAGTTCGTCCCGATTCCGGAACGAAGACATCAAGCTGGGAGTTAGCAAAGCGTTTATTTTGGAAAAATACGGTAAGCCTTTTAAGGAAGAACTGTACATGGAAGATGGCGATACGATAGAAGTGTTATGCTACAAGGAAGGTCTTTATGCGAGCCTGAATGAGCACATGGTAAGCACGTTTTTCGTTTTCAGAAATGGGAAACTTGCCAAGAAAGAACAGACGGACGAATTAGTTAAACGTAATAATGATTAAAATGAGACAAACAAAGATTCTGCCAAGAATGAAAACGGCCGGCGCGTGGGGCTTCCTGATGCTCGCCATCGTGGCAACGGCCTGCAAGCGCAGCGGTGGAGAGGAGGGCGGTCAGCCTTCATCCTTACAAAACCTGACACAGTATGTCGATCCGTACATCGGGACGGGCGATCATGGGCACGTATTCGTCGGGGCGAACGTTCCGTTCGGGCTCGTACAAGTGGGCCCGACGAATTACAGTCAGGGGTGGGACTGGTGCTCTGGTTATCATATCACGGACTCGACGATTATCGGGTTTGGACAGATGCACCTGAGCGGGACAGGTATCGGCGACCTCGGCGATATCTCGTTGATGCCGGCCGTGGGCGAGGTGAAACTGACACGCGGCGACCTGAGCGATCCCGCTTCGGGCATCTATTCGCTGTTCAGCCGATCGACGGAGAAGGTACGCCCCGGTTATTACGCCGTGCGGCTGGATCGCTTCGGCATCGATGTGGAACTGACGGCCACGAAGCGCGTCGGATTTCATAAGTTCACCTTCCCCAAATCGGCCGATGCTCAAGTGATTTTCGACCTTGAGCACGGCATCGGGTGGGATCGCCCGGTCGATGGCGTCGTCATGCAGGAGAATGATACGACCGTATCGGGTTATCGTTGCTCGCAGGGATGGGCTCACGATCAGCGCATCTATTTCACGGCCGTCTTCTCGAAGCCGATCAAAGGCTTCCGGCAGGAGCGAAGAGAGCTGAAAGAAGGTGCGTCGGCAGCGTACGGACAGGCGTTTTTCGAGACGGAAGATAACGAGACGGTTTACGTGAAAGTAGCCCTTTCGCCTGTGAGCGCCGAGAACGCGAAGATGAATCTGCAGGCCGAGCTGCCGGGCTGGGACTTTGAAGGCACAGCGGCTCAGGCCGACAAGGCGTGGAACGAGGAGTTGAACAAGGTGGTGATCGATGCAGACGAACGCACGAAGCGCATCTTCTACACCGCGCTCTATCATACGATGATTGCTCCGTCGGAGTTCTGCGATGTCAACAAGGACTATTTCGGGACGGACAAAGCCGTGCACCCTCAGGCCGGATTTACGAACTATACAACCTTCTCGCTGTGGGATACCTACCGTGCGGCACATCCGCTGATGACGCTGATTCACCCCGAGAAAATGTCGGATATCGTCCGCACCATGCTGGCGATTTATCAGGAACAGGGCAAACTGCCCGTTTGGCATCTGATGGCGAACGAAACGGATTGCATGGTCGGTAATCCGGGCATCTGCGTGGTAGCCGACGCCGTGCTGAAAGGGTTCGACGGATTCGATAAGGAGCTGGCCTTCGAGGCGATGAAGACCTCGGCAATGCTCGATGAAAGAGGCCAGGGCTACATAAAGAAATACGGCTATATCCCCTTCGATAAGGAAGTGGAGTCGGTGGCCAAAACGATGGAGTACGCGATTGCGAACTGGAGCGTGGCGCAAGTAGCCAAACAGATGGGTAAGGAAGAAGATGTCGCCTATTTCACGAAGCTGAGCAAGGCTTATACGCATTATTTCGACCCGTCGACCGGGTTTATGCGCGGAAAAGACTCGAAGGGGAATTTCCGTACACCGTTCGATCCGTTCCACTCCGTGCACCGTGAGAACGATTATACCGAGGGAACGGCATGGCAATACACGTGGCTCGTACCGCACGATGTGGAAGGACTGGTCGCTCTGTTCGGCAGTCGCGAAGCCTTTGAACAGAAGCTCGACTCGCTCTTCATCGTCTCCGGCGATATGGGCGCGGATGCCTCGCCCGACATCAGCGGACTGATCGGCCAGTATGCGCACGGCAACGAGCCGGGCCACCACGTGCTCTACCTCTATTCGTGCATCGGTAAGCCCGCCAAAACGGCCGAGAAAGTGCGTTTCGTGCTCGACAGCCTTTATTTCGACCGTCCTGCAGGACTTTGTGGCAACGAGGACGTCGGTCAGATGTCGGCCTGGTACGTCCTGTCGGCGCTCGGCATGTATCAGGTAGAACCTGCCGGCGGACGTTACTTCTTCGGCAGCCCCGTGGTGAACGAAGCCACGTTGCAAGTCGGCGACGGCAAGACGTTCCGGATCGTCGCCAAGAACAACAGCGCGGCGAATAAATACATCCGGTCGGTTACGCTGAACGGCGCTCCGTATGATAAATCGTACATCGACTTCGCCGCGATAACGGCCGGCGGAGTGCTGGAGTTTACTATGGGATCCGAACCCGCAGATTTTTTGTAAGTTTGCACCCCAAAAACGTAAACGAATGAATGTTTCTTCAAGAACGAAAGGACTTGTTATCATATTGCTTGCTATCCCCTTCCTACTCTTTGCGCAAGGCGAAGACGAAGAATGGCGCGAACGGATGAAATTGCTGATTTATACCCCACGTTATTTCGGGCCGAATGCCTTCCCGATTTCGGAACTGCGGAGCGGTCGTATCGGTACACGCTGGGAGTTGGAACTGAGAGGAGACTATCATTACTATGCGGGTGATAAGACGAGCGATCTCTTCGCCCGGCTCTTTATTCCGATAGCCCATGGCAAGGCGGGGGTGGAAATAGCCGGAGTCGTCACGGAAAATTACGAGACGACGGAGGCTGTGAAGCTCGAGCGTCGTGCCGCAGAAACAAAACCTCCCTTCCGCTGTTACGGCGACGTGCTGATTCATTCGTTCTATCAGGTGCTTCGCAGCGATCGCTGGTGTGACTTGATGGTGAGCGCCAACCTGAAAACGGCCAGCGGAGGCCGCCTGGCCGATGCCCGTTATACGGATGCGGCCTCGTACTGGTTCGATCTGACAGCAGGCCGCAACCTGCTTCAAAATGCCGACGGATCGGCAGCGCTGCGCTTGCAGGGCCTGCTCGGCTTCTATTGCTGGATGACGAACGACCTTGTGCATCGCCAGAACGACGCCTTGCTCTACGGCTTCGGGATGAGCGTGAAATTATACAACGTATCGCTCGCGGCCGATTATTCGGGATTCTACGGCTACAAAAACAACGGCGATCATCCGGTTACTTTGCGCACCAAATTTGAATACGAGATTAAAAAGAACATCATCTCCATACGCTTTAAGCACGGAATGTACGACAATCTGTACGACAGCTATTCGTTAGCCTATATCCGGTGTTTTTAGCGCACCCGCCCCTATATTTTCTTCCTGTCCCACGCCGACCAGCGCAAATAGGCGACACTGACGATCAATAAGCCTGAAAAGTAGACGATTTCTGCAATAAAACAGATATGCACGGGCTGTTGAAGCCAAATACCCGAAACATAAATAAACAGGGTGTAGACGACCAAAACGATCATCTCAAGCCCAAACGCCGAACGCGTATTTCCCGTACCCGATACCCCGCTGAACACGATACTCGCCACCGAGCAACACAATGTGGCCAAAGCAATGACATAAACCGACGGTACGGACGATGCAATCAGCGATACGTCGTTCGTATAAATCGAAAGAATCGTTTCCGGAAACAAAGAGAGCATGGCCGAGAATAAGAGCATGATGCCCATCGAGATTCCGGCAATGCGGCGAATCAGCGGAATCACCATCGGGAACTTACCCGCTCCCATCAGGTTGCTGACCATCGTGTTCGTCGTTGTAGACAATGCATTGACCGGAATGAACATCACGATGTAGATGCTCCGGACGATGTTGGCAATAGCCAGTTCACGCTGTCCGAGCCGTTCCACGACAATGAAAAACAGGAAGAAGGTACTCATCGACACGAAATATTGCAGCATCATAAATACCGAAATGTTCAGTACCTGACGGAGCAGCTTCAGGTCGAACGAACGGAAACGGTTCAAACCGTACTTCCGGCGATCGACCGTCAGAAAGGTGTAGACAAGGAAGAAGCCGACGGCAAACGCCTCGGCTGCCACCGACGCGATGGCCGCGCCCTGAAGACCCATCTTCGGCAGTCCGGCATGGCCGAAAATCAGCAGATAATCCAGCATAACATTAACAACCGCCATCACCGCGGCACTTAGTGTCAACACTTTCGTTCTCGTTATTCCGACAAACAAGGCGCGGAACATGACATTGACGAACGAAAAGAAAAACCCGAACAGCCGCCAGTCGAGATACTCCATCGTCGCGTTCCAAATCTCTCCCGACGAGATCATCAGCCGCATCAGATTACCTGCCCACATCCGCGAAACCAGAAACAGCCCCCCCGCTAATGCCATGAGAAACAGGATGCCCTGAATCACCACAGGGCCGATGGCCGGAAAATTCCGCTCGCCGTTCCGGCGGCCGATCACGATCTGAGAACCTGTACTGAACCCGAATGCAATCGTAAAGGCGCAGATATAATACAGCCCGCCCATGGCCGAAGCGCCTAATTCCACTTCGCCCACACGCCCCAAAAAGGCCGTATCCGTTACGTTAATCACATTTTGCGCCAGCAAACTGAGAAAGATCGGATAGCTTATATTCCAGATATGTCTGTTCGTATACATCGATAAAAAAGGTCTGTCGTCTTGTGCCGGCAGACCTGTCCTTTTCTTTTAAACGCCCGATGCGTTACGCTTTTATTTCAGTTTATTCGTTGCCGTGTCGGGGAAAATGACAGCCGGTTTGAAAGTTTTCGCCTCCTCGAAATCCATCGTAGCATACGAAAGGATGATCACGATATCACCGGGTTGTACCCTCCGCGCGGCCGCTCCGTTCAGGCAAATAATCCCCGAATCGCGCTCGCCGGCAATCACGTAGGTCTCGAAACGCTCGCCATTGTTATTGTTCAGTATCTGTACTTTCTCGTTCTCGATCAGGTTGGCGGCCTCCATCAACGACCGGTCGATCGTGATGCTGCCGATGTAGTTCAGGTTGGCATCCGTGACCGTCACCCGATGAATTTTCGATTTTAACACCTCGATAAGCATACTCCTTTTTCTCCCTTTAATTTAATATTTGATATTATCAATCAGCCGCACATCACCGCAATAAACAGCCGCACATCCAACCGCCCCGGCCGTTTCGTCCCATGAACGAATCGGCTGCAAACTCGTTGCATCAACGATCTCAAAATATTCGACACGCAACGGCGGATGCTCGTTCAGCGTTTTCGTTACCCATGCTTTCGTTTCCTCCACCGTTCTTGAGGCTGCAAAGATACAACTTTCTTTCAACGTACGCGAAATTACCGGAGCAATCCGCCGCTGTTCAGACGTCAGACGTACGTTGCGGCTGCTCAGCGCCAGCCCGTCCGCTTCGCGCACAATCGGACAGGGCACAATCTCTACAGGCAGCTTCAACAGGCGGGTTATCGATCGGATCACGGCGATCTGCTGAAAGTCTTTCTCTCCGAAATACGCCCGATCCGGTTCGATAATCGTGAATAACTTGCTGACAATCTGAGCTACTCCGTTGAAGTGCCCCGGACGAAAAGCACCTTCCATCACCGTAGCCACTGCTCCAAGGTCGAACACACGGGTGTCCGGTTCGGGATACATCTCCTCGTCCGAAGGAGCAAAGACATACCGGCATCCGGCTTTCTCGAGCAATGCACAATCCTGCTCCAAGGTGCGGGGATACGTCTCCAGATCACGTTTGTCATTGAACTGAGTGGGATTGACGAACACACTGACCACACATACATCATTCTCCTCCACACAACGGTTTACCAGACTCAAATGACCGGCATGCAATGCACCCATCGTAGGCACTAATCCCACACGCTTGCCGGCACTGCGTTCGGCATCCAAAGTGGACCTCAATGCTGCAATACAATTTATTATCTTCATTTCTAAATAGCTATAGTTACTTATGAAAAGCTGAACCCTACGTTCCAAAAATCGACTGCAAAGCAACAAAATAACTTGAACATAACACCGTCTCTTCGGCAACAAATACATTTCTTTTAAGATTCATTCTGAAAATGAAAGCACCGTTTAACCGTTTTTTTTACTACCTTTGTGGTCGATTTTATTTTGCCGAAAAAATGGACGCTAAGAAAATATTGTTTATCGCTCAAGAAATCTCCCCCTATCTGCCGGAGTCCGAGATAGCGAATATATGTCGCCATCTCCCTCAGGGGATACAGGAACAAGGATGCGAAATCAGAACGTTCATGCCCAAATACGGATGCATCAACGAACGCCGTAATCAACTGCACGAAGTCATCCGGTTATCCGGGATGAACCTGATCATTGACGATACCGATCATCCGTTAATCATCAAGGTGGCTTCGATTCAATCAGCGCGGATGCAGGTCTATTTTATTGATAACGAAGACTTCTTTCAACGCAAAGCGACGGTCTCCGACGAAAAGGGAAACGGATTTAAGGATAACGACGAACGCGCCATCTTTTATGTGCGCGGGGTCTTTGAAACGATCAAAAAACTTCGGTGGATTCCCGACATCATTCACTGCCACGGCTGGTTCACGGCCTTAGCTCCGCTGTATCTGAAACGAATGTATTCAGACGACCCGTGTTTTGCCCGTACGAAAGTGGTGTACTCCATTTATGATAAATCATTTAAGTCTACCCTAAACAAAGACCTGAGCAAAAAACTGAAACAAGACGGAGCCGCAACAAGAGACTTGAAAATACTCGAAAAAAATGATTGCATCTCGCTCTCCAAATTAGCAGTCCAATTTTCGGATGGAATCATACAGGGCAGTTCGAAAATAGACAAACGGTTAGGAGAATTTATCGCACAAAGCAAGAAACGTTTTCTTCCCTATCAGAATACGGAACATTATGTTCAGGCCTATAACGAATTTTATAATACGATTTTAAAGAGATAAGATGAAGATAAAACATGCAGCAGCCCTCCTGCTCTTAGGAGGAATTTCACTTTTCAGCGGATGCAACGACGACTTGACCTTGGTCGGTTCTACGATTCAACCGCAGGGGGATCGTAATACGGTCTATACCGATACGTTTCGGATGACGGCCTCCACCGTGAAGCGGGACTCGCTCTATGCCAAAACCACAAGAGGCTTGCTGGGGGAAATCTATGACCCGTTATACGGACATTTGAAGTCAGACTATCTGTGTCAGTTTTATTGCGCTGAAAATTACCGGTTCCCTCATAAACCTCACCAGGGAGAGGTGGATTCGGTGAAGTTGAATATCCGCTTCTATTTCTGGAATGGAGACGGGCAGGCTCTGATGCGAGCCAGAGCGTATGCGGTCAACAAACCTATCGAAAAGAACTATTATACCAACCTTAATCCCGCAGATTACTGCGATATGCAAAATGTGTTTGGAACACAAGTATATACAACATCCGGTTGCTTTAGCGATTCTGTTTCAACGGGACGGAAAGACCAGAAAACGAACAGGGAGATTAAACAGGCAAGGTACGCACTAAAGATCGCGTTGCCGCGAGAATGGGGCACCCGATTTTATAACGAAACGGTCAACAACCCGTCATCGTTTGCTACCCAAGAAGCTTTCAACCGTTTTTTCCCGGGATTATATATCACGACCGATTACGGAAGTGGAAATATTTTGAATGTAAGCGATACGCAATTGTATTTTTATTATCGGCGCCCGAAGAGCAGTAAGAACGACACGCTGGTACGTGACTCCGTCATGTTTCAGGTTACGAAGGAAGTGATACAGCACAGCCGATTCCTGCATACCGACGAGGAGAAATTGCTGACGCCGAACGATCAATATGCGTATGTTAAAACACCTGCCGGCATTTATCCCCGCTTAGTGATTCCGAGCCGGGAAATTGCCAAGACCATAAAAGGTCGTTTCACAAACAATTTGATGCTCAGCTTGAAATATGATCCCCAAGAGAACTGGAAGTACGCGATGTCTCCGCCTCCCTATCTGATGCTTATGCCCGAAGATTCGCTACGGACATTCTTTGAGAACCGGAGCATCGAAAATAATGCAACCACCTTCCTCTCAAGGGACAATACACGCGTAAGCACGCAGTATGGCTATGACCCGGCAACCCGGACGTATTATTTTTCGAACATCATCAACTTACTGAATATACACATTAAAGAAAAACCGGATGAAGACCTTCGCCTTCTGATCGTGCCTGTAGAAAGAGACTTTGCAACTACAACGGATCGATTCGGAAATGTAACGGGCTACTACACAAGAGCAATCCATAATTACCTGATGCTTTCGGGGGTAAAATTCCCGATTGATCAGGAACATATGAAGATCGTTGTCGTTTCCAACAAATATACAGGCAAGTGATTGATCCCCCCCGCCCCTCACGGGATGGGGGACGGTTCTTGTCCAAGCCTCACGACGGGCTTGGAAGAATAACATAGGCTCTCTCAGCTTATTTTCATTTCAGATTGTCCAAATTCTAAAAGACTTAAACACGGACAGACCTCCGAATCCGGATAGGACATTTTACCCTGTGATTTTTTTGCGTGGCTACGCAAAAAATCTCTTTTTTTATCAACCTCTGCGGTGTTCCTGCGCACCTCACGCCTACCTTTGCATCGTTTTAATAAAAAGAATAACGAATTTATTATGTAAACAAAGATGAATGAACTGTGACTGAAAACCCGGAGAAAAGTCGGGAAGACGGAGCTAAGATAAAGAAAAACAGTCCATGCAAAAAAAAACAGCCGATTTATTTGTTGCGTCAGAATAAAATCATTTACTTTGCACGAGTGTAAAAAAATGATAAAGATGCGACCATAAGACGCTGAAAATATTTTGCAAAACTTGCAGACCGATTATTAGACCCGGTTAAATCTGGAAAATTCAACAAGGGAGTCTGAGAATAATTTGTCGAAGCATGTGATGCACCCTGCATAAGGGGCATGGACTGTGCTTTTACTTATTCAGACTCCAAGGTTTTCCAGAACCGAACCGGGTGAATAGCAGAAGTTGGGACGTGTCCCTCTCTTTTTTGCCTTTCGGTCACAGTTCAAAACAAAACAAACAATATGATGAAGAACGTACGATTCGCCCCGTGGGTAGGCAGCGCATACACGATGGGCATAGAAGGAAAAAGAATGATGGCGCTGGGCGAAAGTCATTACTGCGCCAATCCGTGTGATGCCGACTCCGGCATGACCAACCGTATCATCCGCCTGTTGTTCGAGCCTGACCGCGAGCACGAAGGGTTTATGAATACGTATACGAAGTTCGAGCGGGCACTGGCCGGAAAGCCGCTCTCGCTGGCCGAAAAAGAACAATGGTGGAACCGGATCCTCTTTTATAACTACGTGCAAAGTCCGATCTCCGGGCCGCGTAAAGAACCGACACGACAGGAATTTGCCGATTCCGAAGCGGCTTTTTTCGAAGTACTCGAGACTTATCGACCCGATGGCGTATTGGTATGGGGTAAACGGCTGTACGACAACCTTCCTAAACGCGGCAGACAGCTCGACGACTTGATCTTGCCCGACGGGGACAGCATCGAGACATGGGCGTACGATCTCCGCGACGGGCATACCGTGCGACTGTTACCGATCACCCATCCTTCGGCCGCATTTACAACCGGATATTGGCATGTAGCCATCTCCGCGTTTATCCGCGACATGAAATAACAAACGATTAAATCTATATAATGTATGGGAACACAGAATTTTTATTGCGAATACTGCGGAAAGCGGTATCCAAGCGTACAACAACTGACGAACGGACTCTGTCCGCGTCATCCGGACGGGTCTAACCGGGGGAAGCACAAACTTTACGAAGGAGGAGAAAAGAAAAAATACACCTGCAAGCATTGCGGAAAGGAGTATCCTACCATTGCTGCGATGGTGATCGGTCCCTGTCCCCGCCATCCCAAAGGAAGCAATCACGGCAAACACGCCCCAGCGTTGTGAGAAAGAGAAGATTATTAATTGATTAAATAAAAATATTATGGGTAAAAAATTTGAGAAAATAGGCGAATTTGCGACAAAAGGTTCTGAGTATGCCGAAAAAGGAAAGACATTATTGCAAGTAGCAGCAGTAGTTACAGCCTTCATAGGCATGCTAGCTAAGATGCTTAGCAAAAAGTAGCATATAATCTGCTTGACTTCGACGTTAATTAGGCTAATGGTTACAATGTGAGAACAAACTACTATTAATCTGCTAAATAAAAGTATCATGGGTAAGAAAATTGAGAAAATGGGAAAATTTGCGACAAAAGGTTCTGAGTATGTTGAAAAAGGAAACAAGTTGTTACAAGTAGCGGCAATGCTTGTTACAGCTGTTGGTACATTCGCTGAGATCCTTACTAAGAACAAAAAGTAAAAATTGTATTATGTAGTCTACTTGACTCTTATGTCAAGTAGACTACATGGAAATATGGTGATAAGATGCTGGTTTTTGTTAAATTCTCATGCAGGTGAGAGTAGGAAATAAAAAAGCGGGTTTGTCGAAAAAAAGAAGCTACATGAAAATGGCAACAAAATTGTGATAGTTATGGATTTGTTGCTGGAAGGGAATAAGTCCGGTAGATATATCTTCCCACCTTCTTCTAGAAGATTCTTGTTTGTCTTTATGTTGATTATGATTTTTTTCAATCTTCTTTATTCCTATTCTGGGGGACTGCATAGCTTATGAGTAATAATTCAAAAATGTAGAAAAGAAACAATAAAACAAGAAACATTATATTTTAAATCACGAAAATAAAAACAACCATTATGAACACAGAAATTTCTTCTAAGTTATCGCTATATGATATATTAGCGATGTTTATACCCGGAGCATTACTGCTTGTATGGATAAACTCGGTAGTACTTGGCAAATCTCTCGTTATTGATATAACACAAATAAATCCTTGGATTGCAAGTGTATTAATTTTTGCAGGGAGCTATTTGATCGGGATTATCTATTGCAGATTAATCGAATGGTTATGGGTTTGTATATTAGCTATTTTTCTTACAAGTACAACATGCTATATCATATTTTCTATTTTAAGGTATTATACGATCTATCATGAAATGTCTTATCAAGGAATCATATGTAGCATAATCTGTATTACAACTTCATTGTGCATTATTCTATGCCTCTGTTTGTCAAAAAAGAAAAAAACTGATATTTTTCATTGCTTTGATTGCTTTCATTTGTTGCTAAGAAACTCTCCTGGAATCATAAAATACTTATTTGTAGAAATTTACAAAGAGTTACCGACACAACGATTGAAAGAATATGTTAGCAGAATTAACAAAGGAGATAAATATGTAATAGATGCTTATTACGAAGCCTATACTTTTGTGGCTAAAAATGCTTATCGCAATGATATTCATATATTAGAGAGTCAGTTTGCATTTCTGAGAAGTATGTTTGGTATAATCATGATTTATTTTCTATCTATGATTTGTTTTTGTTGGTCTTTTAATGATACAATATGTAATTTTATTGATAGCTTTAAAAAAGAAATTATATCTTTTTTAATATTAATACTTATAAGTATTCTGATCGCTATAGGACTGACCCAAAAGAAAATTTATCATATCGTTTGGGAAGATTATGAATATCTCCGTAGGGTGAAAGATGATAAATAATTTCATTCTCCCCCCCCTCTCTGCGGGTTTTCTGCGTAGCTTGTATGTAATTTTGCGGTGTCGATAAGGACAAAATATAATGGATAAATAAATATAGATGACTGACAAAGAACAAATAGTTACTGCGGAGAACCGTTCGCTGCATGAGGTCGTGGCGGATTACAGTTATGCGTTGGATCTGCTGGATCAGTACGACTACCGTACAATCGAGGTGGAGGCCGTGAGCGGTCCTCCTCGGTTTCGCGCCACGTATGAGGGGGCGATGGAAGCCATCCGTAGCCTGAAGGAGCGGTTTGGGGGTAGCCCGCTGTTCGGTAACGAGAAAGACGGGTCGTTCCGAAGCTCTATCGGGCAGATTTATCAGACGTTCGACGGCCGGGAGCTTTACCCCTCAGCCGAAGAGAAGGCGGCCATGCTGCTCTATTTAGTGGTGAAGAACCATTCGTTCAGCGATGGCAACAAGCGTATTGCCGCGATGCTGTTTCTGTGGTTTATGCATCACAACGGCCTGCTCTACCGAACCGATGGCAGCAAGCGCATCGCGGACAATACATTAGTGGCGCTTACGCTGATGATTGCATGCAGTCCCGCTGAGGAGAAAGACCTGATGGTGCGGCTGGCGGTCTGCCTGATCAATGCAAACAACGAATAACAAGCAATTTATCGATATAACGATCGTTCTATGGCAAAGCATCAATTTCGGAAATACATCTGGATCATCGACCGGCTCTACCGCACGGGAGGTATCACGTACAAAGAGCTGTCGGAAGCGTGGGAAAACTCTTCGCTGAACGACGACGGCCGGCCGTTGCCCAAACGCACGTTCGACGATTACAAGCGGGCTATCGAAGAGACGTTCGATCTCAATATCATCTGCAACGCGAGTAACGGCTATACCTATCGCATTGAAAATACGGACGACATCAGCAAAGATCACATTAAGAGCTGGCTGTTGAGTTCGTTTGCGGTCAACAACATCATTCAGGAGAGTCGCAAGCTCAAAGCGCGCATCCTGTTCGAGCGCATCCCTTCGGGCAACGAATTGCTGATGACCATCATTGAGGCGATGCAGACGGACAGGCGTCTGCAAATGACGTATCAAAGTTTTCATTGTGAGCGTCCCCGAACCTTTCTGGCCGATCCGTACTGTGTGAAAGTGAGCCGGCAACGCTGGTATGTTGTGGTCTTCGAGCCGGAGTGCCGGAAGATACAGACATACGCCTTAGACCGGATGAAACGGATAGAACCGACGGACGAATCGTTCGTCTTCCCCGATACGTTTGATGCGGAAACGTATTTTGCCGATGCTTTCGGGGTGATTGTCGTCCCCGAAGAGTTGGATGTGGAAACGATCCGTCTGAAAGTCTCCGAGGCGGGGAATAAACGCAAGTATTTCCGTTCGTTGCCGTTGCACCCTTCGCAGAATGAGGTGGAACGCTATACAGACTATTCCGTCTTCGAATACCGGCTCTATCCGACGTACGATTTCTTTCAGGAAGTCCTCTCGCACGGTGCCGAAGTCGAACTTCTCTCGCCCGAATGGGTACGAGGCGAGCTTCGTTACATGGTCGAAGAAATGCACGCATTGTACCGGGAAGGATAGAGTCCTATGCCGAATTCTGCATAGGACCTGATGAAAATCAAGACGGAGGCGTTCATGCCCCCCTTCCTCTTTACCGACAAAACAAACAAAATATAATTTATGTAAAAACAACGGACATCCATACAAAAACAGCTATATTTGCCGCATCAGTCAACGGATACTCAAAAAGAACTATTTTCTGTCAAAATTAAGAAGAGGGCAAGTACTCATGAATTGGAGAGAAAACATCAAGAACGTCTTTCGCCATCCTGTTTTCAACCGCTACACGACTGTTGGCGTTGTATGGGGCATGGCTACGCTGGCAGCATGGCTGCTCAAACATCCCAACAATAATTTTATCATCTTCCGAAACGTATTTTGGCATGTCTTACACCAAATGCCACTCTATGCCGAATATCCGGAAATTTATCACGACATCAACCATTACGGTCCGTCGTTCAGTTTCATTGTTGCACCGTTTGCCCTCTTTCCGGTAAAGTTCGGATACCTGCTGTGGCTTGCAGCCATGAGCGCTTTGCTGTTCATAGCCATACGCACACTCCCTTTCGAGCGCAAAAAGCTTCTGTTCATCATGTGGTTTTGCGCCAACGAACTGTACACGGCACTCTGTTTGGCACAGTTCAATATTGTTATTGGCGCGATGCTCATACTTATCTTCGTCTGTATCGAAAAAGAGAAGGAGGTATGGGCGGCTTTATTGATTGTCATCGGCCTGTTTGTTAAGATTTACGGCATTGTGGGACTGGCCTTTTTCTTTTTCTCGCACCGCAAAACAAAATTGATCCTCTCCCTGATCGGATGGAGCCTCGTGTTTTTCGCGCTGCCCATGCTGTATTCTTCTCCCGAATACATCCTCCGTCAATACGGCGAATGGTTACCGGACTTAATCGCCAAGAATGCTGCCAACCATTTTTCTCTTTTCCAAAATATCTCGTTGTTGGGCATCGTACGGAAAATATCAGGCAACCCTGACTATTCCGACATGTGGCTGATCATCCCCGGACTGATTCTTTTCGCCCTGCCCTATCTGCGCACCGGGCAATATGCCTCTCCGACGTTCCGACGGATGTTTTTAGTCTCCGTCATGCTGTTCGTTGTCCTGTTCAGTACCGGTAGCGAGTCGAGCAGTTACATTATCGCCCTGACAGGTGTAGCTGTTTGGTTCCGGGGCGTTCCGTGGAAGCGTTCGAAGGGAGACATCGCGTTGCTTATCTTTGCCTTTGTCCTGACCAGCATGTCACCGTCCGACCTCTTTCCTGCATTCCTCTACCGGCCTTACGTTCAACCTTATGCGCTGAAAGCTTTGCCGTGTGTGCTGATCTGGTTCAAGCTGATCTATGAGATGATGACCCGCGATTATGCCGCGGCAGACAACCGGACGCCCGAGCTCAGCCCTTCCTCCCACAAAGAATAACCAAAGAGAGAGAACATGCCATCTAATTGCCTATGATACTGCTTAGTTTTGACATCGAAGAATTTGACTTGCCGTTTGAATACGGCCTGTCACTGTCATGGGAAGAACAGATCCGCATCTCGTCCGAAGGTTGCCGAAAGATTTTGAGCGGCCTTTCCCGCCATGAGGTAAAAGCGACGTTTTTCTGCACCGCCCGCTTTGCGGAGAACGCTCCCGAGCTGATCCGTGAGATCAGTGAGAGCGGGCACGAAGTCGCCTCGCATGGCTATGAGCACAGCGTCTTTGAAGAAGCGGACCTGAAACGTTCGAAAGACATTTTGGAAGTGCTCACCGGCCAACGTATCGAAGGCTTCCGCATGCCCCGCATGGCCAACGTCTCGGACGCTGCGCTTGTCGAGGCCGGATACACCTACAACTCTTCCCTCAACCCCACCTTCCTGCCCGGACGATACAATCATTGGCACGAACCGCGCACCTGGTTCCGGCAGAACGGACTGCTTCAACTGCCCGCCTCAACAACTCCGAACATACGTTTCCCGCTCTTCTGGCTGTCTTTTCATCACCTGCCCGGAGCCCTCTACCGACGACTGGCACTCCGAACATACAAGCACGACGGCTACCTGCTCACCTACTTTCATCCGTGGGAGTTCATGCCCATACAGCAAATCAAAGGACTACCATATACGGTCACGCACAATGCCGGAAATAATGCCGAAGTACGTTTGGATAAGTTGATCGGTTTCTTCCGAAAACGAAACATACCGTTCGGAATATTCCGCGAATTTATCGAAACATTACCCCCCATATCATAACTTCTTCACGGGCGATACGAAAAAAACATCAACCAACAACATTTTTTAACATCATTTTCGTGCCAATACTACGAAATATTCGTATATTTGCGTTCGATTAGTAACATAAAACAATTGTAATCACGGAAAAATTAACACAGCAGGAAGAAGAAGCCATGTTGATTGTATGGCAACAGGGAGAGGGAACGATTCGTAGCTATCACGAACAAAGCGGGAAGCCGCTCATGCCTTACACGACCTTTGCGTCCATCATTAAAAATCTGGATCGCAAGAAATATTTGAAGATGCGGCGTGTAGGAACGACGAACTTGTGTAAACCGCTGATTTCGGAGAAAGAATACAAACGTAAATTCATGTCGGGATTTATTCGCGATTATTTTCAGAACTCATACAAAGAAATGGTCTCGTTCTTCGCCCGCGAAGAGAAGATTTCGGCCGATGATTTGAAAGAGATTATCCGTATTATCGAAAAACAAAAATAGAAAACGATGGAAACATGGACTTATTTACTGAAGGTGAACGCGGCTATCGCTGTGTTTTATATGGTATACAGATGGTGTTATCGGAATGACACGTTTTTTACCTTGCGACGGTATTTGCTTCAAGGCATCTTATTCTTGTCAGTCGTATATCCGTTTACCGACTTCTCGAAATGGTTTGTGCATAGCCACACACTGACCGAAGCGGCGTTTACATATACGCAATATATGCCGGAACTGACGGTGACGCCGTCGGTCGAAGCTCCCGCGACCTACTCATTGGGAGATTACGCGCTATGGCTGTATCTTGCGGTGACAGGATTTCTGTTGTTGCGGTTGATGGGTCGTCTGACGCAACTCGTATGGTTACGGTGGCGCAGTCCACAAGTAGAGATAGAGGGCGCACGCGTCAGCCGATTGCAGCGGCCGGCTACTCCTTTCTCGTTTTTCAACTGGATTTTTATACATCCCGAGATGCACCGGAAAGAAGAGCTGAAAGAGATTCTGGCACACGAACAGATACATGTCCGTCAGCATCATTCGTTCGACATCTTGCTGGCCGAGCTGTCCTGTGCCGTCTGCTGGTTTAATCCGATGGCATGGATGCTCAAGAAAGAAATTCACAGCAACCTCGAATTTCTCGTCGACCATCGCGTGGTGAAGGACGGCGCCGACGCCCGCAGCTACCAATATCATTTATTGCGCATGGCGCATCAGCCCGTGCAGACTGCGCTCGCCAATCAATTCAACACCTCTCCGCTGAAAAAGCGCATCCGGATGCTTAACGCCAAGCAATCGCCCAAAGTGAAACTGGTGGCCTACACCTTAATGCTACCCTTGGCGTTGTTGCTGCTCGTAGCCAATAACGCGGGCGCGATGACCGAGCAGATGTCCGGGTTGCTCGACGCTTCTCTGCCCATGTTGCAGGGACATACGGGAAACCTGTCCGACACGAAGAAAGGCGACTCCCTCGTCGTATCGGGTACCGTAGTAGACGGGCAGGGAGCGCTGCAAGGCGTAAGCATCATTATTCGTGGAACATACAGCGGAACGATCAGCGACGAGAACGGACGATTTCAGATTCGCATGCAGGCCGGAGACACCTTGTACTTCTCGTATATCGGAATGGCGCCGGTGCATCTTGTGCCGAAGGCTTCGGGCGATGTCGGGAAAATCGAGATGAAACGTAAAAAAGAAAACCTCGATGAGATCGTCGTTGTAGGATATACCTCCTCCGAGAAAGGCACACGAAACGACCGCAAGCCATCGACCGGTTCCGAAGGTGAACCGGTCTTTACCGTTGTGGAAGAGATGCCTCTGTTTCCCGGCGGACAAGCCGCTTTGATGCAATATATCGCCCGGAATATCAAATATCCGGTGATCGCGCAGGAAAATGGCATTCAGGGGCGCGTAGTTTGTCAGTTCATCATCGATGAACGCGGAAACACGGCCGATGTACAGGTGATTCAGGGCGTCGATCCGTTGTTAGACAAAGAAGCGGTTCGCCTCATCGAGGAGATGCCCCGATGGAAGCCCGGAAGACAGCGCGGCAAACCCGTATCGGTCGAATATACCGTACCGGTTAACTTCCGCTTAACCAAAGGAGCCGTATGCTCCATACAGAAAGACACGACACGGCAGACACAAAGCAGGCAGGCTCCTATCAGGTACTATCTGAACGGCAAAGAAATCTTTTCCGAACGGATGAAAAGCATCCCTCCCGCAGAGATTGAAAACATACACGTACTGAACACGGAGAACCGGCAGATGGAACATAAGGATAAAACCGCTTCGAAAATTATTATCATCACTACCTTGGACGCGACAGCCGACGAACGCGCCCGAAACGAAGAAATTAAGAAGAAGTTTAATTAGTTCTCAGATTACTAATTACTAAGCGATCGATTTCAAAAGGGTGTGCCCGAAACGTTTTTTCGGCACACCC
>ERZ772960.1006-NODE-1006-length-23494-cov-11.967661_pt1 | contig 23494 bp, 21 predicted proteins | sample MGYA00580678_ERZ772960 | MGnify/ENA primary metagenome ERZ772960 (study PRJEB29015, sample SAMEA2737930) | human oral metagenome | biome: human oral; feature: human-associated habitat; material: dental | place: China | collected 2059 ... | reverse complement strand
GTATTTGTAAAATGGTCTGTCCTGTAGATGATATCGTGGGCGGATTTCGGCAAAAGCCAGCTTGGAAGCACAATGAAAGATGCTTAGCCTGTTTTGCATGCTACCATCATTGCCCTCAACATGCTATCGATTATGGCTGGATGACACGCAGAAAAGGGCAATATTATTTTAAATAAACTCAAAAGAAAACAAATGGATAACTTGAACCGCATGCAACAATGTTGCAAATTTTTTCTTAAGAAGCAAAGTCTTATCCTGTTCTTTGCACTCGTAGCTTATGTGCCAAATCTGTCTGCAATGAACAATGACACCACTTTTGTGCGGTGCAATGATGGAAAAATTATTCCATTGCCAGCATGGGATAGCCCGGAAGCTGCATTTATCACACCCCGCAAGCACCCAGACAACAAGTTGTTACAAGGGCAAGGCACACGTGTTGTAAATCCTATAGTACATTATACACCACACACAGGATCGCCACGAATACTTGTGATTTTAGCCAGCTTTAAAGACAAGAAAATTAGCGTTGACCAACCTAAGGTTGCATTCAATGATTTTTTTAATGCAACTGGGAAGCTACAGAATCGTGGTAATGGAAACCATCGCAATTTTAGCAGTGTCGCACAATATTTCAAAGCATCAAGCAATGGTGCGTTTACACCCATATTTGATGTTTATGGTCCAGTAGAACTTCCACACAACATGAGCTACTATGGTGGAAACGATCCTGACGATAATAGTGATGAGCGTCCGGAGGAACTTACCCGTGATGCATTTGAATTGGTTAAAGGACAAATCACAAATGTAAATCAATATGACAGCAATCATGATGGCTATTTTGATTGTGTCTATGTGATTTATGCAGGATTGGGACAAAACAATGGCGGTTTAGGTGAGAATGTGTGGGCTTGTGCTAGCTACATGACAGGCACTACACCTGAGCTTAATGGTAAAAGGGTCTTCCGATATAGCATTGGTGCAGAGCTTTTTCCACGCGTGGCTGACAAGCATACAGGAAAACCTCAGATTAATAGCATTGGCGTAACGTGCCATGAATTTTCTCACACAATGGGACTTCCTGATATTTATCCAACAGTGAGTTCGGCACATGTTCACAACCAGGAAATGGAGTTGTGGGATTTGATGGATGGTGGCGAATATGCAGGGAACGGAGGTTTTATTCCCATGCCTTATACTGCCTGGGAGCGGAAACAAATGGGCTGGCCTGTAAATATCCAACCTTTATTGACTGATCGGCAGACTATCACGATGGATAAAACGCTGAATGAGGGTGGAGCAGCCTATCAGATTGTTAATCCCAACGACAGTCGTGAATATTTCTTGATGGAGAATATTAAGAAAGAAAATTGGTATGGTGGATTGCCCGCCGCGGGATTATTGGTTTATCGCATTACAGATGTCGACAATCTTGATTTCTATTATCATCCCAATAATATAGCCAATAAACCCACTATCGCGGTCGTTCCTGCAGACGGTTTGCTGTTTTCATCCTATTTGCAGCCTCCTACGAATGGACAGAAGGTTTATATGAACCAATTGAAGGGCGATCTTTTTGCGGGACCAAATAATGTTGATAAACTCAATGATGATTTAAAATTGCCTAATTTCTGGTGGTATACAGCGGGTAGCACACATGATAGGTCAGAGGCTAATGCAAATTATTACAAAGTAAATCAGGGATTAGGCAATATCCAGCGCGACCATAATGGCACTATCACATTTACCTATTATGCCGATATAAAAAATAATCCACCGTCAGCTATTCATCATGCAACAAGTCACTCGAAATATGAGAACCGAATATACACAGTAAATGGACTATATATGGGAACATCTATAGAGCATCTTCCAGCTGGCGTGTATATCATTAATCATAAGAAAGTGGTTGTAAAATAAGCATTGATCAGTTAAAATAGGGTCTTATACTCCCTGTTTTCATCAAAATCAACGATTTTTGAAAATATTTCGAAGAAAGTTTTGCTAAAAGTTTTTTTATTCAAAAAAAAGTATTACATTTGTCAATGTTATCCTGAAAACAATCTTTTTGCCTTAAGAGAGACTAGTACCTATTGAAGATTTGGAGCGATTACCTGTGAAGGTCATCGCTTTTTTATTGTCGTTTAATGGAGCTCTTTAATTGTTTTAGATAATATGGAATATGATAATTTATTAATGTAAATTAACATTGTGGAGATTTTAGGTTGTTTGGACCACTGTCAGTTTTACTATAGTTATCAAGGGGTAGGTACGCAGCACGGGGGGGGCGTGCGCCACTAATGTGGAAACTGATAATCAAAACAAACACTAATAAATTTCGCCTCCGGCGGTCTTGGATGGGGTGTGCTGCGCAAGCTTGCACTTCACTACGACGCAGTGCGCTACATTACCATTTCGCGCGCTACGCTCCGTGGGAGAGCGGTATGCACTGCGAGACCGTTTCGCATCCTGTAATGCGGATGCTACACTATCCGACCTAATTTGTGCGACAAAGTCGCCTAACGAACAGCAGACTATTAATTATTTATAACACAAATAGGACAAAAATAAAAAGATCAACCAAACAATTAAAGAACTATTAAGAGTTAAGCAGTTAACAAAACAAAAAAGTGTGACCGAAGCCACACTAATTAAGAGAGATTAAGCGAATTTCCAAACAAGGAACAAAAATACCATGATTTTAAGCAGGAATAAACCTACCACGCAAGATATTGCGATTAACGCAACTTTTTGCCAAGTCATAATAATACAATTTAATTAACACCTAAAGAGGTGAGCAACGCAGTTAACGCTGCAATGGCTACTTGAGCCAACACCTGCAATACACTTTTCTTCTTCATAACGAAAAAAATTAATAATTATTGAAAAACAAACAAACAAATTACATAACCATTGGCAATAACGCAGCCAACTGTTTAGCTTGCTGCTGACCAACACCAACAATCTGTAATAACTTATCCATCCAGTAATCCAACTTAGGATGTGCATCATGATCACGCTTATAATCCAAGATAACCTGATTAACAGCATTAACAATCTTCTGACCTTTATTCTTCAAAATCTGACCAACGCCTTCAGAAACTACCTTAGGAATTCCAGCACGAGCATAATCAGCAGAAGCATCAGCAGCACGAGCCTCGGCAGCAGCCTTACCAATCATGGCACGCATATTAGCAGCACCATACATCTGAACAAGATTATTATTCAAATCAGCACCTTTTTTCTGCGAACCAAGCAAAGCAGCTTGTGCAGCATTCAACTGATTTTGGACACCTGGAGCCTTAAGACGAGCGTCCCAAGTCTGCAACACAATATCATTTTCCTGATGTAATTGCGTTATTTGCTCGTCAATAAGTTTAATCTCTTTACGAATTTTATCACGGTCAGCATCATTCTTCGAAGCTTCGGACAACTGCTTTTGTAACTCGGCCTTATTACGCTCTAACTCCGTAACATTACGAATGGTCTTTGTAACCGTATCGGCATTAACATTACGCGCATCAGCTTCATTCTTGACAATCTCAGACTTGGCCGTTAAGCCTTGAATTAACGTAGAAGCAGCACCAACAGCACCATTAACAGCACTTGAATAATCCGTAGGCTGTGTAGATGCAACAGACTGCTGATTGCCTGAATTAATCTGGCCTAACATCATATACGGATTTAAACCAGCTTGATTGAAACGACCAACTTGTGCTCCTGGCGTATTATAAGCATTAGCCTTATCAACTAACTGCTGCTGTAACGCATTGTTCTTATCAATGCTCTTCTTATTCATCACAGCACTCGTAACAGTACCAGCGGCAGCAATAATCGCAGGAAGAGCAGCAACAAGCGGTGCTACATGCTTTCGATCATCGATTAGAGCGAGGCCGTAGCCTCGTTCAATCGAAAATAAAGTATGAATATAAGACATAACTAACTAATTAAGTGGGTGAAGTACTTGCAGCATCAGAATCAGAAGCGGGCTTATCAGGAGCAAGCTCATTCGAAGCAGATTCATCAGGAGCAGGCTCATCGGGGAACAACTCCGAAGCTACAGCGTTAAGATAATCGCGCACCTGCTTGACTTCAATCTCATTCTGATAATGACGGCTTACAATGGAAGCTTCTATCTGCTCATCTGTATAGCCTTTATTGCCACTATCATGGGGAACGTTAGTAACCAACTGCGTAATAACCTCGGAAACCTCACGCGGAATATTTTTATCCATCAACCGCGTAATGATATTATCACGATGGCCATTACTTAACACCGGGTTCAACTTCTCAAACAATTCTGTAGCTTCCTTGTCAATCGTGACAACAGTAGACACCATCGGAGAAAAATTACTAATAGCATCTACAAAACTACGATTAAAATAACAATTCTTCATAACACAAACTATAATTGCGGCAAACCGCTAACAGACATATCAGTAATGTAACTCACAGCAAAATGCGTTGTAATACGGAACGGATCAGTTTTTTCTGTACCATCGTAATTAACCTCTACAACGTCATTTGTACAAGCAGGATCGACAAACAAGAATGATGCAGGAACACCATTATAATCAAACGTCAGAGTAGAAATGCCGAAGACCTGGCCATACTTGCGGTTATTCAAACCCATAGCATAATTAAATGGAGTAGGGCGATGTATTGACAAAACTTGCATACTGCGGCCTGTCTTAAACTCGCCATGGATGTAATCCGCGCCGGCTTTAAACTCATGATAGCGTGGCTGCCAGCCATAAACTCTATTTACATCAAAAACTTGTTGCGGTACACCTAACACAGCACCACGCACATCACCGTTTAACAACTTCTTATTGGCATAATCCTTGTTGTATTCTTGCGCTACTTCTGCCGAATGAGCACCAAAATACTGAGCAAGAGAACCATCCAACTCGGGCAGACGATACTGCGAAGTTTTAATCCATGGAGGCAACAAACGTGAAAACTCGATAGGCTGCATACCAAGGTCTTCAGCTTCAGGTACAAAATAATCCTCGCGAGCGAACTTAGCGTTAAACGCGTCCAAACCATCTGCATCATACAACGAATTAGGAGAGAACCAGGACAAACACATTAACACACCATGCTCACGAGCATCAAAATTGACATGGCCATTCTGTGAACTATCAATGTAACTACCTTGCTGGCCGAAATTGGTAGAACTGTCCTTGGTAACACCGTCGGCAGTAGCAATAACGGGACTGACTTCCAAAGCCTTTTGAAAGCCATCCACATAAAAGCTTTCTGTCAAATCATCAGAAACATTCACGCCATAATGGGCCAACATCTGTGCTTTATACGTCTTAGGAGCACGACTTGTAATCTGTTGCATTTTATCGAATGCAAACAAATTACGCAAACCAGCAGCAGAAAAATTCACATCAGAACCATTTAACGGACGCTGTATAACATCATTTGCTTCAAGAGACAAACGAGCATTACCAACATAAGAACGAATTGTTGTACTCACATCGTCAACAAACAATGGCGACGGATGAATATTGCACAACAAATCCTTTTCATACTTAATATAACGAGGCGAAAAAATGTCCAAGGCGCGATCCAAAGAAGCAACATCACTGCCAAATCTAAACACACACTTACCGCTATTAGGATCGAGCAAATCATCAACGTTATAAGAACGAGGGTTTACCTTCTCGTAATTACTATCCAAAAAATGATCCTGGTAAATCTTCTGATAAGCAAGCCAATAAAACAAATTAGCTTCATAATTCACCAACTCAGGAGTAACCGAGTTAATATTGACATTCTCACCTACATAGGGCATTGCACCGTATTTCATCATGTCACAAAAACGAACATAAGACGGCAACAAATCATAACCAAGTGCATCATACACACCATTGCCTTGACGAAGATACTTACCAAACGGACGTTTAATATAATCATTACCAGGAGCAGCAGCAAGCTTCTCAACTTCTGACAATGGCACAGCACCGCGCGTAGGACGACCAAAAACACCACCGGTATGGAAACCACTCGCAGGTGCACCATTTCCAGGTGTAGCAGACGAACCACTCGGCAAATCACTCGCGACCAAAGAACCATCAGGAACGGGGACACCGGCAAATCGACAGAAAACCTCATAAGGTTTAAAGCTCGGAGCACGCAAACGAACACCGTTAGCCAATTTTACAGAACTCAAGGACGAACTCGTTAACGTATTCTTTGGAACTAATCCACTAAAGAACGCCTTTGAATAGGAGTACATCAGACGCGCCGGGACGAAGTAAAACGCAAAATTTTGCTTCATTCCAAGGAACGGGCGACCTTGCAAAGTCTGTGCCTGAACAATACTTGTAGTATCAATGCTAACATGATCATGCGGATTTAAAAACATCTGCATAACAGGCAATAACATACCAGCAGGCTGCGAATAGATGTGCGTTTCAGAACGGTCGAAACCATTACGAGGACGCTGCGCAGCACCTACACCAATTTTAGGAACTTTAGACATAATAAAAAACTTTAATGAAACATATAAATTAATCAATTAAACTATCCAACACATGAGCATTTGCACGCTTACTCTTAGAAAACATCTTCAAATCATCCTGGATGCGCTGCGCATAACGCTTAAAATGTGGCTGGTTACATTCCAACAACTGTGCAATTATCTCATCACGCCGAAAGCCTAAACGGTCATAAAAACACGAGATAGGAATATTATAACTCGCAGCTATCCGACGATACTCGGGCATCTTCTCATCTACCATGCTAATATGCCGGGGCAAGAGGCGCAAAAAAGCGTCATCAATACAACACTGTACATCATACAACGTTACATCCGTAGCATGATAATATTTATCAGCAGGCCATACGACATTACGACATAACTTATCCATATACTGATATTGCTGGTATAACTGAAACTGCGCATACTGATAATGAAACCAATCTAACATCGTCATATAGTGGAGTGGGTGAGTGTCAAAATGTATACACCAACGCAAGCAAGCACGAGCGGCAGCTATATCTGCAGCATGAAACCAGGAGTCTTCCTCATTATAACTATCTCCTAACTCATTAATAGCACGGGTAGGGTATAGCTTGGTATTCTTTTTATACCATTCTAAGCAAGCAAGAGAAGCAGCAGCATCTACTTTTTCGACGCCATCGACTTTTTTATACTTGATAAATCGCGTATATACACATAATTTATCCACATCAGATAACGCGCTATACTGGTAACATTTTGGGAAATATCGACATACAACACTCGGGGGAACTGGGTAAACAACAGTCTGTTTTCCTTGCTTTGTAACAGTCTCATCACTTCGAAATATAGTTCGTTCAAGGTACATTTTCTGTACCTTCTCTGGACTATACGACTTATAGCCGATTGCTGGGCCTTTAGAAGCCAAACAGAACGGGCGGGCAAATTTACTTTGTAGAACTCTTGGCAAATCAGTAAAGCTAGTAACATACGTCGTAACATAGCTGGCAGTTCCGCTATCAGCAGGTTGGACATTGATATTCCCTTTACGGCACATCTTCCAAGCCTTATATATACACCTTGTTGCGTATTTGTACGCTGTTTCATCATCAAACCAAAAGAAACCATGGTAGTGGGGTCTAAAGGTGTGACTGCCATATTCGCTGCAGATGAAGTAGCGAACGATTTGTTTTGCTTTTGCTTTTTCCTTTTCATATATTTTTTTGTAATGTTGATAAATATCAGAATATAAATTGTACGTTTCTGTATCTAAATCGTCGAGCCAGCTTTCAAAATCTTGCGATTTAGGGTTGTAACCAAGCCAACGCGTGTATGAAAACAACTTGTCATAAAATTTCAAACGAGCATGGCGCAACAACAACGAATTAAGATAGTAACGAAAACGCTTCAAAAACTTTTGTACATCCAAACGTGAAGCCACTCCAAAAGAGTTAACAACGTCAAAACCGGACAAAGCAGGTATAAAACTACCACAATCCGTATAATCAACGGACACTTTTTCTGAGTAAGAAGTTTCATAGCCATCGGGAAACTTAAATCCTTTCGCATCATCGAGTATATAGCGTGGAGCGTCTTCAGCAGGTCGAGCAAATGGGACATGATTATTATCGTATGTGAGTGTGAAAAACAATGCAAATCGATTATCTTTGAATTCTTGCGTAATACGAGCGCGCCAAATCTTGGCCTTTTTATCCAGGCACATAAAGCACTTGCCACAAGCATGAGCATACCAACGGCCATTTTGACGAACCAAAACCGGGTTAACACACGGCAACAATACCTCTTTAGGCTTTACAAGTGATACTAATGGATGCATTTACTCGAGATTACATTTTATAAAATCAACAGCAGAAGCAAACGAAGAAAAAACAACATATCGATCATTAAACTCAACACGATAAATTGTGATTTCATCACCATGCTTACTAACGCGCGTTTCTACCAACAACGAATAATGCTGTTTCGAAACTTCGGGGTACAAATGTTTATATGGTTTCATAGTGATTACCAACTTTTTTGAGGAATTCATTTTTATGCAAGGCACGATTAATTGAAAAATGCACAAACGTAGGGTACAATATCACTTGACCAACTTGAATGACATCCAAATTAGCACAAGAACGAATACGCTCGAGCAACTGGCCTGGAGGATAGACAAGGCTTCGAATATCTGCAGCATAGCCAAACAAATGGTCAAAAGTGGGAACGCCACCGACTAACTTATTAACAGCATCAGAGCGATAGCCACTGTTAACATACAATGGAATATCTTTGTCTGCAATATCATCACGCAACGAGTTACGAACAACCTCGAGAGCAAGGCACAACTGACGCAAATTATAAATCACTTGTCCATCAGTAGGAAGATTGGCACAACCATACTTGCCATACTTGCACATTTCGTACAAATCAAAATGCTTACTTAATTGAATGTTGTTAATACTTTTCATAAAATCGAAAAATTTTGAGGCAAATATACAAAAATAAATTTTCAGATAATATGGATTATGATAAATTAAAAAAGCTGACCATATAGAAGACCATATTACACAACCTATTGCAACGATCTAACAGCTCATTTTGCCCACCGAATAGGTTGTCGCAATGGTGCAATGAAATGTAGCAAGCTTTGCCCTACTCGTTACCCCATACACGCCTTTCCTTTTCTTTTTGGAGGTTTTGCTTCATTATAAACCCGGAAGTTACATCAAACTCCCGAGTTTATTTCGATTCATAAAATTACCATCATTGAAATGGTTCTAATCTATCTTTGTCTCCTTCACTATTGATAGAAAATGTCGATGCACCGTGGTGTCAGTGAGTAATTCCGGGTGAAAGGCCGTCACAAGCTGGCAGCCCTGCTGGGCTGCCACAATGTGCCCATCGACTGTAGAAAGCACTTCGACATCATTTCCTACCTCACTAATATAAGGTGCACGGATGAATGACATCGGAATAGGCTGTCCCGCGAAATTATCCTCAGTGAAGAAGCTACCTGTTTGTCGCCCATAGGCATTACGCTTCACAGTGATATGCATCGTGCCCAGGCGCTCACGCACATCATTTTCCACATGCTGAGCCAAGAGTATGAGTCCAGCACAAGTGCCAAACACTGGCAAACCATTGCAAATATCCTGCCGCAACGCATCGAGTAGATGCAACTCTTTCAATAGTTTTGATTGCACCGTACTCTCACCGCCAGGAAGAATCAATCCATCTTTGGGTTGCTCCCAATCGACAGCCTGCCTCACCTCAAAGCTCTCTACACCCAATGTCTGCAACATTTTTCGATGTTCGGCAAAAGCTCCTTGCAAAGCTAATACAGCTATTCTCATTTACCTCGTTCTGCCATTAAGAGTTCAATCTCGTGCTCGTTGATACCCACCATAGCCTCGCCGAGATCCTCACTGAGTGAAGCTATTAATGCAGCGTCCTGATAGTTAGTGACAGCTTTCACAATGGCTGCTGCACGCTTAGCGGGGTTTCCGCTCTTGAAGATACCACTCCCCACAAACACTCCTTCAGCACCTAATTGCATCATGAGTGCAGCATCAGCAGGCGTTGCAACTCCACCTGCAGCAAAGTTTACGACAGGAAGTTTTGCGTTATCATGCACGTAGCACACTAACTCATAGGGCACTTGCAATTGCTTTGCAGCTTCATAAAGTTCGTCGGTGGCCATGCTTGCTATGCGGCGAATTTCACTTTGCATCGCACGCATGTGCGTTACCGCCTGAATAATATCACCTGTTCCTGGCTCGCCCTTTGTACGAATCATTGTCGCTCCTTCAGCTATGCGACGCAACGCTTCTCCAAGATTCTTTGCACCACAGACAAAAGGAACCTTGAATTTTGTCTTGTCGATGTGGTAAACGCCATCGGCTGGAGACAACACTTCACTCTCATCAATATAATCGATATCGATAGCCTGCAGTACTTGAGCCTCTACGAAATGGCCGATACGGCACTTTGCCATCACGGGAATGGATACAGCCGCCTGAATTCCTTTAATCATCTTGGGGTCACTCATACGAGAAACTCCTCCTGCAGCACGAATATCTGCCGGAATTCGCTCTAAAGCCATCACTGCACACGCACCCGCTTGCTCAGCAATCTTTGCCTGCTCTGGAGTGGTGACATCCATAATCACTCCGCCTTTTAGCATCTGTGCTAAATTGCGATTTAACTCTTGTTGGTTAACTTCTTTCATCTTCTTGTTATAATATTTAATTTAATCATCAAATAAATGGCACTTTGTCACACGCTGAATTTCAGAATACGCATGCCAAAAGCTGGAACGTCGACATATAATGCTGCATCACGCCTGAGAGGGAGTTCTACCACTGCACCCGTCAGCAAATCACAAGCCTTGACATTGCACAATGGAAGCTGGCAACAATCAAAGGCATGTGCAGGCAGAAAAACACCCGTAAATTTATCTTCTGAAGCGAAATTCACGATTACGAGAAGTTTATCATGCTCTGTGTGACGAATAAAAGCATACTCAGTATGCGTATCAAAATCACTACGATTTAAATTAGCATACATCAAATCGAAAAACTCTCCTTCCTGAACAACCTTCTCCTCTGCTGCTATTCGTAATAGCTTATCATAACACTTTTGTAATTGCAGCTCGGTTGATGTAAGTTGCTGTGGAACGGCCTGTGCGCGCAAAAGCGTGTCTAACGCCCAATAATCAAAAATAGTTGTACGCCCATCAACTCCACTAAATCCTTCCTTGTCCATACCACGTTCACCATATTCCTGCCCGAAATAAAGCATAAAAGGATTGGTCCTCAGCAGCAAAGCCACAGCAACTGCAGGTAAAGCCCGCTGTCCATCATGGGCAAAAAAATCACTGGCAATGCGTTGTTCATCGTGATTTTCTAAGAAATAAAGCATGTGGGTGTGAATATCATCGGTTGCTTGCCAAACTTGTGTGATAGCGGTTGCATCGCATTCACCACGTACTACACGCCGCAAACAATCATACATGCCAACCTTGTCATAGAGATAATCGAATCCGCTACGAATGTAAAGACGATAGAATGAGGGGTTATATACTTCACCAATAAAGCTAACATGCGGGAAAAGTCGTTTCACTTCAGACGTCGCGTATTGCCAAAAGGCTGCCGGAACCATTTCTGCCATGTCACATCTAAAAGCATCTATCCCCTTTGAAGCCCAAAACAAAAGAATATCAAGCATCATCATCCATGTGCGAGGTATTGGCGAAAAATGTTCACTTCGTCCACCTGCATCACAATAATCAATGCCATAGTTGAGTTTAATGGTCTCATACCAATCACTTTTCTGCGGCGTTGCATGAAAGCAATCATTTCCAGTTGCTTTCGCAGGTTGCTCTATATAAGATGAATGTTTGGCGATATTTTCAAGATTTAGAGGCTGTCCCCAGCAGTAATAGAAGTTGTTCTGCACAGAAAAATGCTTACTGACATCATCCTTTTCACCCAAATCAGATATACCTGTAGGTTTAGCAATGGATTGATATTCGCGTGCTACATGATTAGGAACAAAATCCATCATTACTTTCAAACCAGCTGCATGTGTACGAGCTATCAGAGCTTGCCACTCTTGCATACGGCACGGAACATCATCCGCTAAATCAGGATCAACATCATAATAATCCACCACGGCATAAGGTGAGCCTGCTTTACCTTTTACAACGTCTGCATGCTGACGTGGAATACGAAATGCACTATAGTCTGTTTGTGTAGCATGCCGTAATACTCCGGTATACCAAATGTGAGAAAAGCCTTGTGAACGGAACGCTTTTAACCGTGCTAAAGTAAAAGCGGAAAACTTACCACAACCATTTTCGGCAACAGAACCTGATTCTTTACGAGTTGAGTTCATATTGCCGAAAAGACGTGGTAATACTTGATAAACAAGGAGTTTATGTTGCATTACGCTAAACCATGAGCACTAACTTCCTTGTTAATGCGAGCAATCATTCCTTGCAAGGCCTTGCCTGGACCACATTCAACAAATTCAGTTGCACCCATAGCAACCATTTCTTGAACGCTGGCTGTCCAACGAACTGAACTTGTCAATTGCGCAATTAAGTTCGCTTTAATCTCATTTGCATCAGTATGAGCCTTTGCATCTACATTTTGGATAATAGGACATTTGGGCGCATGGAAATGAACCTTTTCAATAGCTGCTTGCAATTCATCTTTTGCAGGCTGCATCAAGGGTGAATGGAATGCACCGCTAACGTTTAAAGGTAAAGCACGTTTTGCTCCTGCTTCTTTCATTTTTTCACAAGCAGCATTCACTGCTTCAACATTTCCAGAGATAACTAATTGCCCCGGGCAATTAAAGTTTGCTGCAACAACAATATTCCCTGCGCTGCTCACCTCTTGACAAACAGCTTCGACTTTCTCATCTGGCAGCCCAATGATTGCAGCCATTGTGCCGGGGTTTTGTTCACATGCTTTCTGCATTGCATTCGCACGCGCTGCAACTAAACGCAGACCATCTTCAAAACTTAAAGCTCCAGCGGCCACCAAGGCTGAGAACTCTCCTAAAGAATGTCCCGCTACCATTTTGGCATCGAAGTCATCACCCAAACACAATGCTTGAATAACGCTATGCAAGAAAACGGCAGGCTGTGTGACCTTTGTTTCCTTAAGCTGTTCATCGGTCCCAGCAAACATGATATCGGTTATCTTAAAACCTAAAAGTTCATTAGCCTTATCAAACAACTCCCTCGCTTTAGAATTCGTTTCATAAAGCTCTTTCCCCATACCAACAAATTGGGCACCTTGCCCAGGAAACACAAATGCTTTCATATCTTTTTTGTTATTATTGATTTTGATTGATTGCACAAAAGTACAAAAAAAAGTAGAATTTTAGGCATAGAATACCAAAAATCCCGAGAACCAACAGTCGGTCTCGGGATCTATATAGATTTGCTTTACAGTGCAATACTGAATATAGTCTATTCTGCAGTAGGCTCTTCTACGACTTCTACCGCTTCTGTTTCAACAGGAGCTGCCTCAACTGGTGCATTTTCTGCAACGACAATCACAGGCACTTTGACTTCAACATCCTTATGGAAGTGAACCGTAGCTTCTCCTTCGCCCACTTTCTTAATATCACGCATGGTGATAATCTTGCGATCAACCTCGATACCCTTCTTAGCCAATTCTTCAGCAACGGTAGCTGCATTTACAGAGCCATAGAGTGCACCCGTCGCACTAACTTTTGCAGTAATCGTCAGAACAACACCTTCGAGTTTAGCGCCCTTCTTCTGAGCTTCATCCTTGATGACAGCCAACTTGTGTGCTTTCTGCTTTAAATCTTCAGCTAAAACTTTCTTTGCCGAAGCTGAAGCGATGACAGCTTTTCCTGTGGGGATGAGGAAATTGCGGCCATAGCCACTCTTTACATTTACAATATCATTCTTGTATCCAAGTCCGATAATATCTTCTTTTAAAATAATCTCCATACTAACGAGTCCTCCTTCATTATTTCATCAAATCGGTTACATAGGGGAGCAATGCGATTTGGCGTGCACGCTTAACAGCTTGTGCAACACGACGCTGATACTTCAATGAAGTACCTGTAATGCGACGAGGTAAGATTTTGCCTTGCTCATTCAAGAACTTCTTCAAGAACTCGGGGTCTTTGTAGTCGATATACTTGATACCACTCTTCTTAAAACGACAATACTTCTTCTTGCGTGTATCAATTGAAGGAGCTGTCAAATAACGGATTTCTGATTTCTTTTGTTCTGCCATAATTAAGCCTCCGCCTTTTTAGCATATTTACTTCTGCGCTTCTCAGCATACTGTGCAGCATACTTATCCAAGCGAGTTGTCATGTAACGAATTACTCTCTCATCACGGCGATAGCCTGTTTCGAGTGTATTCACAATTGTGGGTTCGCCTTTGAATTCTATTAAGCAATAGAATCCTGTAGACTTTTTGTCAATGGCATAAGCCATCTTTTTCAGTCCCCAAGTCTCTTCATTCAGAATTTCAGCACCATTGTCGGTAAGTAAATTTCTGAATTTAGCGACCGTTTCCTTCATCTGTTCATCAGACAAAACGGGAGTTAAAATGAAAACGGTTTCGTATTGATTCATACAAATTTAAATTGATTTAATTAATTGTATATAAAAATGCACCTAAGCCTTTGTGAACATTCTGCCACGTACTCAAAATGCGGCGCAAAAGTACTGCCTTTTTGCGACATAAACAAATTTTTTTGTAACTTTGTCACGAAATAGATGGTTATGAAAAAAAATAAATTACGCAAAATACAAATACTACTTGGTAAAATAAGTTTACCGCTTGTGTATACGGGTGTACTATTTTTGGCCTCAACAAGGATTTCTTTTTTGCAACATCATAATTCGTTGTTAGGAATAGGCCTATTACTTATTAGTGCAGGGATTGCGGGCTACTTTTATAGTTGCACGCCACAAGAATAACCCTTATCGTTACAAGGTTCGTCACAATAGCATAGCTTTTGTGGCCTAATATCGCTGATATTAGTGCATAAAAAAGGCCATTTCATCGCATGAAATGGCCTTTTTAAGTTGCTTAATCCTCTTCAGGTGTGATTAACTTATATCCTTTACCATGAATATTAATAATTTCAATTTGAGGATCATCCTTTAAATGCTTGCGCAGCTTGGTGATATAGACATCCATAGAACGCGCATTAAAATAATTGTCATCAATCCAAATGGTCTTCAAAGCATAATCACGCTGAAGAATTTCATTGGCATGTGAACAAAGCAGTGCTAACAACTCATTTTCCTTGGTCGTTAGTTTTGTTTGCTTTTCTCCAATAACTAAAAGTTGTTTTTGAGTGTCGAAAGTAAACTCACCAATATGATAGAGTGTACTCTCTTTGCTCTTTTTACCATGCACACGACGCAAGATAGCCTCAATTCTAAACACGAGCTCTTCCATAGAGAAAGGCTTTGTGATGTAGTCATCTGCGCCAATTTTAAAGCCTTCTAATATATCTTCTTTCAGCGTTTTTGCCGTTAAAAAGATAATAGGCACCTCAGAATTGGCTTGCCTTATTTCTTGTGCCAGCGTAAAACCATCCTTCTTAGGCATCATTACATCAAGCACACAAATATCAAACTTATTCTTCATAAATTCTCTGTATCCCACTTCACCGTCAGGACAAAGCGTTGCAGAGAAGTCTTTTGCCTGCAGATATTCACGCAATAACATACCTAAATTCTCATCGTCTTCACACAATAAAATTTTTAACTTGTCTTCCATAACTCTTATTTTTTAATATTTAATTATGTATTGAATTCACTTATGTAGTCAAAAATGGTAACTTGATGGTGAAACAAGTTCCCACACCATATTCACTATCAACCTGGATTATTCCACCATGCAAATCGACCATCTTTTTGACATAGGCTAAACCTAACCCAAATCCTTTCACATCGTGCACATTACCGGTATGAACACGATAGAATTTATCGAATATTTTTTTCAGATTATCTTTTTTTATGCCTAACCCTGTATCACGCACAGACAGACATACGCGATTGCCTTCATTCCAAGTATGCAGATAGATATCTATAGGTTGATCCGCCTTTTTGTATTTTACAGCATTATCCAAAAGATTAAAAATTATATTTTGGAAATGCATCTCATCAACATATATTTCAGAATCAACAGCTTCAATGTTTATATACACTTTTCCACCCGTATGCTCAACGCGCAAGGTAAACGAATGACCGATGCTTTCTATCATTTCATTTAAGTCAATTCGTTTTTGCTTCAGTACAGCTTTTTTACGGTCATACATGCTCATCTGTAGCACTTTCTCTACTAAGAAACGAAGGCGACGGCTCTCATCATTGATAACACCACCTAAATGTGAAAGCATTGTTTCACTCTTTGCAACACTACGATCATTCAGCATTTGCGCTGCAAGTGATATACTGGCAATAGGAGTTTTTAGCTCATGCGTCATGTTATTGATAAAATCGTTTTTAATTTCACTATAACGTTTTGAGCGGAAAATGATGACAATGGTAAAAATAAATGTAACCAAAAGCACCAATGTAAAGACAATGCTGGGAATCATAAAACGCACACTCGAGAATATATAATGATTCATATCCGGAAAATGGATACGGACGACTCCCATTTTTGATTGTGGATCATTGCGAAACAGCATTTGTGAATAGGAGTATTCCTCACCATCATCAGAATAATCAGGACATCGATATACCTCACGCCCATCTTGCGTTAATACCGTAAAATGATAAGGTATGTTGATACCGTTATTCATCAATTCTGCTTTTAAATCCTGATCCAGAAGTTTAAAATTTACACGTTCTTTCAAAGGTTTATCTGAAGCAGAATACAAAATGGAATAAACGACTTCGTCTAAAAGCGCCTTTTGATAGACATAACGGTTTTTTATAATTTCCTGTAACGACTTTGATGCTTCTGAAATGGAGTTCTTATCAGATTTGAGTATCATCGCCTTAGGCATAGAAGATGGCTTTACGGCGATTGTTTTCAATTCGAAAGAAGAATATATTGTACCATCCTTTCCTATAGTGGCATATTGATGGCTTTGTTGAATCGTTCCATCATTGGGACGTCCTGAGCGTGTTCCCATTGAATCAACCGTAAAAGAACGACGTTCAGACTCTTTCACATCTCTTTCCAAATAGCGCAAAGTCTCGTTTAATTCTAAATTGCGGGAAGCCTGATAGAGTGCACGATTGACCGATTCATCGAACTGCTCCTTTTTCATCTTTGCCATTTCCTGTATATAGCGCAGCTGCAAAAACAACAATCCCATAAACGAAAGCCCCATAATAGCGGCAATAGTCCATATCGTTCTTTTCTTCATAGTGACAAAGATAATGATTTTATTCCTGATTAACAATTAATTGTTAACAATATTGCTGGAATTAACTTTTTTATCAAGATAAGTACTATTTAATTATATATACAAAAATAGGCGAGCCATATAACTCGCCTATTCTATATAAACAACTATTTATTCTGCTTTTTCTGCCAATTCTTTTTCGTGGGCTGCAATCAAAGTTGCCTGAAGTTCTGTGGGAACAAGCTCATAACTTGCAAAGTTTGTTGTGAAAGAGGCTCGTCCTCCTGTCAAAGAACTTAACGAAATGCTATAGTTACTGAGTTCTTTTAGAGGTATTTTAGCTTGTAGTTTCTGGTAACCTGCTTCAGTATCCATACCCACAATCAATGCCCTTCTACCTTGTAAATCACTCATAACATCACCCATAAAATCAGCAGGCACATACACCTCTAAATCATAAATGGGTTCAAGAATCTTTGGTCCAGCCTCTTTGAAAGCATCAGAGAAGGCATGGCGTGCTGCCAACATAAATGAAAGCTCATTACTATCAACAGGATGCATCTTACCATCAACCACCACAACTCGTACATCTCGCGCATAACTTCCTGTCAGTGGGCCATGTTCCATACAATCCATTACACCTTTTAATATAGCAGGCATAAAGCGTGTGTCAATAGCTCCTCCCACAACTGAGTTTATAAACACGAGGCGACCACCCCACTCCAAGTCAATAACTTCTTTGCTTTTAAGGGTAACTTTAAATTCTTGCCCATTAAAATTATAAGTAGTAGGATCGGCCATTCCTTCAGCATAAGGTTCAATGATAAGCTGTACCTCACCAAATTGTCCGGCACCACCACTTTGCTTCTTATGGCGGTATAGCGCCTTTGCCTTTTTGGAAATAGTTTCTCGATATGGAATTCTGGGCTCAGTAAAGATTACTTGTAGCTTCTCATTGTTTTCTAAGCGCCATTTCAATGTGCGCAGATGGAACTCACCTTGTCCATGTACAATAATTTGCCGTAGTTCTTTACTTTGTTCTAAGACCCAAGTTGGATCCTCTTGACTCATGCGTTGAATAGCAGCAACCAGCTTTTCGGTATCTTGACTGTTAACAGCTTTCACCGCACGACTATACTTCGAGTTGGGATATTTTATAAAATTATAATGCCAGTCACAGTCTTTTTCATTCAAAGCATTCCCCGTCTTTACATCCTTCAATTTCACAGTACAACCAATATCACCCGCTTGCAAGCTGTCAACAGGTAACCGAGTTGCACCTGCACAAACATAAATCTGACCAATGCGCTCCTTACTTCCACGGTCAACATTCGTTAGATCCATTCCGGCAGATACGGTTCCGCTCATCACTTTAAAATAACAAACTTCACCTATATGTGGTTCCATTCCCGTTTTAAAGAAGTACAAACTTGTTGGACCAGAAGCAACAGGAACGACTTCCTCACCACGAGAATTATGCGGGACAGGCATTTCGTTTACAAAAGGAACAACATTACCCAGGAATTCCATCAGGCGTTGAACTCCCATATCTTTTCCTGCACAAACACAGAATACAGGAAAAATGCCTCGTGTAACTAACCCTTTGCGGATGCCTTCGCGCATTTCATCTTCAGAAAGAGCTTCTGACTCAAAGAATTTCTCCATCAACACTTCATCATGCTCTGCGGAAGCTTCAACTAAAGCCTTATGCCATGCTAAAGCCTTAGGCATTTCCTCTGAAGGAATATCTTCTATGATGGGTGTACCACCCTCTGCTTTCCACGAATACTTCTTCATGACAAGCACATCGATTAATGCATGGAATTCTGGTCCTGTCTGCAATGGATATTGGACGGGGACACATTTTTTTCCATAAATTTCTTGCATGGATGTGATAATAGCATCGAAATCACATTTATCACTATCCAGCTGATTAACTAAGAATATAACAGGTTTTTTTAGCTTCTCCGTATAACGGAAGTTATTTTGTGTTCCTACTTCCGGACCATATTGTCCATTAATTAAAATAACAGCTTGGTCTGTTACATTTAGGGATGTTACCACACCACCCACAAAATCATCACTACCCGGGCAATCGATAATGTTGAGTTTCTTGTGATTCCATTCCACATGCGTAACCGTTGGAAAAACAGAATAACCATACTCTAACTCTACAGGGAAATAGTCGCTTACTGTGTTCTTTGCGGCTACACTCCCTCTACGCTTGATAACACCTGCTTCAAACAACATGCACTCGGCCAAAGTTGTTTTGCCACTACCCGAACTTCCGAGTAAGGCCACATTCTTGATTTCATTCGTCTGATAGACCTTCATATACCAATTAGATTTAAAAAAATTATAAATTGTTTTGCTGTTAGAATGCAAGATAGACCTACATTTTCGTGGTCTAAGGTAGAAAAAATATTATAATCCACAAAAGATTTGAACAAAAAATGTACTTTTGCAGGAAAATAGATACATGCAAGGTCTCTATATCCATATCCCATTCTGTATAAATCGTTGTATTTATTGCAACTTTTATAGCACGACACAACGACAGCTACAACAACAATATGTTGATTCTCTGTGTCAAGAGATGCTGCTTAGAGCAGATGAAGCACAACACCTCTCTACTATATATATAGGTGGGGGGACTCCAAGCGTGCTGACCTTTAAACAATTAAAACAACTCTTCGCACAAATTGAGTCCCTTTGGGGAGGAAACTGGAAAGAAGTGACTCTCGAATGCAATCCTGATGACCTTACTCCATCTTTCATAGAACAGCTTACAATGCTTCCTGTGAACAGAATAAGCATGGGGGTACAAACATTTGATGATAAGCTGTTAAAATTTCTTCACCGCAGACATACAAGTCAACAGGCACTATATGCTATTGAACTATTGCATCAAGCTAAGCTACACAATATCAGTATTGATTTAATGTTTGGACTACCTAACCAAACTTTAGTACAATGGATGAACGATATCAACATCGCTTTACAATGCGACGTTCCACACATTTCAGCCTATAGCCTAATGTACGAGACTGGAACAACCTTATATAAATGGCGTGATAGCGGCAAAATACATGAAATTAACGACCTGTTAAGCCGAAACATGTATACAGAACTATGCCAACGCTTAAAAGCAGCTGGCTATGAACACTACGAAATCAGTAATTTTTGCAAGCCCTATCATCGTAGCTTGCATAATAGTAGTTATTGGCACGAGATACCTTATATAGGAATAGGTGCAGCAGCTCATAGTTATAATGGGGAACAACGTAAATGGAATGTATCAAATGTCATGCAATATATGGAAGCTATAGCACGTCAACAACTGCCACAAACGATTGAGATTTTAGATCTTTACACACGTTACAATGATCTTGTCACTACGGCACTACGCACACAAGAAGGTATCGATCTCGCTTATTTGACACACGAATACGGCTCCCAGTTGGCAAATTATATGAAACAAGAAGCCCAAAAACATTTAAAAGATGGTAATCTTATCCTAAAGGATAATCATCTGCATATTAGTGAGCAAGGATTATTTGTCTCGGATGATATTATGAGTGACCTCATCTATCTTACCACTTAATCCATAAATGTTTTATGATTACTCCTCCTATTGTATTTGTCTTTAGGACTTACTTATACTGCAATAGTTCCCAAACAATCCGGGTTAAGGAATATTAAAATACGGCATTTCTGCAAGCAGCTTAAATAAATTCCATGAAAATAGTGTACCTTTGCAGGCGATTTATCCCGTTTAGGCTCAAAGAAGTGTTGGTAAATGCCAATCGCCTATCGGAGGAAACCCGTTTAACAATAAAATATGTACGCAATTGTAGAAATTAACGGTCAACAGTTTAAAGCAGAAGAAGGCAAAAAGCTTTTCGTACATCACATTAAAGATGCAGAAGCAGGAAAGACTGTTGAATTTGACAAAGTATTGCTCATTGACAACAATGGCGCAGTAAAGGTCGGTGCACCTACGGTAAGTGGTGCGAAAGTAGTAGTAGAGGTTGTTAACCCTCTTGTAAAAGGTGACAAAGTCATCGTTTTCAAGATGAAGCGTCGCAAGGACTATCGCGTAAAGAATGGTCATCGTGCACAATTCACAGAGGTTACAATTAAATCAATTAACGCTTAAAACGAAGGAGGAACAAGAAATGGCACATAAAAAAGGTGTAGGTAGTTCTAAGAACGGACGCGAGTCAGCTTCACAAAGATTAGGCGTAAAGATTTGGGGTGGCCAAAAGATTATTGCTGGCAATATCATCGTCCGCCAACGTGGTAACAAGCACTTCGCAGGTGAAAATGTAGCTCAAGGAAAAGATGATACATTATACGCTTTGACGGATGGTGTAGTTTATTTCCACAAAGGTAAATTCAATAAGAGTACGGTATCAGTTCTCTCACCCGAAGTTTACGCAACTAAAACAAAAAGCGAAGCATAAATAAAGAAAAAGATTTATTCCAAACAAACCATAAAATCCAATTGCATAGTGCAATTGGATTTTTTATCATTTAGGATAGCTCCGCTTTATGTGGTTAAGGAAAGCGCAAAATAATATTTTCCACTTCAAAAAAAAATAGTAACTTTGTGCATCAATAAAATCATCAAACAAGAAAGAAATCAATGCTTACACTCAAATTGATTAGCGAAGAAACAGAACGCGTTGTTAAAGGACTTGAGAAAAAACATTTTCAAGGGGCACGTGAGGCTGTTGAAAAAGTACTCGAATATAACGAGATACGCCGTAAAGCACAACAGAAGCTTGATGCTAACAAACAACAACAAAATCAGCTTTCCAAGCAGATTGGTGGCTTGATGAAAGATGGGAACAAAGCAGAAGCCGAAAAAATAAAAGACCAAGTGGCTGAACTAAAGGCTGCAGACAAGGCTTTAAATGAGGTTATGGAGAAAGCACAAAAGGACATGACTGAGGTGCTGCTTTCTATTCCGAATATTCCTAATGACGAAGTGCCCGAAGGTAAAGATGCTAACGACAATGTTGTTGTGAAAGAAGGCGGCACGAAGCCCGACCTTGGCGATGAAGCTTTGTGCCATTGGGATTTGCTGAAAAAGTACAACTTAGTTGACTTTGATTTGGGAGTAAAAATCACCGGTGCAGGCTTCCCTATTTATTTAGGTAAGATGGCGCGGTTCCAACGGGCACTCGAAGCTTTCTTTTTAGACGAAGCGCGCAAGGCCGGCTATTTAGAAGTGCAGCCACCTTACGTTGTCAACGAAGATTCAGGCTACGGCACGGGGCAGTTGCCCGATAAGGAAGGCCAGATGTATCATGCCAACTTAGACAATCTCTTCCTCATCCCCACAGCAGAAGTACCTGTGACCAACATCTTCAGAGATGTTATTCTTGACGAGAAAGAACTCCCTATCAAGCGATGCGCTTATTCGGCATGCTTCCGTAGAGAAGCCGGGTCTTACGGGAAAGATGTGCGAGGTTTAAATCGCTTGCATCAATTCGATAAGGTCGAAATCGTAAGAATCGACAAGCCCGAGCACTCTTATGAGTCGCTCAACGAAATGCTTCAACATGTAGAGGGTTTAGTAAAGAAGTTAGAACTTCCCTATCACATTCTTAAATTGTGCGGTGGCGATATGAGCTTCACATCTTCTATTTGCTATGACTTTGAGGTATGGAGTGCGGCTCAAAAGCGCTGGTTGGAGGTTTCCTCGGTATCCAATTTCGAAAGCTATCAGGCCAACCGCCTGAAATGCCGCTATCGCAAACAGGAAGATAAGAAGATAGAGTTGTGTCATACACTTAACGGTTCTGCCCTCGCCCTACCCCGCATCGTTGCAGCCATCATAGAGAACAATCAGACGCCCAATGGCATCCGCGTTCCAAAAGTTTTAGTGCCCTATTGCGGTTTCGAATACTTAGACGATAAGAACTTCGATTAAAAATACAGATAAGAAGCAGATAGAAAGCCAGCACAGAGTCCCTATGCTGGCTTTTTGGTGTGAAAATACAAAAGAATCTGGTTTTGGAACTGTTACAGCCGAACACCCCAAAATGGTGGGCAGATGCGGACTTTCACGGCTGAATACCCCAAAAAAGTCAACGGATGCGGACTTTCACGGCTGAATACCCCAAAAAAGTCAACGGA
>ERZ772960.1004-NODE-1004-length-23511-cov-2.711971_pt1 | contig 23511 bp, 17 predicted proteins | sample MGYA00580678_ERZ772960 | MGnify/ENA primary metagenome ERZ772960 (study PRJEB29015, sample SAMEA2737930) | human oral metagenome | biome: human oral; feature: human-associated habitat; material: dental | place: China | collected 2059 ... | reverse complement strand
GAGCGGCAGGGCGGGAACTTTGAACTGTCCGTCCGCAAAGTCTATCCCGAAGTGCGAGACGGTAAATTCCGCACGGACTTTGTCTTTACCGGCGAACGCCCCGACAATATCCGAAGCGGGCAAACATACTACATCAATCTTCAGCTCGGACAACCCACCGAAAGCATCATCATCCCGAAGGGTACGTTCTTTCAGAGTACGGGCGGAAACTGGATTTTTGTGCTCGATAAGGACGGGAAAAAGGCTTACCGCCGCAAAATCAGGATCGGCCGGCAGAATCCGCAGTATTACGAAGTGCTTGAAGGCCTCGAAGCCGGCGAACGCGTCGTGATCTCAAGCTACGAAAGCTATAAAAACAGTGAAATACTGATCCTGTCAAAGTGAATCGTTTAATTGTTGAGTCGTTTGACTGTTGAGTTGTTGATTTGTTTAAACAACTAAACATCTAAACAACTCAACATCCGAAGGACTGAAAACTAAAAAAAAAATGAAACGGGAAATGATCATTGCGCTTCGTTCGTTGACCAAACGCGGACGGAACAACGGAATTAAGATTATCTCGCTGGCCGCAGGGCTTGCGATGGGATTGGTGCTGATTGCCAAAGTCTACTTTGAGCAGTCGTACGATGCGTTCTATCCCGATTCGGAACGTATTTTCCGGCTGAACCAGAAAATCATTCAGAATAATGAGCTGAAAGAATATCCTCAAGTGAGCGGCGGCGTGGCTGTCGGGATGAGGGAAGAGGTGCCCGGCGTGGAAATGGCTACGCGATGCACCGGAATTTACGACGGCGAAGCGTATACCGACGATGGAAAAGGATATACGGTATCCGTGATTGCCGCCGACGAATACTTCTTCGATGTGTTTCCGCGCAAGATATTGCAGGGAGATGCGAAAGCCGTCTTATCGAAGAAAGGCGCGGTGTTGATCTCGGAAGAGCTGGCCCGGAAGATCGGGGGCGACGTCATGGGAAAAACACTCTGCCTCGGAAGCAAGAATAAGAATAAAATCCCTGTCGGCGGCGTCTTTGAAACCGTCCCGGAGAATGCTCATCAGCGTTACGATGCAGTCATAACCCTTCAGGTCATGGTCTCACCCGATTACGACGGCACCATGAACTGGTTGGGGAATGACCGTTATCGCGGCTATGTGAAGCTGTATCCCGGTGTCGAGCCCGACAGTCTGGCCGAACCGATGCGGGCAATGCAGAGGAAATATCAGGATTTTGAGGCCTTGAAAAAGGCCGGTGTCGATCTGAGTTATACGCTTACCCGCCTGACCGACCTGCATCGAAAGACACCTGAGGTAAAATCGATGACTTCGTTGCTGATCATGCTCGCTTTCGTGCTGATCTTCGCGGCGGTGATGAACTACGTGTTAGTCGTTATTTCGTCGTTTGTCAGCCGAACGAAGGAAGTAGCCGTACATAAATGTTACGGAGCGTCGGGCAGAAACATCAGCGGGATGATCGTTTCCGAAACGTTTCTTCATCTGTTGATTTCGATTGCGCTGGCGCTGTTGCTTATCTTTGCGTTTCGCGGCACGGTAGAAGAGTTGCTGGCCGCGTCGCTTCGGGCGCTTTTCTCGTCGCAGAGCATTACGATCCTTGTGGCCGTGTGTATGGTCGTGTTTCTCGTGACGGGGCTGCTCCCCGGTCATCTTTTCGCGCGTATCCCCGTCGGGGCGGCTTTCCGGAATTATCGGGAATCGCGCCGTTACTGGAAACTTGCGCTGCTGTTCGTACAATTTATCGGCGTAGGCTTCCTGTTCTCTTTCCTTGTGATCATTACCCTTCAGCATAAACGAATGACCAACGACAACCCCGGATATAACTGCGAGCATCTCGCCTATTTCAATATGGCGGACACAGATTCTACGCTGCGCTCCAAAATCGTCGACGAGGTGGGACGTCTTCCCGAAGTAGCAGCGGTTACCACGTTTTCGGAGCTTCCTTTTGAAAAACTCTCCGGAAACAATGTCTACCTTCCGGGCAATGATCGTGAAATGTTTAATATTGCAGACTTGTACTGGGTGGGTAACCGTTATCTGGAGACGATGGAAATCCCGGTAGTGGAAGGACGTTCGTTTACGGAAAACGTCTCATCGTCGCACGAAGTAATGGTCAGCCGCCGGTTTGTGGAGAAAATGAAGAACTTTGCCGACTGGAGCGACGGGGCGATCGGCAAAGAAATTCTGATTACGGAACACAGTCAGAGTATGAAACAGCCTTTTACCATTTGCGGCGTATACGAAGATATCCGCCTCAACAGCATCGAGAACGAAGATACGCGCCCTTCGGTGATGTTCTATGCTCCCGATGTGCGATGGACACGCATGCTGCTGGTTAAGTTTCATACCTTGACGCCGGAAGGTATGACGCATGTGCAGGAAACGATACAGGCGCTGCTGCCCGATCAGAATGTGGCGATAAACGACTGGCGTGCGGAGATGACGAATTTATACCGTTCTTCGCGGCTGTTTCGCGATTCGGTAATGATCGGATGTATCATCACGTTGATTATTGCGTTGACCGGATTGATCGGATATACACGCGATGAGATCAACCGTCGCCGGAAAGAAATAGCGATCCGTAAAATCAACGGGGCAACCTTTAAAGAAGTTTTGTTGCTCTTCGAGCGTGACATCATTCGTATAGCCGTTCCCGCATTGATCGGCGGCTGTGCTCTGGCGGCGTATTTTGCCGCCGGATGGCTTTCGGGCTTCTCCGAAAAGGTGTCGCTGGCATGGTACCTGTTCGCGATATGCGGCCTGATGATGCTGGGAGTAATCATAACCGTGGTGGCATTCCATGTACGAAGTGCGGCGAACGATAACCCTGTGAAAAGTTTGAGGAGTGAATAGGTGAAAAGTGAAAAACGAAAAGTGAAAAGTGAAAAACGAAAAGTGATGCCCTTCGGGCGTTGAGTTGTTGAGTTGTTTGCTGATTACTGAACGCTGAAAACTAAATGACCATTGACAATTTGGGAAAAAGCCCTGAAAGGGCATGTTAATTCAGCCCAATGCACAGCGTTGGGAGAAAAAGCAACCCCACGTCAGAGGGCTGTAAGCCTGAATTAATATTGGTATAACTGTTGAATTATTGAATTGTTTGCTGATTACTGAATGCTGAACGCTGACTGCTAAAAAATAAAAAATATGAACTTAAAATCTTTTTTGAAGTTTCTTTCCAGAAACAAATTGTATACGGTGATTAATGTCGTCGGTCTTTCCGTATCGCTGATGTTTGTGATACTGATCGGTATTTATGTCGTACAGGAGCTGTCGGTCGATCAGTTTCAGCAGGATGGCGACCGCATCTACATCTTGGGAGATGTGAATAAAGACGGTAGCAGGGATTATCTGAATGCTTTGCCCGTAGCATGGCGCGTGCAGGACCGTTATCCGGAGGTAGAAGCTGCCTGTCCCGTGGTGATAGAAACCATGCCTCAACATGTTAAATTGCAGAAGGGAGCGGACGAAAGTCTGAAGACCACTCTGCTCATGGTGGATTCTTCGTTCTTCTCCTTCTTTTCGTTCGGCTTGAAAAAAGGGCTGGAGCATCGTGTCTTGGAGTCGATGCAGTCGGCCGTTGTATCGGAATCGTTTGCGCAGCGTGCATTCGGCAATGAAAGCCCGATGGGCAGGAGTATTTGGTTGAACGATACAGTGTCGGTGATCGTCAGTGGCGTGATGGAAGATATGAAACCGTCCGTCATCCCTTCATCCGATATCGTCATCCGTGTCGAGCATCTACCGACATTCAACTATACTGTCAGTTTAACGAACTATAACAATGCAGGCAGTACGGTGGCTTTCCTGAAATTGAAAGCCGGTGCTGACCTGTCTGTCAAGCTCGACGATATGCGCGACTGGTTCAAAACGTTCTATTGGATGTATGCGAAAGGCTATTCCGAACAACCGACTTTGACAAAGCTGCCCGATGTGTATTTCTCTCAGGCCGGTTGGCCTTTGAAAGGCGGTGATAAACGGTTTGTCCTGATTCTGACATCGGTCGGATTAGTGATTCTTATTTTCTCCATCATCAATTACATCAACCTGACAATGGCGCAATCGGGTTTCCGTGCCAAGGAGATGGCGCTGCGGCGGCTGCTCGGTTCGGAACGTACAATGCTTTTCATGCGATTGTTGTTCGAATCATTCGTGATGGTGCTGGTGTCGTTTGGTGTGGGGATATTGCTTGCGGGCTGCTTCGTGTCTTTCGTGAATGACCTTCTGCAGACCAATATCTCTTTGCGCATCTTACTTACGCCGGCAGGTATCGGAGCTATGGCAGCTGTTATTGCCATGCTAAGCGTCTTATCGGGATTGCTTCCGGCCGTCATGATATCGAACACGAAACCGATCGAGGTGGTGCGCGGTACGTTCCGTCGCCGCACGAAGATGACCTTCAGCAAGGTCTTTATCACGCTGCAAAATGTCGTAACGATCGTGATGATCGCGTGTGCCCTGACAATGTACCTGCAAATACGCCATCTCATCGATGCACCGTTAGGATACCGGACGGAGAATATTATCGATATTATGTGGAATAATTTCGATAATCCGGAGCAGTCGGGCGTGTTTCGGAATGAGGTGCGGCAGTTGGCGTGCGTGCATCGTGTGGCGGTGTCGCAGGGTACGCCTTTTAACCGAGGTAATAATTACAGCGGAAGCTACGAGGGGAAGAATATCAGTTCGCAAAATATCAATGGCGATTCAACTTTTTTCAGTATGCTCGGTCTGGAGATCATCCGCAATAACCGCCTTGCACCGGGCGAAGGCGCTTTCGTGAACGAAGAATTTCTACGCCAGACCGGTCTTTCGGAAGAGGCTCCGTGTTTTCATTATTATGACCGCGAGATCAAAATAGCCGGTGTGATCAAGGACTTCCAGATGGCAAATATTACACATGTCAAAGAACCTGTTTTTATGAAGGTGCAAAAAGAAGCAGACATAAATGCGTGGAATATCCTGATCGAGGTGCAGGGTGATCCTTACGAGGCTTATCGTGAAATTGCGAGTGTTTATCAACGTATTACCGGCCGCGAGTTCGAAGGAAAATATATTGATCAGCAGGTGATGGACTCGTTCGATTCGCAGCGACGGACGGCGAAGATCGTTACGCTTTTTGCGGGGATTGCCGTGTTGATTTCGCTGCTTGGATTGTTGGCCATGTCGACGTATTTTATCCGTCAGCGGCTGAAAGAGGTGGCGGTGCGCAAAGTGTTCGGTTCGACAACGAATGAAGTGATGAGAAGGCTAGTGCGGACATTCCTCTCGTATGTGGGGATGGCATTCGTAGTTGCCGTACCGTTGATCTGGTATTTTATGAGCGGGTGGCTGTCGGATTATGCGTATCGCATATCGCTCTCGGTGTGGATTTATCTTACAGCCTTTGTATTTTGCCTGATCATCTCGTTTCTTACAGTCTTCTGGCAAGCGCTGCGTGCAGCACGTACGAACCCTGTGAAAAGTTTGAGGAGTGAATAGGTGAAAAGTGAAGAGTGAAGAACGAAAAGTGAAAAGTGATGCCCTTCGGGTGTTGAATTGTTGAGTTGTTTGCTGATTACTGAACGCTGAAAACTGAAAACTAAATAAAAAATAACAATCATGATTAAAGTAGAAAATTTGACGAAGTATTTTGAGACGGAAGAAGTGCAGACGATTGCGCTGAACAAGGTATCGATGGAAGTGAAAGATGGCGAATTTGTCGCGATTATGGGCCCTTCGGGCTGCGGCAAATCAACCCTGCTGAACATCCTCGGACTGTTGGATAACCCGACCGAAGGGAATTATTTCCTCGGCGAACATGAAGTCGGCCATCTCAAAGAGAAAGAGCGTACACAGGTGCGCAAAGGCAATATCGGGTTCGTGTTCCAGAGTTTCAACCTGATCGACGAACTGAACGTGTTCGAGAACGTAGAACTGCCGCTGACGTATCTCGGCATCAAATCCGCCGAACGTAAGGAACGTGTAGCCGCCATCCTGAAGCGGATGAGCATTGGCCATCGGGCAAAGCATTTCCCGCAACAGCTCTCGGGCGGACAACAGCAGCGTGTGGCCATCGCACGTGCCGTGGTCGCTAACCCGAAGCTGATCCTCGCCGACGAGCCGACAGGTAACCTCGACTCGAAAAACGGTCTCGAAGTGATTCAACTGCTGACCGAGCTGCACAATGAGGGTACAACGATCGTCATGGTTACTCACTCGCAGCACGACGCAGGCTTTGCCGACCGCATCGTCAACCTCTTCGACGGACAAATCGTGCATACGACAAGACTGTAGGAGATAAACGAAAAGCGTATTTTCTTAAGTAGTCAAAGCAGTTAATGTAGACGGGCGACCCTCAGTGTTCGCCCGTCATAACGCCGATTATGAACATCCCCCCTTCAAAGGGGGAATGCAAAAGCGAAGCGCACGAAGCCTTGACCTTTTGGTTACTTTTGGGTCAAGCCAAAAGTGACAAAAAAAAGAGATTCTTCGCTTCGCTCTGAATGACAAGGTAATTGTTAATTGTTATGCGTGGTACACGCCGAATCATGTACCCGGCATAACAATTGACAATTAACCATTGGAAAACAGCCCTGAAAGGGCGTAATAATTCAGCCCAATGCGGAGCGAAGCGAAGCGTTGGGAAACAGGGCAACCCCCTCGGCGGAGGGCTGAAAGCCCGACATAATTCAATGGTTAATGGTCAATGGTTAATGGTTATGCCGTGTAGGGGCGAACCTCTCTGTGTTCGCCCTTTTTTTGTGTGGTGTCGGGTTGTCCGAACGCCTCCTCTTGTCATTCCGAACACAGTGAGGAATCCCGCCCCTGAAAAAGAGAGATTCTTCGCTTACGCTCTGAATGACAAAAGTCCGAACGCAAATTTCGCAAATGGCGCGAATCAACGCTGTACGCACCGTAGAGACGCAATTAATTGCGTCTCTACACCATGTACCCGGCATGACAATTGACAATTAACCATTGACAATTGATTTCCGGCTGAAAAGCCTGACGTAACCATTGTCGTACATTCGCACGTCCATTATTAATGGTAAACGCCGAACAATGTATCGCGTAATTTGGGATAAAGACGGCCTCTCTTCTTTATGTATAATCCGTCAGTACGGGATGATACGTGCGGCAGAAGTCTCGGACGGCCGCCTCTGTCACGGTAATGGGATGCGTCATAAGCAGCAGAGGGACGGGGCTGCCTCCTTCGGTATAGGGCGGCTGCATGTAATGATGGGTGTTCAGCGCAAACCCCACCCTTTGGTAGAAACCGACGCGCCGGCGTTTCATCTCGTCGGTCGGAGGTTCTACTTCGAGCCATACGGGAATGTCGGACTCGGCAACGAACGTTTCGAGTACCTGTTTTCCGTATCCTTTCCCCCGCAGTCCGGGTAACGTGGCCAGATGCTCAACGTAGCGCACGTCGTCGAAATGCCACCACAGCAACAGTCCGACGAAGGCGTCGTTGTCGGTCACAACCTCGAAATGATAGGCCGCACGTTCCATCACCTTGCTTTGCGGGTGCAGCGTCCGCCGCTCGTCGGCCGGAAAAGCGCTTTCGTACAATTCCCACGTGCGACTGAAAAAGGGATGCCGCGTATCGGTTATACGAGTGCGTGTCATCATTGCGAAAGCCTCCCGTTCCTATACATTATATATATAGCTGTCAAATGATCCTTCGGCCGCGTTTCAGATAACTCTGCTCCACGTAGTGGATAAAGGCCTGATTAACGAGCCGCGTGCCGCCCGGCGTCGGGTAGTCGCCCGAAAAATACCAGTCGCCCGGGTGATCGGGACATGCTTCGTGCAGTCCGTCGAGGGTCTGGAAAACAATTTCGATGCCGGCATGGATATCTTTCCCGCTGAGCATCTGCGCCATCTTATCCGAGATGTCTTCGTCGGTAAAGGGCGCATAAATGTCTTTCACACAGTTGACGATCGAGTTTTCCGGTTGCCCCTGCTGCTGTTTAGCCTTGTTGTACGTGTCGATGATGACGTGTTCCATGCCCCGGCTGATGAGCAGCTCGATAGCCATGCGAAAAGCGATGAACTCGCCCATGCTCGACATGTCGATGCCGTAGTAATCGGGGTATCGGATTTGCGGCGAAGAGGAAACGACAACGATCTTTTTGGGATGCAGGCGGTCGAGGATGCTGACGATGCTCTGCTTGAGGGTCGTTCCGCGCACGATGCTGTCGTCGATGATCACGAGGTTATCGACGTGAGGCGTGATGCTGCCGTAGGTAATGTCATAAACGTGTGCGGCCAGATCGTTGCGGGTATTTCCCTCGGCGATGAAGGTGCGCAGTTTGATGTCTTTGAGGATCACCTTCTCGCTGCGGATGCGTTGCGCGAAGATTCTCCGTATTTCTTCCTCGCTCAGCGAAGCGCCTTTCTCGGAAAGTTGTTCGGAGATGAGCCGGTCGAGGTGTTTTTGCAGCCCTTCCATCATGCCGTAGTAAGCCATCTCAGCCGTGTTGGGGATGTAGGAAAAGACCGTATGTTCGATGTCGTAGTCCACCTTTTTGAGGATGGAGTCGACGAGGTTTTCGCCCAGCCGTTTGCGCTCGCGGTAGATATCCCTGTCGCTGCCGCGCGAGAAGTAGATACGCTCGAACGAGCATGCGCTCAACGGCTTCCGATCGAGGAGCTGCACAGTCCGCATCTCGCCTTTGCGGTTTACCATTAGCGCTTCGCCGCGTTGCAGTTCTTTGACGTCGTCGGCCTGTACATTCATCACGGTCTGTATGACGGGACGCTCTGAGGCGGTGACGATGATCTCGTCGTCGGCATAGTAGAAGGCGGTACGGATGCCCCACGGATCGCGAACGGTAAACGATTCGCCGCTTCCGGTTATGCCGCAGATCACGTAGCCGCCGTCCCATGTCGAAGCAGCTTTCCCGATCATCTGGGTCAGGTCAATATTTTCTTCGATGGCGCAGGTGATTTCCCTTCCCTGCATACCTTCCGCCTCATATTTGCGAAAGAGACGCTCGGCTTCGCGGTCGAGCAGGTGGCCGAGTTGCTCAAGGATAAAGTACGTGTCGGCGTATTGCCGGGGGTGCTGACCGGTAGCGGTGATTTCTTTGAAGATGGAGTGCACGTTCGTCATGTTGAAGTTCCCGCACAGGGCGAGGTTACGCGCGCGCCAGTTGTTGCGACGCAGAAACGGGTGAATGTACGAAAGCCCCGACTTGCCCGTCGTGCTGTATCGGAGATGTCCCATATACAGTTCGGCAGCAAAAGGCAGGTTAGCCTGCGCGAACTGTGGATCGTTGAGCCGCTCGGCAGGTATTCCTTTGTAATGGCTATACACCGTGTCGAAAATCTCGGTGATCGCATCGGTGCCTACCGCCCGTTCGCGAAACATGTATTCTTCGCCGGGGGCAGCCTCGAACTTGACGCAGGCGAGACCCGCTCCGTCCTGTCCGCGGTTATGCTGTTTCTCCATGAGGAGATAGAGTTTGTTGAGCGCATACATCCATGTGCCGTATTTGCGGTGATAGTATTCGAGCGGCTTGAGCAGCCGTATCATTGCTACGCCGCACTCGTGTTTTAATGTTTCCATTCCGTTATTTGACTGCTTGTTGAAATTCGGCGCAAAGGTAGTGATTTGAATTGTTATTTGCTTATGGAATATCGTCTATTGTTATGTGACGGCACACGTTGGGTGTCACGTTCGGCTTTATGATCGATTTGTTTATTGAAGAAAAAATTCGTATCGTTCATGAAGAATGAGATGACTCCAACCGGTATGGAATGTTCCCATCCTCGTCAATCAACAGAATGGTAAGATGACCGTCAGGCAACAAAGGCATGCAATGATGAAGGCACAGTCGCAGAAGGGCAGGGAAAAGACGGTCTTTGTCGGAAGCGGAAAGCCGTGTCCATAGTTCGCGTGCAAGGGTCATTTCACAAATGGAGTCAGACGCCTGTGGCGTACATCCCGACTCTCCGGCAACCTGCTCCAGAAAATCTTTGTTCATCACCGTCTTTTTACTGTGCGTATCAAGGAAGCCTTCTGCCAGCTTAACAGTCTTCCCGATCATGATCCCCATCGTTATATTCGGAATATGCAGATCAGCCGCGATTTTCAGCGTCTCGCCGATAAAGTTCCCATAATGTACAAATGCCTGATCAGGCAGCTCGGGATATTCTTTTTTAATAAACCGCTCGCTCTTCCCCCCCGAATTGATGACTAGCCGATCGGGACTGAGCGCACGACAAACCTCTATTTCGCGACGGATCGCCTCAACAAAAGCCTCCGACGAAAAAGGCATCACCACGCCCGATGTTCCGATAATTGAAATCCCGCCGACAACTCCGAGCTTCGGATTAAACGTCCGTGCGGCAAGCGCTTCGCCACCGGGCACGGAGATCGTTACATCGAGACCTCCGTCATATAACGAAGATAACTCATGAATGATCATCTGTCGCGGAATACGGTTGATGGCCGGCCCGCCCACTTCAAGTCCAAGGCCGGGAAGCGTTACTTTCCCCACGCCTTCGCCCTGTAAAAAGCGGATGCCCGGTTCTTTGCCTAACGCTACCGTCACGCAGATTTTGCAGCCGTTCGTCACATCAGGGTCATCGCCCGAATCTTTCACCACAGTTGCCGTTGCCGCATCTTTTTCGATCAACGTTTCGGATACAGGCAACGTCATCTCTTCGTCGTCGGGCAGCGTAAACGTGACGTTTTTCTTTGGCGATCCCGTGAGTAATGCGAGGAGTGCCGCTTTCGCGGCAGCCGTTGCACACGACCCGGTCGTATATCCGCTACGCAACGAAAAAAATCCCGGGACGAAACGCTCGATCTGTTTGCGCAACCCGAAATATCCCGTTACCACAATAAAAGTGGAAGGCAATACCGGGCGTTTGACGGCGTAAATCGGAATATTCATTTTCTTCGCTGCCGCAAGCTTCTCCGAAAAGCCGCCTGATTCCCCGCTCTCTTTTGTCAGGACAGCTTGAGGCTTCACCCGATAAAGCAGTGCTTCTTCCTCTCCCGGACGATAGAATACGATATTTTTTCTGGCCACTCCCTGTCGTTCGGCAAGCTCAAGCGAACTTTGCTGATCCAACACACGAAAGACGCAATGATATTTCTGCCAGTAAGCTTTCAGTTTCGTAATGGTTTGTACCCCCGTCAACGCCAACAGGAAAGTAATTCCATCGTCTTCGAGCCTTCGCACGGCATCGGCATAACTGTCACACCATACGACTTCGCTGTTACGCGGCGGATAAATCCGTTCATAACGTACCACCGGCAAGGATAAACGAGAGGCTACCTCCGCAACGGTCTGATGCAACAATTCGGCAAAAGGATGAGCGGCATCGACGATAAGCCGTATGCCTTTCTCACGACAGAACGACGTCATCGTGTCGATATCCATCGCTCCGGTGAGACGTATACCATTCTTGCAATCAATCTTTTGATTCGCTTCTTTCGTCGAATAGTAATACGGCTGTCCCGTCTCATCGACCGTAGATACAGCTTTCCGTCCTTCGGTCGTACCGCCCAGTATCAGAATCATGATCGGAAGATATGCTTAAAATCGGACGAATAGAGATGTGACAATCCGCTACGGTTATCTATCGCCTCGCCGACAACGAGCAGTGTTGTGAGCGTAAGGTGATTTTCTTTTACGATTCGCGCAAGATCTTTGAGTTGTCCGCGGTAAATCCGCTCGTCTTTCCATGTCAGTTTATAACAGGCAGCAACAGGCGTTTCAGGTGGATACGCACGGAGCAGTTCGGCCTGCACCTCATCGACGATGGCCGCACTGAGGTAGATGCACATGGTGCTTTGCGACTGGGCAAGGAGGTGCAGCTTTTCTTTTTCGGGCATAGGTGTACGTCCCTGACCGCGCGTCAGAATAATCGTCTGTACCTTCTCGGGAATCGTGAACTGCGACTGCAAGGCCGCAGCGGCAGCCTGAAACGACGAAATGCCCGGTGTGATATGATAACGCATTCCGTAACGGTCGAAGAAAGCCATCTGCTCCTGAATAGCGCCATAGATACATGGGTCGCCTGTATGCAGACGCACGACGAAAAGCCCCCGGTCGTAAAATTCCTTCATCAGGGCAAACTGTTCCTCAAGGGTCATATCGGCCGAGCTGCGTACCGTCGTGCCGGGTTTGGCATAGAGTGTCAGTTCGCGGGGTACCAGGCTGCCCGCGTACAAAATCAGATCGGCCCTTTCGAGCATACGTTTGCCACGTACCGAGATCAGCTCGGGATCTCCGGGGCCTGCTCCTACGATTTCGATAAAACCGCCACGCAAACTGTCCGCATCCATCGCAACGGCAAACGTGAAATCGCTCTCCGCATTCAGTATTCCTTTCTGTTTCTCCAAGACAAGGGTAGTTCCCTTCGCCGCTTTCTGTGAGGCAGCTTCCGAGACACCATAGACCCCTGTCGTCTCAAACACTTTCTGCGAGGGGTTCGGCACTTCGATATCCTGCAAATCAACAGCATCATAGATATGTATCTCCGCCTTCCACGCCTCCGCCAGAGCGGCGAACAGCGGTTCGTCTTTCTTCAGCGTGATCGTCGACACGGAACGAATCGCAAGCGGAGAAAGTCCATGTTCTTCCATCACCTTCTCCATATAGGCCGCTACTCCATCGGGACGACTGTTCCTGCGACATCCCACCCCTACATGGAGCACACGCGGACGGAAATAAAGTACCGGTGTCTCGGCGTTATAAATAAACGGGCTGACCGCAATAATCAGCTCGTACTCCTGCGGACGTATATCATGATAGGTGTAGAAAACATCAACATGCTCCGGCAACGTGCGCTCCAGATACTCCGTGCCGCGGTCTTTGATCTCGAGCAACAAAGCCGTGCGCCGTCCACCTACGAAAAGCGCGATCATACGGTTCATCTCAGCCGGCGACGCCGCCGTTCTCCATCCGTAAGTACGGCCAAGCGTATCGAGCGCCCAGAGATCAGCTCTATCGCTTTGCGTCGTGATCACGGCCTCACCTCCCGTAATCGCTGCGATACGCCGCGTCCAGTCGTTGGCGCCGCCGATATGTCCCGATAACACGGATACGACGAAACGGCCTGCACTGTCGGTACAGATCACGGCCGGATCGGTATATTTATTTTTCAGGCATGTCGCAATACTGCGGACACAAATACCCAGCGCACCGATAAACACAAACGCGCCGAAGTCATGGAAACGATCGTACATGAACCGGTTATAAGAGGAGATGTTCTCACATCCTTCCAACGTATGCGTGGTATAAACGGCGGAGGATGCTCCTAACTCGCGCCGGATCGTCTGAGCCAACGGAAGCCCGGCCTCCGAAACAAGGATAATAGCTACATTTTCTTTCATTCTGCTTTGATTATTTCTATGGGACTATGCGCATCGACCGTCATACAGACCGTTTCTTTCACGTTGCGGCCGATGGTGCGGATTCCTTCTTTAAACATTTCGCGACTGGCAGCGCTCACGGAGTTAAAAACGATGGGACAGCCCGGCGGCAGGCATGCATCAATCTTTCTCAAGATATCGACAAGTCGCCCTCCATGACCTCCGATGAAGACAGCGTCGGGAGTAGGATATTCATGCAATTCAACCTCCATAAAGTCACCGGTGACAGCCGTGATACCCGGCGTACCGAACTTACGACAGTTATCAGACAGTATCCCAACTCCTTCGGGACGTTTCTCGAAAGCCGTAATACGGAGGTGAGGAAATTGCAGTTTGGCCTCGACCGATACCGAGCCCGTACAAAACCCGATGTCCCAGAACGAGTTGCGATGACGCAGGTCGAGCATGCTCAATGTCAGCAACCGGACGGGCATCTTGGTAATCATATTTACCCGACCGTCGAGCAGAAAAAATGCCTTTTCCGACACGCCAAACGGACGTGAACGAACAGCCGTGCGCGACAAGATCAAACAGTTGGGAGCAGCAAATGTACCGTGTACAACATCGGCCGGTTGCATCGTACGGACACGTTCGTCGGCTTCGTTACCTAACCGCTCGCCGATGGCCATGCGGTAATTGTCGTAACCGTATTCGAGCATCCGCGCGGCAATGACCGGAGGCGTCTTCTCACGGTCGGTCAGCACGCCGATAAGCGGACGCCCTTCAATAAGTGCAGCGTCGAAATCATCCCACGGACGACCGGTCAACGACACGACCGACATCTCATTATACGGCATCTCCAACCGGTGTGCCAGCATCTGGAGCGAATTAAAAGAAGGAAAAGTCACTGTCTGTGCATCGGGGAATACGCGTTGCAGGGTATTGGCAAAGCCGAAAAACAGCGGATCGCCCGACGCAAAAACAACAATCTCCTGATGCTCTTCATACTGTAAGAAGACATCGTCGAGAGGTACGGTAATATCAATCCATGTCGCCTCATCGGGAAGCATCGTCCGTACGATTTCGCGATGACGTCGCCCACCCGAAAACACCCGCCCTGAAGCAATGATCCGTTCCACCTCGGCAGGAAAGCGCAGTCGGCGCTCGTCACTGATTCCGATCACATAAAATTTACGCATCGCACTCATTCTTTTCACACGTCGCGACCGGGACGAAGCTGCTCCGCATCGTTAAAGCAAAGCACCGCATTGACAAGCGTCGCCGCAACGTTGCTGCCTCCCTTTCTTCCTTCAATGATAATTTTCGGGATTCCGGCAAACGGCTTGACCATCTGCTTGCTTTCACAGACATGTACAAACCCTACCGGCGCGGCAACGATGCCGCACGGATGCGCCTTGTGCTTACGTATCAGCGAGCATAGCTCCATCAGTGCCGTCGGAGCATTGCCAAAGACAAACAGCGCGTCAGGATGCTCCTCTACAGCCAAACGTATGCCCGCCTGTGTACGGGTGATATGCTTATCGGCAGCAAGCGCCGCGGTACGTTCATCGTTCAAATAACACTTCACCTCGATGCCGAGACGCTGCAAAGCGCCTTTCCGGATGCCCGACGCCACCATCGTCACGTCTGTGACAATGGTTTTCACATGCCCCGAACTCAAGGTCTCATACAGTCTTGCGACAGCCCCCTCATCCATCCACAGGACACGCTCCATATCGAAATCGGCCGTCGTATGAATGGCATGCAGCAAAGCCCATTTGCGATCCAATGCAATATCTTTCCGTTTTAATTCTCCTTCGATGGTGCGGAAACTTTCCATCATAATCTCTTGACCGATACCGACACCTTCCTCATGCTCTTCTTCACGGTAATAACCGCGCGGCGTAATGAATGTCCCATCGCTGACGAACGACTGCGAGTTGCCGATAAGCACGACGGTAAACATATCCGTCTGCTCCGGATCAAAGGCCTGCAAGGTGGTAACGACCACCTCTTCGCCGTCGCGTCCGGCCTGATGTACGAACCCGACAGGTGTCTGTGGTGAACGACTTTGCAGGAATAATTCCTTCAGACGATAGAGTTGCCAGTAACGTCCCTCACTTTTAGGATTATAGACAGCCGTAACGAAATCAGCCTCTGCCGCCGCAACGATACGCCGTTCAATCAACGCCCAGGGCGTCATCAGGTCGGACAGCGAAATGACACAAAAGTCATGTCCTACAGGCGAGCCGAGCAGCGCGGCCGCCTTTTGGAAAGCGCTCACGCCGGGTATCACTTCGACAATCACCGCACTACGTCGCTGATGCTTCATTTCGAGTACTAACGGTGCCATACCGTAAATGCCTGCATCGCCGGAACTGATGACACAAACGGTTTTGCCTTCTTCGGCAAGATCAAACGCCTTCTCTGCACGTTCTTTCTCACGTTTCATGCCGCTGTCCACACACGGAACCCCTTCCGATAAATACGGCTTGATATATTGAAAATAGCCATGATAGCCAACAACGACATCGCAACGACGAAGCGCATCGAGCGCCGCCGACGTTATATCACCGGCCGAGCCCGGCCCGATACCGATCACGATGATGCGAGAATGATTCTTTATTTCCATTATTTGTTTTGTAATTCGTAATTTGTAATATTCTTTATTGTCCAGCGCTTTTCCGCTTATACTTAAAGGCCTGCCAGCGCTCTTCGCCGCGTCCGCATGTATGCAATTCATAACGTGCCATTACAAAAAACAGATCAGACAGCCGGTTGACAAAAGCCATCACCAAAGGAGGTAATGCGTCGGCTTTATGAAGCGTACAAAGACGACGTTCGGCACGTCGGGCAGCCGTACGCGCCAGATGACACAAGGAAGCCACCTCCGTACCGCCCGGCAGAATAAAAAAACTGTTTTCACCCATCGCCTCCGTCATCCGGTCGATCTGCTCTTCACACAACGTGACCATCGTGTCGGGCAAGACATTCGGATTCTGATCCCGTATCGCCGAGGGGGTCGCCACATGCGACATGACAACCATCAATATTCGCTGCACCTCGTAGAGTGTCGCCTGCCATTCATGCGCTTCCGGTAAACGTGTGCGTAACATCCCGATCCACACATTCAGTTCGTCAAGACAGCCGTTCGCTTCGATGCGGATATCATCCTTATCTACCCGCTGACCGCCGTGAATTCCTGTACGTCCTTTGTCGCCTCCCTTCGTATAAATTTTCATTGGTTCTATCTTTTCTTCAAATGAAATTCAGGACAAAGATACACGCTATTTTGTCACCGGACAAAAACGAAATGATCCAAGCCCCCAACAACACGCGACGAAAAAAAACCAATCACGCGACGCCTTTCGGTTTCCATATCATTGTTCAAGAAACAGAGGCTTGTAAAAATAGCCCTTTCGACAAAAATCCACAAGACTTTTGACATTCAGGCATAGCGTAAAACTACAAAAAAGTGCGTATATTTGCCCCACAAACATTATATAATACAATGAAACAGATTCGATATAATACGGTATTCTTTTCCCTCACGAGCGCGGCCATGGGCGTGTCGCTGATTGCATGTAAGGATAAAAAAAGTGAAAACACAGTAAGCGAGAAGCCCATGAATATTCTCTATATCATGTGCGACGACCATTCCTATCAGACCATCAGTGCGTACGACCGCCGTTTTATCGAGACGCCGAACATCGACCGGATTGCGACCGAAGGCGTGCGTTTCACCAACAGCTTTGTAGCCAACTCGCTGAGCGGACCGAGCCGGGCTTGTCTGCTGACAGGCAAGCACAGCCATAAAAACGGCTTCACAGACAATACGAAGACGTTTGACGGAAGCCAGCAGACCTTCCCCAAGCTGTTGCAGCAGGCAGGATACGAGACGGCCGTCGTAGGTAAATGGCATCTCAGCTCCGAGCCTTCGGGATTCGATTACTGGAATATTCTGACCGGACAGGGAGATTACTACAATCCATTCTTTATCGATAATGGTGAAAAGCGGCAAATTGAAGGATATGCCACCAATATCACGACCGATCTGGCCATCGACTGGCTCGACCGGAAAAGAGACAAGAACAAACCGTTTTGTCTGCTTTTACATCACAAGGCGCCACACCGCACCTGGATGCCCGATACGTGCGATCTCGACTGGAAAGAAGACTCCGTATTCCCGCTTCCCGAAACATTCTACGACAAATATGAAGGACGAAAAGCTGCCGAACTGCAAGAGATGAGCATCATCGAAGATATGGACCTCGTCTATGACCTGAAACTGGCCGACAAAGAAAATGAAATCCACTCCCAACCCGGTCTCGAAAAGGCCGGACGCGCAATGTATGAGCGGATGACACCTGCCCAGAAAGTAGCATGGGACAAGCATTACGACCCGATCATCCGGAAATTCAAAGACGATAAACTGACCGGCAAAGCCTTGGCAGAATGGAAATATCAACAATACATGAAAGATTATCTGCGGGTGATTCGTTCGATCGACCGGAACGTCGGTCGTGTCCTCGATTATCTGGAGAAGAACGACTTGCTCGATCGTACGATTATCGTCTATACCTCCGATCAGGGATTCTACATGGGCGAACACGGTTGGTTCGACAAGCGTTTCATGTACGAAGAGTCGTTCCGCACTCCCATGCTCGTACGCTATCCCGGAGGCATCAAAGGAGATATTCCGGAGATGGTGCAGAACATTGACCATGCGGCCACGTTCCTCGAATTGGCGGGCGTTTCCGTTCCGAACGATATTCAGGGCGATTCGTACCTGCCGCTCCTCAAGGGAGAACATCCCGACAATTGGCGTACCTCGCTCTATTATCACTTCTACGAATATCCGGCCGAGCATGCCGTAAGACGACATTTTGGAGTGCGGACAGAGCGTTACAAACTGATTCGTTTCTATAACGACATCGACTGCTGGGAACTGTACGACCTGCAAAACGATCCGACAGAGATGCATAACCTCTACGGACAGGAAGGCACCGAAGAAATAACAAAGCAATTGAAAGAAGAACTTCTGCGTCTGCAAGTCAAATACGACGACCCGATACGCGAGGCGCTGAAATGAATGAGGTGGAAAAATGTCCATAAAATATAATATCTTCGCGGGCGGAATGGGAAAAAGAAAAATCATCTTACGGATATTGTCGGTGTTGATCGTTCTGATTGGCCTGGCAAGCGCGGTCGCTTACTTTGTATTGCGTCCGGAGAAGGAATGGATGGCGTTTTATGTGGTCTGTTGCGGAGGAGTATTGATCGTTAATTTGATTCTGATGATGATTTTTGTCGCTAAAAATATCCGGAAATAAAAAATGCTGGTATGACGAAACGTGTAATTTGCGCTTTGGCGTTTGTTTGTGTGACGACGCTTTGCTGCACATCCTGCTCTGACCAGAAACAAGATGCGTGGCAGTTGGTATGGGAAGAAAACTTCGACGGCGATACGTTCGACTCGTCGTGCTGGAGTAAAATTCCGCGCGGAAAATCGGACTGGAATAACTACATGAGCGATTTCGACTCGTGCTATCACGTGGGCAGCGGACTGCTTACGCTGCGGGGACTGAACAATTACAGCCTGCCCGAAGATACGGCTCGATTCCTCACTGGCGGACTGTATACGAAAGATAAGGTCGGCTTCTCTCACGGACGACTCGAAATCCATGCCAAGCTCGGAAACGCCACAGGCGCGTGGCCGGCTTTCTGGCTTCTTCCGTTCGACGGGACGCAATGGCCGGACGGTGGCGAAATCGATATCATGGAGCGGCTCAATGATGAAGGGATCGCCTACCAGACCGTCCATTCGCATTATACGCACGTGCTGAAGGAAACGTATCCGCCTAAAGGGGCTACCGGCGCCATTCGGGCGGACGATTACAATACGTACGCCGTCGAACTGTATCCCGACAGCGTTTCGTTCTATATCAATAACCGTCATACGTTTACCTATCCCCGCATCGAAACGGATAAACAGGGACAGTTTCCGTTCAACCGCGAGTTTTACCTGCTGCTCGATATGCAGCTGGGCGGACGATGGGTAGGGCGTGTCGAACCGGCTCATCTGCCGGTCGAGATGCAAATCGATTGGGTGCGCTTTTATCAAAAACAAAAATAAACAATGAAAACGATTATCAGACACGGGCTGCTGGGCGCAGCCCTTTTGCTTTGTGCCGCATTACATGCACAAAACGTGCAGTTTCATTACGATTTCGGACGCGCGGCATACGACCGGTTAGGCGACCGGCCGCTCTGGACGACGACCGTCGAGATGTTTAAACCCGATAAATGGGGTAGTACGTTTTTCTTTGTCGATATGGACTATAAATCGGACGGTGTGGCTTCGGCCTATTGGGAAATCAGCCGCGAACTGAAATTCTGGGAAGGCCCGCTCTCGGCTCATCTCGAATATAACGGCGGACTGCCGTACGTCAAAAACGCCTATTTGTCCGGCGTCACATACAGCCATGACAACGCAGGATTCACACGAGGATTTACGCTCTCGGCCCTGTATAAATACATCCAGAAAGCCAACAAGCCGAATAACTTCCAGCTGACGGCCACATGGTATCTCCATTTTGCCGACGGGAAATGCAGTTTTACGGGGTTTGCCGACTGGTGGCGCGAACCGAGTGCGGTGGGCGACTTCGTGTTCCTGAGCGAACCGCAGTTCTGGGTCAACCTGAACCGGTTTAAAGGAGTGGATGACAAGTTCAATCTCAGCCTTGGCAGTGAGGTGAAAGTGAACTATGATTTTGCCGGGCGCGACGGGCTCTACGTGATCCCGACATTGGCTATGAAATGGAGCTTCTGACCGTAACGAAATAATATTTTACAGCTATGAATTTATCCAAACTTTTCGGGTTCGATCCCCGGACCATGAACGTCAAAACAGAGATACTCGCGGGAATCACTACATTCCTGACCATGGCCTATATTCTGGCCGTGAATCCGAATATCCTCGGATCGGTAGGGATGGACAAAGGCGCTGTCTTTACCACAACCGCCATCGTGGCCGTGCTGGCTACGCTCGTCATGGCGCTTTATGCCAAAATGCCATTTGCGTTGGCGCCCGGCATGGGACTGAACGCTTTCTTCGCTTACACGGTCTGCATGACCATGGGCTACAGCTGGCAGTTTGCCCTCGCGGCCGTCTTTATCGAAGGATTGATTTTTATTCTTCTGACGGTAACGAACCTTCGCGATATCATCGTCAATGCCATCCCCGCCTCGCTCCGTAATGCCATCGGACCGGGAATCGGACTGTATATCGCTTTCATCGGATTGAAAAACGGCGGCGTGATTGTGCATAGCGACGCGACGTTCGTGACGTTGGGCACCATCACCCACGGAGCCGGTCTTCTCTCGGTCATCGGGATCGTGCTGACCAGCGTGCTGCTCATTCTCAATGTGCGCGGCGCCTTGCTGCTCGGTATCCTCGGTACCACCCTGATCGGCATCCCCATGGGGCTGACCACATACGGTGGCGTGACCGGCATTCCGCCCTCCATTGCTCCGATCGCCTTTCAGTTCGACTTTTCTCAGCTCTTTACGATCGATATGCTGATCGTCATCTTTACGTTCCTCTTTATTGACATGTTCGATACGATCGGTACACTGGTGGGCGTATCGACGAAGGCCGGTATGATTAAAGACGGTAAGGTGCCCCGCCTCCAGAAAGCTTTTATGGCCGATGCACTCGGTACTACTTTCGGTGCGGTGCTGGGTTCGAGCACGGTAACGACCTACGTCGAAAGCGCCTCGGGTGTGGCGCAGGGAGGACGTTCCGGACTGACGGCTTTCACTACGGCTATCTGCTTTGCCATGGCCTTGCTCTTCGCACCGATTTTTCTGGCTATCCCCGGAGCGGCAACTTGCCCCGTGCTCGTCATCGTTGGACTGTTTATGCTCAGCCCCATCAAAGACATCGATTTCGACGACTATTCCGAATCTATTCCCGCGTTTATCTGTCTTATCCTCATGCCGCTCACGTATAGCATCTCGGACGGAATCCTGATCGGTGTCATCAGCTACGTGCTGCTGAATCTGCTCGGCCGGAAATACCGGAAACTGACCCCGGCCATGTACGTGCTGGCAGTGCTGTTTGTGCTGAAGTATATTTTTATTTAAGTCGCTCGCTTGAGAGGCTAATCCGGCTTCAGATAACACCATACCGGGTAATGGTCTGAGAGTTTGACACGATCGACGGTCGCCCGGTAGGCCGTCATATTGGGCGAATGTAAGATATGATCGATGCGGAACCAAAACATGTTTCCGTTATAGCTTATCCCCACGCCCTTCCCCGATTCGACGTATGCATCCCGCAGCTGGCCTTGTATCCTCCTGCGGGCATACGAGATCGGCGTGTCGTTGAAATCGCCACACACGATGAGGTAATCGCCTTGCAACGCTTCGATTTCATCGGCGATGATATCGGCCTGCTCCGCCCGAATGCGGAAAGCCTCTCCCATCTTTTGCCGTAAAGATCCTCGGATATTGTCGAATGTACCCGTATTGGCGTTGCGGATAAATTCGGAATATTTCGAACGGTCTTCGACCGTAAATTTGAACGACTCTAAGTGATTGTTCACCACAATCACTTTCTTGCCTTTCACATTGAGTTCATGCACGGCCGACCCGTTGAACGAACTGTCGTAACGTATCTTTCGGGAGCTGCGTATCGGATATTTCGAATAAATGGCCAGCCCCGTTGTATAACGCGGATAATGAACGAGCGGTACATGAAAATGGTAAGGGTACATGCTCAGCACCCTGGCAATTTTGTTCTCAGTCAGAATGTCCGTGTGTCCTTCCAAATATTCCTGCATACAGACAATATCCGCACCCGAATCGGCAATATACTGAATGATCGGATTAGGCTGTCCAGGGGTGTGGTCTTTATATCCGAAACACATGACATTATACGTTAAGACCTTGATCATCTCTTCACGAGGGGGTTGCTCCACCCGTAAATGAAACGGTAGGTATTGCCTGATCGGTTTCCAGCAGATCAGAAAAGAGCATAAGACAACGAAGGTATGGTTCCATTTGTGCATGATGGCCCAAAGAAGCAAAAAACCGACATTCAGAAACAGAAAAAGAGGAAAAGCCAGTCCCAGATAAGCAAAAAGCAGATGATCGGCAGGCGATACGATATCGGAAAAGGCCGATATGAGAAGCAGAAACATAACGACACCGTTGAGGACGGCAAGAATGCGATGTATCCATCGGAATGCTTTCATTATTACTTCTTGCTGGCGTCAAATAATGTTTTTTTCTCTTCGGACGAGAGACTTTCGTAACCGGAGCGTTTCAACTTGTCTAAGACCGCATCCAATGCCCGAGTCTCAGCCTGCTTGCGTGCACGGTATTCCCGGTCCGTCTCCGGCCGTCCTCCATAGGCTACTTTCATCCGCGGTTGCCGGCTCTTTTTCACATTGGCTATTCGATCGATCAAACGGTTCAGATAAACCGTCAAATCTTTTCCTTGCTTAAGCCGGAAAGCAAACAACGCTCCCCACAATGCTCCTCCGATATGGGCAATATGCCCGCCGGCATTGTCGGAGGTGATCGATAGAAAATCGATGATAAAAGCGAAGAAGGCAAGATACAGCAGCCGTATCCGTCCGATAAACATCAGCTGAAGTTCGTAATCTTTCCGGTATAACGAAACAGCGAAGACTATGGCCATGACCGAAGCCGAAGCCCCCATCAGAGAAGCTACCATCTCGCGATTACGGAAATACGGGAAGAGATTATATGCCAGCATATACATCAAGGCGCCGGCTACACCGCCCGAAATATAAATACTGGCTAACTGGCGCCCATTGAAAAATTCCATCGCCATACGGCCGAACCAGTATAACCAGAGCATGTTGAACAGCAAATGCAAAAAGTCGGCATGCAGAAACATGTAGGTCAGCAATGTCCATGGCCTGTGAAAAAATAAAACAAATGAAGAGGGTACTTGCAGATAGGAGAAAAAAGCCATCGGCTCAATTTCGAACAATTGAAAACAAACAATTGATAACCGGACAAGTAGAAATATTCCTACATTTATATATATAAGTTTCGTAAGAATATTTCCTTCCGCAAACGACTGCTTGATTCTAATAAAAAAATTGCCCTAAGGGATTTTTTGTTTGCAAACTATCTTGTTGAAGAA
>ERZ772960.1002-NODE-1002-length-23529-cov-3.616469_pt1 | contig 23529 bp, 19 predicted proteins | sample MGYA00580678_ERZ772960 | MGnify/ENA primary metagenome ERZ772960 (study PRJEB29015, sample SAMEA2737930) | human oral metagenome | biome: human oral; feature: human-associated habitat; material: dental | place: China | collected 2059 ... | reverse complement strand
AATGTATCGGAGGTTCGAATCCTCTCGCTTCCGCCAGGAAGTAAAAATGACCCGAGAGGGTTATTTTTGTTTCTGAAAGAAACGAGAGATTCGAACCTAGGTTCGCATGGAGCGAAGCGACATCCCTTCATCCTCTCGCTTCCAGAAGGTATTCTATCTAATCTAGAAGCATTTTTCTCAAATACCTCTGAAAATCACCGTAATTAAATAACGAACTCATATTATAAACCGACGCACCTTGCGGTAGCACTACACTCTGTACGCCAATTCGCCCCGCCCCAAATTGATCAACCGTCGGAATCGACTGTACATCCCCCTCCAAATTCATTGACACATCAATCAATGTGCGCACCTCCGCCATTGTAATATTTGTTTTTACATTATTCCCTAGCGAATCAATTAATCGGATCACCTTGGTTGGTTTAGATAAAATTCCCACCGAAAATGCCTTATTTTTAATTGCATTAAAAATTCTTTGTTGATTAATCTCTCTATCAAAATTACTTCTTGAAAGTCCAAAATCACCACCATCATCACATCCTGCATTTCTCGCGCGCGCCAATCTCAGTACCTGACTACCATTCAATCCGTAATTCATCCCCCTTGGCAAATCAAGATGTTGACATGAATCATGAATCCCATTTTTATCATCCGCATAAACATCCACATCAATTCCACCCAGTTCATCCACAACCGTTTTCAGCGCACTCCAATCAAGTGTCACATAATACTGCAAATTCAGCCCCGTAATCTCTGATATTTTCCGTGCAAAATATCGCGAAGCCTGATCTTTATTATTTTTATATTCATTCAGTGCACACATATAAGTCGCATTAATTTTTCCCTGTGTCCCCACTACACAATTCATCACGTCTCCTCCCGGCACGGTATAATTCACCCATAAATCCCTCGGAATACTAAATATTTTCGAGGTCTTCTTTTCTTGATTAATCGAAGCCACCAAAATCGAATCCGTCAAAAGCTCTCCGCCGTGCCCTTCCGCGTCTTCCGAAGTTCCAAAAATCAACACATTAGTTAGGTTATTTTCATCTTTGGCCAGTTCCGTCCCGATCAAAATATCCATCGGATTTCCTTTAAATACATTTGCCGTGTGCGACAACAACATATATCCAAAAATCGCCACTGCAATCATCAAAACAATAATTAAACTCAGTATAATGATCACAATTTTTGTCCAGAGCGGCACCCGAGTCTCAGACTTTACATTCGCTTTTTTAGACTTTCGTTTAATTCTCTTACGATCCTTCGCCAGTTCCTTTTCAAGTATTTTCTCAAACAACGCTGACACGTCCGACTTTTTATTTTTCTGTATTTTACCGATTTCATCTTCACCCGCATCCATACTAGGAATTTTGTCCGCCGTCTGCACATCACTTTGTTCTTTCTCACCCGAAATCGCAGTGTCCAAAGTTAACGTATTCGCGGTTGCATTCGACGTCACTTCCGGCACCATACTCGAAGCCGCTACATTCAAAGTCGACACATCCGATACAGTATCCTGCATTACCTCCGACGCCACATCTGGCGTCACGTCCACCTCAGCGTTTGATTCTACATCCGATGTCACACCCGATGTCACATCCGATGCCACACCCGACATTACATTTGAAACCACCGCCTTCTTTTCTAAAGTCGTTTTCTTAGTACCTTGTTTTTTCAAATTCTGTTTCTTATTAGACTTTTTCAAATGCTTAGTTTTTCTTTTCGGCATCGACCATTCCTCCGCTTTTTCTTTAATAATTCTATCACATAAACCCCTAGTTTTTCTCCTCCATGCTATAATTAACTTACATGAGTCCAAAGGGTAATACGAGAAAAGCTAATTCACTTTTAATTGAATTAAAAAATATTACACGCAGCTTCGGCTATGGTGAAGCCGAGTCCTATGCGCTAAACGATTTTAACCTAGAAGTCAAACCAGGCGAATTTATTATGATCATGGGTCCTTCCGGCTGTGGTAAAACCACCTTATTAAATATTCTGGGTCTCCTCGATTTTCCAACTTCCGGCAGTTATTATCTTGACAATGAACGCACCACACATTTTTCCAAATCACGCCAAGCTCGCATTCGTGCTAAAAAAATCGGTTTCATCTTCCAAGATTTTAACCTCATTCCCAAAATGACCATCTTAGAAAATGTTTCTCTCCCTTTAATCTACGCCGGCATCCCTAAAACCAAATGCCTCGTCCGTTCCTCCAAAATACTTTCATATTTAAACATGCAACAACGCGAATATTATTATCCTTATCAGCTTTCTGGTGGCCAAAAACAACGTGTCGCTATTGCACGCGCCCTCGTCTCCTCTCCTGAAATTATCCTCGCCGACGAGCCAACCGGCAACCTTGATAGCAAAAATGCCTCCCTCGTTATGGAAGAACTTCGTCGCATTCATTCTGAAGGCAATACCATTATTATGGTCACTCACAATCCAAATCTCACCACTTACGCTACTCGCGTCATTCACATGCTTGATGGTCGCATCGACACTGACATTAAAACTGTTGCCGACGAAGATCTCCCTGATCGTGTCAAAGTCAAATTTCAAACTAAAAAAGTCGCTAACAAAAAACAACTGGCCGACTCCTCTCTTGATGAAGAATCTCCTGCTGAGCCAATTATTATCAACCGTCCCATCAAACAAGTTGGTTCCAAATATATCGATCCTGCTGCTAGTGTAGCAGATAACTCAGATACTAATGAATCACTAAAAACCAAATTGCCTTCTTCTGAAGTTCCAGAGGTTCACAAAACTGAAGCTGTTCTTTCCACAAAAGAATCGGATACTAAACAAGTTGATAAACTCCCTGACCAATCAGAGATCTCTGATAAAACTAAAATTATCGACAAAGTTAAAACTATCGACAAGTCAAAAATTCTCTCCGAAGAAAATCCCTCCAAAGAAATCTCTCTTGATGATCACCTGGAACTCAAAAATCACCTTGACCTCAAACCAATTTTTGTTGATACCACCAAATCCTATCAATCAAAAACTCCAGTTTCAAAAATCTCTCCAACAAAAGTAGATCATGCAGAAAAGCCACTCTCCTATAAATTACCCACTAATACCGAAATTTCCGTTGATAACAATATCGCAAAAACCTCTGAGACTAAAGAATCTCTTAAATCTGCTGAAAAAACCAAAGATAAAAAACCAGCTTTCCCCATCGTTTCTTCTAATTCGACCGACAATTCAGTTCGCGTTGTCAAAAAACCAATCACGCTCGCCGATCTCGAAAAAACCACTATCAAGAAAAAAGTTAAAGTCAAAACTAAATTAGCAAAAAGCATTAAGAAACAAGCGAAAGGACGCCGCAAATAATGTCACTACTTCTCCGCACTAATTTTGAGATTGCTAAAAATTCTCTCAAAAAACACAAATTTCGCAGCATTTTCACTTGTCTAGGCATTTCCATCGGCATCGCCAGTATTATTCTCATCCTCAGTCTCGCCGGCAGTATTTCTCAACTGATTTCAGAACAAGTTAAATCTCTTAATCAGGGACTAATTCTCATTCGTCCCACTCAAGCAAAAAATGATTTAAGCGGTATTATTGATGAACTAACTAACACTAATCATTTTAATAACTCTAATCTTTCTATCAACGATATCGAAAAACTTCGCGAAGCTGACAATAATATTGAACATATCTCTCCGCTTGCCATTCTTCATGAAACTATTTCAGGTGATCACATCGTTGATTCTGCAACCATCCTTGCTACCAACTCTGAACTTAAATCAATTCTAAAACTTGATTTAAAATCAGGTAATTTTATTCAAAATAACGATCTCAAATCCGCCGTTATCGGTCACTCACTTGCTCTTCAACTTTTCGGCTCTAGCGAACCCATCGGTAAAACTTTTACTTTTTCCGGCAATAAATTCATCATTATCGGCACTCTTCAAAAAACCGAAAATCCCGTCAATTTCAACGGCGTTGATTTCGATCAAACCGTCATTATCGATTACAATCAAATTAAGTCTTTAAGTCCTCAAATCCAACAAATCAATATCACGGTTAAAGACATAAACAACATACAATCCACCGCCGATCAAATCACTAAAACTCTCACTAACCTCAAAGGTTCGTCTAGTAATTTTACCGTCAGCCATGGCAACAATATTTCTCATCCAGCTAGTAAACTCTACAAAATTATTTCTCTCATGCTCTCTGCCATCGCCGGTATATCACTTTTCATTGGTGGTATTAGCATTATGAATCTTATGCTTGTCTCAGTCACCGAACGCACTCATGAAATCGGTATTCGCAAAGCCATCGGTGCCACAAACACCCACATCTTTTTACAATTCCTCTTCGAAAGTATCGTTCTCGTCTTCATCGGCTGTATTGGCGGCTTCATCCTTGGCTACATTATCGCCATTTTCAGCTCCACTTTCACCCCATTCAAACCATACATCAGTCTCGAAATCTGCCTTGTCGGCATCTATTTTGCCCTGATTACTGGCATCATTTTTGGTATTTTCCCCGCCATCAAAGCCTCTCGTCAAAAACCCATCGATTGCCTCAAATTCTCAAGCTAAATCGACTAATCCCCTCCAAAACCTAAACCTCTCATATTTTCATTTTTAATCAAAAAAGACTATAATTACCCTATGAGAATTTTGGGAATTGAATCTTCTTGTGATGAAACCGCCATTGCTATCGTTGAAGACGGCCACAAAATTCTGAGCAACATAGTTGTTTCTCAGATTGATATTTTTGCAGCCTACGGCGGCGTAATTCCCGAAATCGCCGCTCGCTCTCACCTTGAAGCCATCATGCCAGTCTTACATCAAGCCTTCAAAGAAGCTGGATTCACCAAAGAAACCACCCTCACCATCCCTACTATCAATAATTCAAGCTCACCCACATCAATTTCAGTCGAATCTAAAGACTCAAGCTCATCTACATCAACTTCAATCGAATCTAAAGTTTCAAATTCACCCACATCAGCTTCAATCAAACCTAAAGACTCAAGCTCACCCACATCAGCTTCAATCAAATCTAAAGTCTCAGCCCCAACTGTAGACGATTGGTCAAAAATTGACGCCATAGCCGTCACTCACACCCCAGGCCTCCTCGGTTCCCTCTTGGTCGGCACTCTCACCGCCCGTACTCTTGCAATCCTCCATCAAAAACCCCTCTACGCCGTACATCATCTAAAATCTCACATCTACGCTAACTGGCTAGATCATCAGCAAACCGCGCAAGAAACACAAACCTCTACTCCAGAATTCCCCCTGGTCTCTCTCATTATTTCTGGCGGCCACACACAAATTGTCACAATGCCAACGCACCAAAAATTTGAAATTATCGGCACTACTAGAGACGATGCTGTCGGTGAATGCTTCGACAAAGTCGCCAAAATCCTTGGTCTTCCCTACCCCGGTGGACCGTCCATTGCCAAAGCTGCAGAAAATGGCAACAATAAACGTTATTCATTCCCTCACCCCATGGCAGGTAGTCTCGATTTTTCATTTTCTGGTCTAAAAACCGCGGTCCTTCGCGAAGTTCAAAAAGCTGTTAATCAACCAATTTCTTATCCCTCATCCAAACTAGCACCTCTCCTCTCAGATCAACAAAAAGCCGATTTCGCCGCCTCTTTTGAACAAACCGCAACCGACATTCTAATCGAAAAAATCAAACTCGCCCTCAAACAAAATCCTGAAACTAAAAGCCTCGTTGTCGCTGGCGGCGTCTCTGCCAATCAGCGACTTCGTCATGATCTCAAACTTTTTATTGAACAACAAAATTCTAAGCTGAACAATAAAATTAAACTATTTTTTCCAGAACCACGTTTCTCCGGCGACAATGGCGCTATGGTCGCGTCCGCCGCTTATTATGAAATTCTTTCAGGTTTTCCCGAAACTGATCCCTACACTCTAAACATTATGCCTCGTTCAAAGATTAAATAATTCCCCATAAAGTAAGTAGACATAGAAACAATCATTCCCTATAAACCTAATTCAGAGATAACAATCCCCGATAAACCCAACACAAAAAAATCAAATTCTTCATTTATTGTATAATAAAATTATTATGCAAAATGACTTATATCGCGGCTTATCCGAATCCGAAACTAAAAAAATTGAACAGATAATTTTCACCATCAACAATGCATACTTCATAACCCAAGTAAATTCCAGAAACTCTAAAGATTCCAAAATATCCAACCCCAACTTCAACTCCAAAAAATCCACAAACTCCAACTTCAACTCCAAAGATTCCAAAACTTTCATAAACTCTAAAAACTCCAATTCCATAAGTTTCAAAAATTCCGATTTCAAAATCTCCAAAAATACACGAGACACCAAAATTTCACAAATTACAACCAATTCTCTGCCCAGCGAGTTTAATCAACCTCTGCAACAACATCCAATTCTCCGCAACACTGCTCGCTGTATTATGTTAAATTCAACAAATCAAATCTGTTTACTTTATTCGAGGGCCAAAGATTATTATGCAATTCCAGGTGGCGGCATTGAGCCAGGTGAGTCACTATTAGACGCATTAAAACGTGAAACTTTAGAAGAAACAGGCTACGCGATCAAAAATCCTAAGCCACTCGGCAAAATCCACGAAGAACGCTATAATCGTCTCACCGACACTTATTTTTTCACCGCAACTCCACTCGCAAAAACTCACACCCATTACATGGAAGATGAAATCGAGGAAGACTATGAGCTAATCTGGTTGTCTCTGGAAGATGCCATTAAACATCTTGAACACCGCTTTAATGAGCTTCTCCAAAACAACTTCCCCTCCTATAAAGGCAGCTTTATCAACACCAGACACTTCCAAGCACTTAAATTTTTCAAAAATACTCTTAATCAAGCTCTGTCTAACCCCTAGTTTGGTGTTATAATTATTCTAATGTTAAATTCCAAAAACCAGTTGCTGCAATCAAAAGACTGGCAAAAACTTCAAACAGACCTAAAGGAAGTCACTTTTTTTGAAGAAACCGAAAAATACCAATTTCTAGCCATCAAAAAACGCATTCCACTCGGATTTTACCTCTATCTTCCCTACGGCCCCTCTCTTGCTCCTACTGCCACAAAAACCGACGTAAAAAAATGTTTTACTCAAATTGAAAAGCTTGCTAGACGTGAAGATGCAATTTTTGTCCGCATCGAACCTCAGAATTTCACCAAAAATGCCCAAGTTCAAACGACTAATTTATCAGAATCGCAGAAAAAACGTAATGTCGCACAATATTTTTCACTCAATCAATCGCGTCTCAAAAAAACTAAAGATCTCAATCCTGCCGAGACTTGGTGTCTCGACCTCACACAATCAGTACCTGAAATTCTCACAAAGTTCTCTCAAGGTACCCGCACCCGCCACAATACTTACCAAAAAAAAGGTCTCACTGTAGAAATATCAAAAAATCCTGCCGACATCAAATATCTAGTTGAACTTCAACATAAATTAGCAAAAAAACGCCACATTGCAAGTTTTTCTGAAGAATATCTTAAAAACGAACTCGCCCAACCTTTTGCTTCCCTTTTTCTGGTTCGCTACCACCAAATTCCAACTAATGCAAAAAATGCACCAGTTGAAAAAAACGCAGAATTAAAAAAGAACTCAAAACCCACCCCAAAAGATGGTGAAATAATAGCCGCTTCTCTGTTTTTTGACTATCAAGGCACCAGATTTTACATGCAATCCGCCGCTAATCTCGAATACAAACATCTTCCAGCCACAGTTGCCCTCCTCTCCCACGCTATATTTACTGCCAAAGAAGCTGGCATGAATACTCTTGATTTCTGGGGTATAGCTCCCGAAAACGCCCCCTCTACCCATCCCTGGTATGGCTTTACCGAATTCAAAAAATCGTTTGGTGGCTATGAAAAAATCTACGCAGGCACTTACGACTACATTATAAACCCTATTAAGTATTATCTTTATTCCCTACTTCGAAAAATCAATCGTCTAAAACGTCGAATATTCAGAACAAAATCCTAAAAAATACGTCATCAGCGCAAAATCTAAACACCGCTATGAAAATATGAATAACTTCTATAGACGAATTTACTCGTCTATATTTTATATTCTCTGTCAATATACTCACAAATACATCATCAAAAATAAAAATCAAAGAAACAGAGCATAAAAACAAAAATAAAAAATAAAAAACGAAATAAAAATCGAAAAAACACAAAACCAAAATAAATCAAATTAAAAGTATTAACAAAAAAATCAAAAAAAAAGGTCCAATACTCCACCCAAAAAATAAAGGTTAAAAATCACTTAAATTAAAAAGTGACCTCTTCCCTTCGTCGATAATTTTCTGGGCCTTTACTAGAAGCTTTTCAAGCCCTTCAGGCGAATTCGCAGAACCAACATGGACGGTTTTCACCACCTTACTATGTTCTTTGTAGCAAACTTGCACCCCCGTTGCACCCGAAGCAGTCTTAAATTTTCTAATATAAGCCACACCTAAATTTTAACATAACTTCCCTATTTATATCCTATTCCTTGCACTATTTCAAAATACTAAGCAGTTATCCGTAAAGCTTCCCGCATACCATTATTCTTAAAAAATACTACCATACCTATATTTTCAATCATCCAAATAAAAATTCACACCGTATCAACAAAATGCATAAAACCCGTAGCAGTAAAAATACATAAACACCTCCTCAACAAAATTCCACAAATCCACCAATTCCCCTCTCATTATTTTGTATCATACCCCTTATATTGACCACCTATTGACTTAGCAACCAACCTCATGTATTATAAACATAACAATTACTGCAGCTTCAAAATAAATTCAATACAAAATTGAGAATCAAAACTCAGTAGTTGGTCATATCAAAAATATCGTACTTTTATGAAATAATTTTGTGCTTTTGTCAAGCATAACTTTATTTGTATTTTAATAAAGACAAATATTTTCACGTGCTCTACAGGGAAGCGCGCTATTTTTGTCCACATTTCACATGTATTTCACAACCTCACGATGTTTTACACGACAATTTAGCATGTTTTTCACAAAATCCACGTTGTTTACACGACAATAATTCATAATAAATGCCACAAAGCAAAAACAATGGCACACCAAAAACCCAAAAGCAAAACATAACAGAGAATTAAAAAATAGGTCTAGAAGACCTATTTTTTATCATCACACCTATAACTGAGATTCAAATCTATAACATCTACAGTTAACAGGGAATTATATCAATTCGAGCTGTGATTTCAATCTCTTTATCTGCTCTTTCTTTTCTTCAATACAATTTCTAGTCTCACGAACTAGCTGCTGCGGAGCTTTTTCAACATATCGTGGATTCATCATTCTCGCATTTAATCCATCAAGTTCACGACCAATCGCTAAAATTTTTCCTTCTAATTCCTCGCGAAAATCCATAATTACTTTTTCAGATACATCAAGATAAAGTTCATGGTTCAATGTTGCCAGTCTCAGCCCTCTCGGTGTACCATTAGTAGAAGAAACGACAGGCACCCTGGATAAAAACTTTACCAAAAGCAAATTATCGCTTACCAAAATGTCATCACCAATCAGTAATGCAAATTTTTTACCTCTGTTAAATTTGGCAAGTGCTGTTTCCATGCCGCGAATTTCCGAAACTACAGAGATTAGTCGTTCAAAATTTTCAGCCGAAATTTGGTCATAATTCATTAATGAAGGCCACATCGCATCGATAATCATCCCATCCGTCCAAGACAAATTCTGCCAAATTGCCTCAGTCACAAATGGCGCAAAAGGATGGAGCATTATCAAAATCGACTCCAAACTCACCTTCAACAGGGAAACATTCTTAAAGATCTTCTGACTTTCAAGGAACCAATCCGCGTATTTATTCCAAATTAGCTCGTAAATCGTTTCCACCGCTTCCGAAAAACGGTATTCCGCCATACACTGCTCAAGCGCCCCCCTCGCTCGGTTAATTTCACGGCAAATCCAATCCTCCCCCATATTATTCGTCGTATATTGATACACTTCTGGATTGATCGAATCACTTTCGGTCTGATGCACAGCAGTTTCAGTTTCTTCTCCAAGCACCACAGATACATCAGCCTCCGAATAACCCTTCTCGCTTTCTTCAGCATCCACAATTCCTTGTACAAAACGTGAAATATTCCACAATTTATTACATAAATTACGCCCAGAAATCACAGAATTTTCTGAAAATGCTTGATTCAAACCAGCCGAACGCCCACGTAAAATCCCCAACCTGAACGCATCCGATCCATATTCCAAAATCATCTCCATCGGATTAATTACATTGCCTTTTGATTTCGACATTTTCTTCCCATGCGCATCAAGCACCAAACCGTGCAAGTAAACTTCTTTAAATGGCACTTCGCCAGTCACATAAATTCCCACCATAATCATTCGCGCCACCCAAGCAAATAGAATATCTGCACCAGTCTCCATCACATTCAATGGATAAAACTCGCTCTCGACATTCTCCTCCCAGTTCGTACACACAATTGGCCAATGCGAAGAAGAGAACCACGTATCAAAAGTATCCTCGTCGCGCACAAATTTTACTCCCCCAATTTCAATCTCAGACAAATTCGTTCTCGTATCAAACACCCACTCCTCGCCAGGCTCATTCGCGTCCACTTTCTTAAACATTGGAATCGCAATCCCCCATGGAATCTGCCTCGAAATATTCCAGTCCTTCAGCCCCTCCAGATAGTTCAACAAAACTTTTTGTTTATTTTCTGGATAAAATTTTATTTCATTATTATTTAAGTGTTCGATCGCCATCTTCGCAAGTTTTGAAGTGTCCACAAACCACTGTTCTTTCAACATTGGCTCAATTACAGTTCCACATTTATAACAATGTGCCACCGCGTGTCGAATTTTCTTTTCCCCAAGCAAAAGTCCGGCTTCTTTCAAATCCTTTAAAACTTTCTTACGGCATTCAAGCACCGACAACCCCTCATAGTCCGCCCCACAAACCGGCAACATTTTACCATCGAATCCGATCACCGAAACTCTCGGCAAATTATGCCGTACTCCCACCTCAAAATCGTTTACGTCGTGCGCCGGTGTAATCTTTACCACGCCTGTTCCATAGGTCATATCAGCATGTTGATCAGCAATTACCGGAATTTCACGTCTCGTCAACGGCAGGGAAACATGCGCCCCGATAATTTCTCCATATCTCTCATCCGCCGGATTAACCGCCACTGCTGTATCCCCAAACAACGTCTCTGGTCTTGTTGTAGAAACAACAACATATCCATCACTCTCCACGAGTGGATATTTAATTTCATAAAGCACACCTTCTTCATCTTTATATTCCACCTCAATATCCGCAAACGCTGTTTGATGCTTTGTGCAATAATTCACCAGCTTTTCTCCGCGATAAATCAACCCATCTTTCCACATTCGCTCAAAAGTGCGATAAGTCTGACGAATCACATTTTCATCCAGAGTAAAAGTCAAATCTTTCCAGGAACAAGAAGCCCCGAGCGCCCGCAATTGCAGCTCCATCGCCCCCCGTTTTTCTTGCACAAAATCCCAAACTTTAGCATAAAGTTCATCCCTTGAAAACATAAATCGCGTCTTGCCCTGTTTTTCCAGTTCACGCTCATACACTACCCATGTCTCAAATCCAGCATGATCCGCCCCCGGTACATACCAAGTTCTTCGCCCACGTAAACGATAGTATCGAGTCAGAGAATCCTCTATTGCCACCGTTAGTCCATGCCCAATATGTAAATTTCCATTCGCATTTGGTGGTGGCATCACAATCGAATAACGCTTCGATTCGCGCCCACTTTTTCCAGCACGGTCCAGTTTAGTCGGAGCAAACTTTGAAGCCGCCTCCCACGCCGCATAAACCTCTGTCTCAAAATCTGCCGGATTATATGATGGCGCAAATTTCATTTCTCGTTCCTTTCGTTTATTTTTCCAATCATTTTTCTCATTTCTTTAGCTTCTCCTGCATCTCTCGCATTTCCGCCTCTGTCATCTGCACTTCCTGACCGTATTTATAATTTTCATCAAAAGGCACTAAATGTACATGCGCATGCGGCACATCTGTACCAATTACCTTCAAAAGTGTTCGTCGCCCCAGTACTTTTTCCATATTAGCCGCCAGCATTTTCACAGTCTTCATCACCGCCAAATAATCTTCGTCCTCAAGTTCATAAAGCTTATCCACCTCCACCTTTGGCACCACCAAAGTATGCCCCGGTGTCTCAGGATGAATATCAAGAAAAGCAAACGTCTTCTCGTCTTCATAAATTTTATAGCATGGAATTTCACCAGCAATAATTTTTGAAAAAATACTCCCCATAACAACTCCCTTATTTTTGGGTGACGCAAACTACGTCGCCTTTGTTCTATTATAACAGAGATTTCACCTCTCCACCTCTTTAATTATTTTTATTTTATGATATAATATACGCAATATGTCAAATCATCGTGTTGGGTTATTTTTTGCAAATCTCTTTTCCATCGCCATTTCTTTTTTAATTTCCTACCTCTCTCGTTTCGGCTGGGATCCCACCGATGTTGCTTTCCGTCACCTCAAAGACACCACCGTCTTCCTCTATCTTCTTCTCTCTTATTTCATCGTTTTTACTTTTTATCGCTATAACCCCATCACCTCCAGACGTGGTATTCTTCGCCATCTCAAATCCGCCGCCCTCACCAACATCTTCATGGCTATTATTTTTTCCACCATCGTTTACATGACTCACATTAGCGACAGTATCCCCCGCCTCTTTTTTGGTACTTTTTTCTCCATCAACTTCACTATTTCTTTTTCCGCCCTCTTCCTCATTCACTTCATCAAACGCGAATATCTCGAACATCACACTAAAAAGACTGTTATCTTCACTGATAACGCTAATCTTGAAGAAGCCGTTTCCCGCATCAAAAAGCTTGATGCCGAAGATTGTGAAATTATCGGCATCACCCCCCTTACTGGCAAGTTCAAAAATCATTTTTTTAAGCTCAAAAATCTCCCAGAAGTTAAAAACCCATCTTCAAAACAAAACACCCCTAAAACCTCCACCAAAAATATTCCAACAGATAACAAAGCTACAAAAATCACTTTTGAACTTAAAGAGCTCACTACCGAAGCCCTCGACTACCTTAAGCATCACCAGGTTGATCTCGTCATCTTCAGCGTCAACCACATCGACCGCAAGAAAATCGAACACCTCATCGAGGCTGTCAGCGAAATGGGTATCGACTCCCTTATTACCATCGATAGTTTCGCTATAGAAACCCTCGAAACCAAACTTGAAGACTTCGGCACCACCAGTGTCATCCGCCTCTCCCCCCGTCTCTTTACCGACGAAGAATTACTTATCAAACACCTCATGGACATCTGCGGCGCCCTCATCGGCTGTCTCATTTGCCTGCTCTTTGGTCTCATCGTCGCCCCTCTCATCTTCTTTGAAGACCCTGGACCCATCATCTTCAAACAAAAACGCGTCGGCCGCAATGGTAAATATTTTTACATCTATAAATTTCGTTCCATGTACCAAAATGCCGAAGAACGCCTCAAAGACCTTCAATCTCAAAATGAAATGCAAGGCTTCATGTTTAAGATGAAAAACGACCCTAGAATTACTAAAGTTGGCAAGTTTCTTCGCAAGACCAGCATCGACGAACTTCCACAGTTTTTTAACGTTTTGGAAGGCAGCATGTCTCTCATTGGCACACGCCCACCAACCGTCAACGAATACAACCAATACTCCGCGCACCACAAACGTCGTATCAGTATCAAACCAGGTATCACCGGACTCTGGCAAGTCTCTGGTCGTAGCGAAATTACCGATTTTGAAGAAATTGTCCGTCTCGACTGCTTCTACATCGACCATTGGAGCATTGCCGCCGACATCAAAATTCTTCTCAAAACCTTCGCCGCTGTCTTCACCGGTAAAGGAAGTGAATAGAGATCAAACAAAAAACAGCTATCAAATACTAGACCCAGTATCTTATAGCCGTTGATTATCCAACCTGGCGGAAGCGAGAGGATTTGAACCTCCGAGACATTACTGCCCACACGATTTCGAGTCGTGCGCCTTCAACCACTCGGCCACGCTTCCGTCTCTAATTCTACCATACCCCTACTTAAAATCCCAAAAACTGCCCCCGCAAAAAACCATCTCCTAAAAATCGTCTTCCAAAAACCTTCCTCAAAAGCCATCGCCAACAAAAAAACGCTCTCAATCAACCACCTTCATCGCTTCAACCAAAAACCTAAAACTTCAAAAAACTCTCCCGAAAGGGAAGAGTTTTTCTATCAATAATTTCACTATGGTACACCCGACAGGATTCGAACCTACGACCTTTTGCTCCGCAAGCAAACGCTCTATCCAGCTGAGCTACGGGTGCAGATGTGGACATCGTCTAAGTCGAAAGACTCAAATAATATCCACCTAGAAATTAAATGAGCATCGCGTTTCCGCGACATTTATATTATAGCATATTTAACTATAAATCATAGAGGTATGTTATAATTTAATTAAAAAAAAGGAGTTATATGGAAGAAAAAAAGACCAAAAACACTGAAAAAGGCGCAGAAAAAGTCAATAAAACCGCCGAAGCCGCCGCTTCTAAACTCAAACAAAGATTCAATACTTTCTCTAAAAATCTCTCCAAAAACAACACTATTAAATTCCTTGCCTCAACCGTAAAAAACCCAACCACCGCTATTAAAGAAAATATTTCTAATTATTCTGAATTCAAAAAAGCTTGGCAACTTCCCGTCATCATCGGTCTCATCTATACCATCATCTCTCTCATCAATCTAGCAATTTCCAAAGTTTACGTTCCAGCCCATAAATCCTTCTTCGGTAAACAGATCGACGCCGTCTGGAGCTGGAACAAACTTGAACAGATCGACTGGCTAAAAGAACTTTTCACCCAGTTTTTCGCCTACCTCATCCCGCTTCTCTTCGTTGCTGGCATTTATTATCTCGTCGCTCTAGTCTTCAAAAAGAAAGCTAACTTTTTCCGCCTAGTCACCATCGTCACCATTGCCTCCATTCCAGCCATTCTCGCAACCTTCATTCTTGCCCCTATCGCCGGCGCTATCTCACCCACTTTCGCCTTTGTAGTGCTCATGTCTGGCATCTCCTACGGATCCATTATGGCCTATGAAAATCTCAATGCCGAAATCAATTACCAAACCAACGAACGCGTCTTTGCCAACGTCCTCTTCATGATTGTCACCTATCTTATTTTAGCCATCCTCTTTGATTCACTCCTTAAAAGTGCTCTCGGTGGCAAAACCATTCCATTTGATTCACTCAATAATTTACTAAACAACTAATTAAGGGTAAAACAATAAAAATGAACAACACCCTCGACCAAAAATCAAGCAAATCAAAACTAACCGGCAGTCGCGCTGGTCGAGTCAAGGTTCGCCTACTTAAAACCTATTACGGCAACATTTTAAAGGATATGCGTATCATCTGCATCACTGGCACCACCGGTAAAAGTGTTGTCGCCAATTATCTCTATTACATCCTCAAAGAAGCTAATGAAAAGGTTGGCATTCTCGCCTCCGAAGATGAAATCAAAGTCGGCTCCCTCTATAAATTTTTTAGTAATGCCTGGAAAGCTGGCGCTGATTATTGCATCATCACCACTCCGGCCAGCTCCCTCAAAAAGGACGTCTTCTATCAGCTCCCAGTCTATCTCGCCGCCCTCACTGATTACGTTCCCTCAAAACTTTCTGATCTCACCCCCGAGGAATACGCTGCCGCCGAAAACACTTTGTTCGATCTCGACCCTGAATATGTTGTCTTAAACCGCGATGACAGTAATTACCTTGAATTCTCCAAATTCAAGGGCAAACGCGGCACTACCACCTATGGTTCCGACCATTACAGTGACACCAAAATCGAACGTCGCACTCTCTACCGCAAGGGCAGTGAAGCTATTCTTAATATCGAAGGACATCGTTTCAGTGTTGCCAGTTTTCTCACTGGTGAACCTAATATTTCATACATGGCCGCAGCTGCCACCATTGCCAATCTGATGCATTGCACTGAAGACCAAATCGTAAATGGTATCGCTAACTTCGACCCTGAAAACATTGCTGGCTCCGCAGCTTAATTGCATTCAGCCTTTCTTTTAATCCACCTCAAAACACCACAACAGCGCCGTTTTCCCGGCGCTGTTTCAATAATTTTTCCAGCACTTCCCCCCATCACCTCTTAAGCGCTCTTACATATTCTTTAATCGTTTCTTCAACGCTTTTTCTGTCACTCTTAAATCCTCAAACGGCACCGCACCCCCAGCTCGCAAAATCGTCTTCTCATGCCCCTTTCCTAAAATCAGCACAATATCGTCTTTTTTCGCCAAATCAATTGCCATTTGAATCGCCTTTCCTCGATCCAGCTCAATCAATAAATTCTTCCCCCGCACCAAACCTGCTTTTTCCGCACCCTCCGCAAATTCTTCCGCAATCGCCGTCGGCGCTTCATCGCGCGAATCATCTTCTGTAATAATTACAATATCTGAATTTTTTGCTGCAATTTCACCCCGTTCAGCTCGCGTTGACTCATCTCGCCTTCCCGCTCCCCCAAACAGGGAAATAATTCTTTTTTTCTTCCCCGGCACCACCGACTCATAAACTTTCAAAAAAGCATCCGGCGTGTGCGCATAGTCCACAATTACCTCAAAATCCTGCCCCATTTCCACCCGGTTCATACGTCCCTCCACGGAATCTAACGCCCAAATCCCCTTAGAAATCTCCTCATGAGTCAGTCCCAACTTCAGCCCCACTGCCACAGCTGCCAGGGAATTATATACCGTAAACTTCCCAGGTATCTTCGTCGCAATCTTAAATGGCTTTGTTTCCACTCCCAAATCACCATCTTCCACTAGAAATTCAACACCAGAAGCCCCTAATTTCACTTTTTTCGCCCGCAAAATTCCCGAATTTATACCATATGTGATATATTCTTTCGCATCTTTCACAAAATACGACCAACTTTTATCATCTTCATTCACTACGCCATATTTTGCCATTTTAAACAATTTTCGCTTTGTATCCCGATAATTCTCAAACGTTTTATGATAATCCAAGTGCTCATGCGTCACATTCGTCATTACCGCAATCTCAATCGGCACACCAAAAATTCGATGTTGCGCCAGCGCATGCGACGTCACTTCAAGTACTAAAAATTCCGCCCCCGCCTCTGCAATTTTTTTCATTCGCGCGTTCAAAGTCCCAGTATCCACCGTCGTCATGTGTTCAATCTGTTTTTCCAGTTTATCCACCCCCCAAGCCACCGTCGTCATCAACCCAGTCTTATATCCAGCCGCATTCAGCATTTTCCAAATCAAAAAACAAGTCGACGTTTTTCCATTCGTACCCGTCACCCCAATCACTCGCATTCTCTTTCCCGGAAAACCATATTGATACGCCGCCACCTCTGCCCTCAGCGCATGATACGGAATCACTAATTTATTATAATTTGGGATTTTGTCCATTAGAAAAGTCTTAATACTCATACGCTTTACCTCACTTTTCTTCATTATATCATAACCACCTCTGTTAACTTAATTTTTTATTAAAATTAGCACTCTCCACTTGACAGTGCTAGTTTTTGCTATACAATAGAGTACAGACTACAGTCCTACCAGAAAATTTAATAAAGTTTGCCAGACTGTACTAATGAAAAGGAGGAAAATGATTCTAAAACCACTACAAGATCGCATCATTGCCAAAAAAGAAGTTCCAGCTGAAAAAACTGCTTCTGGCTTCTTTATGCCAGGTGATGCCAAAGAAAAACCTAGTTACGCTACCGTCGAATCTGTCGGTCCAGACGTCAAAACTATCAAAAAAGGTGACAAAATCATCTTCAAAGAATATAGCACCACCGATATTAAACTCGGCAGCGATCAATACTTAATCGTCAAAGAGGAAGATGTCCTCGCTATTCTTGACTAATATATCGAAGAGAAAGGAATTATAATATGGCAAAAAAAATCTTTTATGCAGATCAAGCTCGTGACAAAGTCTTAAGCGGCGCCAAACAACTCTACGATGCCGTCAAGGTCACTTTCGGTCCAAAGGGCCAAAACGTTGTTATTGAAAAATCCTACGGCAATCCAATCATCACTCATGACGGTGTCACTGTTGCTGAAGCCGTCGACCTCGGCAGCACCGAAGAGAATCTCGGCGAGCAAATTGGCGCCAAGCTTATCAAGTCCGCCGCTCAAAAACTCAATAAAGTTGCCGGCGATGGCACTACTACTGTCACCGTCCTTACTTACAATATTTTAAGCGAGGCTAACAAACTAATTGCCGCTGGCGTCAATCCAATGGAACTTCGAAAAGGCATCGAAAAAGCCGGTGAAGAAATCATCGCAAAGATCGACCAAACCGCCGAAAAAATCGAAGGCAATGACAAAAAAGTCGCCGAAGTTGCCACTATTTCCGCCGGTGATCAAGAAATCGGTGAACTTATCGCAAATGTCATCAGCAAAATCGGCAAAGATGGCATCGTCACCGTCGAAGCTGGTCAAGGCCTCGAAATGGAACAAGAAATCGTCGAAGGTTTCAGCTACGACAAGGGATATAGCTCTCCGTTTTTCGTCACCGACCTCAATCGTCAAGAAGCCGTCTTTGATAAACCACTCATCCTCTTAACCGACAAGAAAATTTCCACCAGCAACGAAATCCTTCCAATACTCGAGAAAGTTGCTCAATCTGGACATAAGGACCTCGTCATCATTGCTGAAGAAGTCAGCGGCGAAGCCCTCTCTCTCCTTGTCCTCAATAAACTCAAAGGTGTCTTTAATTCACTCGTCTTAAAAGCCCCAGCTTTTGGTGACCGTCGTAAAGAGATCCTTGAAGATATTGCCGTTCTCACTGGCGCCACAGTCATCTCCGAAGATAAAGGTATGAAACTAGAGGATGCTGAAGTTTCCAGCTTAGGTTCCGCCAAGAAAATCATTGCCACCAAAGATAGTTCTACCATCATCAGTGGTGCTGGCGACCATAAAGCTGTCAAAGCTCGTATTGAGCTTATCAAGTCTCAAGCTAACCTTGCTACCTCTGATTATGATCGCGAACAATACGAAAAGCGTGCTGCTGCTCTCCTTGGTAAAGTTGCCGTTATCAAAGTTGGCGGTGCTACCGAAACTGAAATTGACGAAAAGAAATACCGCGTCGATGATGCCGTTGCTGCTACCAAAGCTGCTCTCGACGAAGGTATCGTCACTGGTGGTGGCGTCACACTTGTAAATCTTGCCAACCAACTCACTGGCGATGACGCAGGCACCAAAATTGTCAAAAACGCTCTTAAGACACCACTTCTTCACATTCTCGAAAATGCTGGTCTCAATGCCCAGGCACTTCTAGCCACTGTTGAAAACGCCAAACCAGGTCAGGGAATCAACGTCATGGAACCAGAAAAAGGTCTTCAAGATCTCAAGAAAGCAGGTGTTATCGACCCAGCCCGTGTCACTCGTGAAGCAGTCCAAAATGCCATCAGCATTGCTGCCACCGCTATCACCATGGGTGCTCTCATCGTCGAAATTCCAGAAAAAGCAGATTCTTCTGCTGCCGCTGGTGCTGGTATGGGTGGTATGTATTAAACTTTAAATTTATAAAAAGTTTAATACAAGTCTAAAAACATATTAAAAAGAGAAGCAAATTGCTTCTCTTTTTAATTCTCATTACTTCATTACTTCCCATTACTACACACTACTACTCATCACTCTAACTTAATCTTTTCTCAATTTCTCCGCCTTTAAAAAGCCCCTTTCGGGGCTTTTCCTTGTTTCTCATCAAGAACTCTGCAACCTTTCTAATTAGACCCCAGCTTTTTCAACGAGGAACAACAATGCCTCTGCACGCTCCTCTTCGTTTCCAATCCCTTTCACCGCCTCATAAGCCGACGCAATCATCTCTTTTGACCCAGTCGTCTCAATCATTTGTTTATAAACTTTAAATTTCTGTTCCGGTTGCATCTTAATTTTATCCATCAGCGGGTATAAATCTTGTAGCATCTGTTTTTTCACTTCTTCAAACTGCACATCAGAAGCTTCACTACCTTCCGTTGTCATTACTCCCGCATTCATATCCATTTCTGGTTTCACGGCAGTCTCTGGCTCAGCCACACTCATCGTCGCAGGCTTATTTTCTACCGTCGCAGCCTCAGTCGGCGTCTCAACAGTAGTCTCAACAGCAGCCTCAGCTGGCGCCTTCATTGTTACTTCAGTTTCCGCATTATCGCCCAAAATCGGCGTTGGTCCAGAATTCGTCAAATCCGCCATCACATTTGGGTTCATTCCCGGCATACTCGGCTCATCCTTCAAAAAATCCGGAATTGGTGGCGCTGGTGGCACCCCTAATTGGTCTTGAATATTAACATTAAAATCTGCACTTGAATCCGTCGCGTCTGTTGTACCCATCATTGGCGCGCCACTATTCTGATCCATATACCCACCTTCTTTTTTATATACTATACTTTTCCAAATTTTATCATAAACATTTTTATTTATCAATTTTTTATGTCACAAAAATTTTTATTTATCATATATTTATCATTTTTCTGTCTCGAACTTAAACAAAAAATACTAAAACCAAAAATTATTTATTTCCTAAAAGCGCAACTTTTTCACAATCTTATCAATCACATCAAGTCTCACTTCTTCCATCGGCAGTCTCTTCCCAAACATATTCACAATTTCTTCACCCTTATTTTCAGGGAAATACACTGTTACCGCCGGTGAAAAACGCTTTTTTGGCATCAGTACAATCGCAAAATGCACATCATCCTGCAAAATCCCAAAAGCTTTATATTCCTCGAATCGATACATTTTCTCACCTTCAGTCAGCCCTTTTTCAGAAAGTACGTATTGAATCTTACGTGGCGGACGCACCGAATAAACAATAATCGCAATCACCGACACCACCACCAGCATCGTAAAGGTCCACCACTCAAACCGAATCGAAATCAGAGATAAAATCACTCCAACAAGAATCAACCCAAAGTACCACCCCATATTTTTTTCGTGTGATACATATTCCTCAGCTTCCCATTGCACCACTGTATTGTCTTTCACTTTACACCTCAATATTCATTAGCTTTTTTAAATTATATCACACCAAATATTTCTTTAAAAACATTCAAGAATCTCTTGAAGTATGCTAAGATAGTAGGGAAGGAGAGTTACCCAAGTGGCTGAAGGGGGCGGTTTGCTAAATCGCTAGTGTGGGGAAACCTGCAGCGGGAGTTCGAATCTCCCACTCTCCGCCATAAAAATCAGAATCAAAAATAAGAATTAAAGCTAAAATCAAGTTTATAATCAAAAACCAATAATAGTATTAAAATCAAAATCAGAAATTGCAGCCCCCACTTCAGGGGATTTTTTATTACTTTCACTAAAATTGCTTTTCCCAACATATGTGATACAATAGAAATATAATTTAAATAACTGCGAGATTCGATAGTTTATATGAAACAGATCACCAAAACCTTAACTCAAACCCTAACCGGCGTTGGCGCACTCCTGTGTCTTTCTACTAGCCGCGTCCTAGCCTCCGCCCTCTCTGTTCAGGACGGTGCAAACGCTGCTCGTGCCGAAGGTATGCCTTCCGAACTAATCGGTGACAATGGCGTTTTTAGCCGTCTCACCAACACCATTCTTCTAATCGTTGGTCTCATCTCTGTTATTATGCTCGTTTATGGCGGCCTCCGCTATATTCTCTCCGGTGGTGATAGCAAAAAGGTCACCGACGCTAAAAATACCATCCTTTATGCCATTATTGGCCTCATTATCTCTCTCCTCGCATATGCTATTGTCCACTTCGTTCTCAACTCTGTCGTTGGCAGTTAGTAAATAGTCGTCTTCAAAAATCAGTATTAGCAAATAGTTATCTTCAGAAATCATCATTTTCAAGATAATCATTACTCATTAGTACTAAGGACTCTATTTTTTGTACGCCAACCGTCCGCAACACTTCCGCTGCTGCCCGCATACTCGCTCCCGTAGTCCAAACGTCATCAAAAAGCACATATCGCGCATTTAGGTTAATTTTCGCCCCATTTTTAAGTCCATACGCCCGTCTCGCCTGTACCAACCTCACCTCCGCACTCTTTCCAACTTGCACCGTCTTATTTAATCTTACCAGTATCGGCTCCACCCGCACTTTCTCAAAATCCATCAGCCGACAAACTTCTCGCGCCAGTAGCATCATATGATCAAATCCACGCTCTCTAATATGTTTCATAATCGTCGGCAGGGGAACTAAAACCACCTCATCTTCGTCAACTTCTTTTCCGTCGTGCACTATCCTCGCCGTCTCCCATACTTTTCCTATCCTCGCCGTCTCCGATAACTTTCCTGTCCCCGTCATCCCCCATACTTTCTCCATTCTCACCACCTCCCACATTTTCCAAGCCAACACTTCCGCCAAATCTCGTCGCCCATGATACTTGTATTCCTTCAACATCGAAGATAATATCCCTTCTTTCACTCCACCCACAATCACTCGTGAAAAACCTGTTGCTGTTGTCACCACATACCCAGGATTTGTCCCTAAAAGATATTTTTTACAACGACCGCACAAACTCTCACCCTTAAGTCCACATCTCTGACATCTGTTGGGTGAAAGTACTTCCAGCAGCACCTTAATTATTGTGTTTTTTACATCAAACCATACTTTTCTCTTGCTTTTTACCATAACCACTCCTATAATTAACCATAACAATAGTTAAAGTGGAGGAAACTTAGCAATGGCTCGTACAAATGACGAAGACATGCTTATGGAAGATGAACTCGCAGCTGCATTTCTGGACAATGACAGCCAAGAAGAAGTTGAACAAAGCCCTGTTCCAGCTTCTCCAGATCTTCCATCAGAAGAAGATCCAGAGGCGTGGGACGAACCGGAAGATTTTCCAGGTCAGTTGGCAGTTGATGTATATGAAACTGCCGATAAGTTAGTTGTTAAGGCTCGCACCGCAGGCATTTCCAAAAATGACCTCGATGTCACAATCTCTGACAACATCTTAACCATTTCAGGCGTTCTAAGCGGCGGCGAAGACGAGCAAACCACTCGTTGGCACATCCAGGAATGCTACTGGGGCGAATTCTCTCGCACCATCGCACTTCCCGTCCCAGTCCGCGAAGATGAAGGTAGCGTCAAGGCCGAATTAAAGGACGGTGTTCTCACCATCTCCTTTGAAAAAGAGAAGACCGAAACCCCAACTAAAATCCCAATCCAGTAAAATCCAGTAAATAATTCTGAAGATAATTCAATAAATTATTCAGTAAATCTTTCAAAATTTTAGTTATTCAGTCTATTCTATAAATACCGCATCAACCCTGCGGTATTTTTATGCACTCATCTATTTTTTTCCACTTCCCACCACTTCCTACCACTATTTCAGATAGCTTCATCATAGCCAAACAACTTCTCTTTGACAAGCACAAACATTTTAGAAAAGGGAATCAAAAAAATAGACGGCATAACTATTCATAATGGTAATAAATTACAAACGTTTTAACAAAAGAAAACAAAAAAATAGACCCTTAAA
>ERZ772960.1000-NODE-1000-length-23546-cov-9.579754_pt1 | contig 23546 bp, 19 predicted proteins | sample MGYA00580678_ERZ772960 | MGnify/ENA primary metagenome ERZ772960 (study PRJEB29015, sample SAMEA2737930) | human oral metagenome | biome: human oral; feature: human-associated habitat; material: dental | place: China | collected 2059 ... | reverse complement strand
TAGGCTAAGACATTAGTAAGATAACTTTTCTATTTATTTTTAAAGTTTTTGTAACGAATGTTTGACAACTATACATAATTTCATAAAAAATTTGAAAAATTATGTTGACAAAATTAAAAAAATATATTATAATAATCGAGTAATTTAAATTTGCCCGAGTGGTGAAATTGGTAGACGCAACGGACTCAAAATCCGTCGATTTTATATCGTGCCGGTTCGACTCCGGCCTCGGGCACCAATTTTGAAAAGTTTCGGCGACATGGTCGAGGGGCTTAGGCAGCGGTCTGCAAAACCGTTTACACCAGTTCGAATCTGGTTGTCGCCTCCAATATAGATTTTTAGAAATGATTTGCTGTTTGGTAGTCATTTTTTTTTATTTTATAGAAAAATTGTGGTATAATAAATAAAAAATTTAAATTATTGTGAGGGAGAAAAATTAATGGGAATAAATAAAAGGCTTGATTTGGGCGAAATTAGAGATAGAATTGATGAAATTGACAGCAAATTAGTGGAACTTCTGGAGGAAAGACTTGCAATTGTTCAAGAAGTTGCACAGTTTAAAAAGCAGACTGGAAAAAAAATTTTTGATGAAATTCGGGAAAAGGAAGTTGTTACAAAAAATTTAAAAAAAGTAAAAAATATGGAATTATCTCACTATATTGAGATAATTTTTAAAGATATAATGAATTCCAGTAAAGAATATCAAAAATTTAAAATTGGGATTAATACAAAATATGTGAATGATTTGGATTTTTTTGACAAAAAGATTGGATATACTGGGGTTCCAGGATCTTATGCGTATGAAGTCTTAATTAATTTACTGAAAAATAATAAAAAATTTGATGAAAAAAATTTGGAAAATAATAAAAATATTTTTAATTTTAAAAGTCATAAAGATTTGGTGGAAGCGGTAAATAGTAGAAAAATTGATATTGCAATTTTGCCGATTGAAAATTCGATAGTGGGAGAAGTGCGGGATAGTATTGATTTGATTAATAAAAAAAGTATTCATATAATTGGGGAAGTTCAGCATAAAATTTCGCATAATTTACTTGGAATAAAAGGCAGTAAAATTGAGGACATAAAAAATATTTATTCGCATGAACAGGCGTTTATGCAATGCTCAGAGTTTTTGGCTAATCATGACTGGAAACTTAATAAAATGTCGAATACGGCAATTGGAGCGAAATTTGTTTCAGAATGCAAAAATATTGAAAATGCTTGTATTGCGAATAAAAAAACTAAAGAAATGTATGATTTGGAAATTTTATGCGAAAATATTAATAACGAAAAAGAAAATTATACGAGATTTTTTGTGATTTCAAATGAGAACATTGTGCTTGACAAAAGTGATAAAATTAGTATTGTGACAAGTGTAAATGACAAATCTGGAGCGCTTGTGGAACTGCTTCAAATTTTTTATGAATATCATTTAAATATGGTAAATTTAAAATCTCGACCTCGTGAGAGTAAACCATGGGAGTATTATTTTTACATTGATTTTAAAGGGAATATTAAGAATGAAAATGTGAAATTGGCGCTTGAGAAAATTAGGCAAAAATCAAATTATTTGCAAATATTGGGAAATTATAAAGTTTATAATTTACAATTAAATCAGTAAAATATTTAATTTAATTTAATTTAATTTAATTTATTCAAAGAAGGATAAAAATAAAATATGAGATTAGATAAATTTTTGGCAAATTCTGGAATTGGAACAAGAAAAGAAGTCAAAATTATTTTGAAAAAAGGGAAAATAAAAGTTAATGAAAAAATCGTAAAAGATGCGAAAATGCAAGTTGACGAGATTAAAGATGATGTAAAGATCGAAGGTGAAAAAATTACTTATAAACCTTTTGTTTACATAATGATGAATAAACCATCTGGAGTTATTAGTGCAACAGAAGATGGTAAACACAAAACCGTGATTGATTTACTTTGTGAAAAATATAAAAATTATAAAGTTTTTCCAGTTGGAAGATTGGACATTGACACAGAAGGTTTACTTTTGCTCACAAATGACGGGGTTTTGGCGCATAACTTGCTCTCACCGAAAAAGCATGTTGACAAAAAATATTATGTGGAGTTAAAAGAACCTTTGACAATTGAAAAAAAGAAAATTTTGGAAAATGGAATAAAATTGGAAGAAAATTTTGTGACAAAAAAGGCAAAAATCGAAATTATTGATAAAGATGAAGATATAGAAGTAAATTCGGTATTTATAACCATTTCAGAAGGGAAGTTTCATCAAGTTAAAAGGATGTTTAAGTTTGTTGAAAACGAAGTTTTATATTTGAAAAGGGTGAAAATGGGAAAACTTTTACTTCCTGAAGACTTAAAATTGGGAGAATATAGAGAACTGAGCGAAGAAGAAATGAATTTGATTTTAAATTAAATTTATTTTAAAAAAAATAATTAATCGAAAAAAAATTTAAAATATGATATAATTGACAAAACAAAAGTAAAAAAAATTGGAAAGTGAGATAAAATGGAAAAATATGGACTTTTGGGAGAAAAATTAGGTCATAGTTATTCTAAAGAAATTCACGAAATTTTTTTTGAATTAACTGGGAAAAACGCAAATTATCAAATGATTGAAAGACAATCTGATGAGATAGGTCAATTGATGGAAGAAATAAAAAAAGGAAAATTTAAAGGAATAAATGTCACAATTCCTTATAAAGTAGAAGTGATTAAATATTTGGACGAAGTTTCTAAAATTGCAAAACAAATCGGAGCTGTAAATACAATTACCTGTAAAAATGGGAAATTAATTGGAGATAATTCTGATTATTTTGGATTTTTAAAAACTTTGAGAATTAATAATATTGATGTCAAAGGGAAAAAAGTTTTGGTACTTGGAACAGGTGGAGCTTCTAAAGCAATTTATAATGTTTTGATAGACAGTGGTGCAGAAAATGTTTATCTTGCCACAATTGAAGAAAATGATTCGTTTAAAGTGAGAACTAAAGATAGATTGATTCATTATTCGGCAGTTTCAGGACTTAAAAATATTGAGTTAATCGTAAACTGTACACCTGTGGGAATGTATCCAAATATAAATGAATGTCCGTTAAATGATAGCAACTTCATTGATACAAATGCTTTGGTGGATATTGTCTACAATCCAGAAGAAACAGTGCTTATGAAAAAATATAAACAAAAAGGTGTAAAAGTTATTTCAAATGGACTTATGATGCTTATTTCACAAGCAATAAAATCGGAAGAAATCTGGAATGAAGAAGAATATGATGTAAAAATTTTAGAAAAAATACACACTAGATTATCTGAAAAATTATATAAATAATTTTTTTTAGAAAGGAAAAGGTAAAAAAATGATAAAAAAAATAGTAGTAGCAATAATTTCTTTGAGTCTTGCAAATATTGGATTTTCTATAACTAATCAAGAGATGATAGATACGGGAAATGCAAATCAAAAAAAGACTTTTGATAAATATTTTAATGGAACTCCTCTAGCTGCGGCGGATAACACAGCTTTAATGAACAAAGTTTATGCAGAAATAATGGGAAATTTATACCGTGAAAACAGAGGATATTTTGACAGGGAATTTGCAAAATTGACAGGAAACAGAAAATCAGATTTTAGATCAATGTATGCTTATTATAGTGATTATGTCGTTGAATATCCAAAATTTCTAAAAAGAGCGTTTGGAAATTTTTTGCAGGATGTAAGTGATATGCAGTCTTATACCTACACAAACACATATCTGATATTGGAAACTTTTAACTTGAATATGAATACGTATTTGGAAGGAGAAAAAAATGCTGGGACAATTGATCAAAATGTGAACGCAATTTATGATTATTTATACAGCGTGGGAGACTCTAAAACGAAAGATGAATACAAGCAGATGTCAAGTGGACAGGTGTCAATGCTTGTAGAAGAAGAATATAGAAATCTGGAAAATATTTTAAATACAAGAGCGATGGAAGGAACAATCGAAAAAAAGGCGGCAGCAGGTTCTAAATCCAGCTTAAAAAAATTGAAAAAATTGTACAGTAACTATGACAAATATTTTGATAGATATATTGATGCCTCGAGATTATCCGCTGAAAATAAAGAAAAATTAAAAAAGCTGGCAAAATTTGAAAATATTTCAAATCTTAAGTTTATAGCACAATCAATTGAGAAAAAAGAAAATAACAGCAAAAGCAAAGAATAGAGAAAGGAAGATTTTAGAATGAGTGAAAAAGATAAAGTTTATGGAATGGATAGTCCCATACAGCCAAATGAAACTTCGACTTTTGTAAAAGCAACTGATATGGAAATTTCACAAAATAGTAATAATTTTGATTTTAGAATATACAATGAGTTAGATGACTTTGCAGCAGAAGTTTTGGAAGGAAAAAAGTTAGTAAATTATATAAATACTAGGAGAGAGTATTTTTTTGAGCCAAAAGAAGCGATTTTTAATACTTTTGGGGAAGAAGAGTCAGGTGAGACGATTAAGACATTTTCGGATTTTTACTATCAATATTTGGCTAAAAAGGCGGATAGTTTTTTGTATAAATTTATGTCAAAAGGTTATACGGAAGGCTTGAAAAAATTAGTTGAGAAAAAGAGGATTGATCCAAATGAACTTGATGTAAATTGGGAGAGCATAAAATCTAAAGAAGAAAAATACGAAGAATCATTGATTGATATTTTGTATGCAATTTTAAATTACGAATTAAAAGCGTATGGAATGGAAATTTTTGGAATAAATATGGGTTATGAATCAACTTTGTACTTTATAATTCCAGAAAAATCTTTTCTTAGATTAAATAGAGAATCAGAGTTGTTTACAATTTTTGATATAGGTTTTCTTGAAACAATTTACAATGAAATCTATGAAGTGACTGGCGACCTTGGTATTGAAAATGTAGAAATTGGAGATTTTATAGAAAAAAAAGATGACAATGAATATCATACTTTGTTTGCGGATAGTTCTAAAAACTGCATAATAAAAGATATTGATGAAGATGATGAAACAATGGTAAAAATTATACTTTAATTGGGAGCTGAAAAAATTATGATAAATTTTGAAACAAAAGATATGAATTTGCTTTACAGTATTTTAAACCTTAAACTTAGAGATGAATTTAAAGATTTAGATGATTTGGTAAATTATTATGGAAAAAATAAAACTGAAGTTTTGGATAAAATGGAAAAAGCAGGATATTTTTATAATAAAGAAGAGAACCAATTTAAAAGAAAATAGGAGAAAACACATTATATGAAAAATATTATTTTAATTGGAATGCCTGCATGTGGGAAAAGTACAATAGGAAGTTTACTGTCAAATGAAATTAATTTTGAATTTTATGATGCGGATAAATATTTGGAAGAGTGTGAAAATAGAGAAATATCGGATATTTTTTCGGAAGACGGAGAAGATTATTTTAGAGAGCTTGAAACTAAATATTTGGAAGAATTGTCGAAAAAAGATGGAATAATTATCTCAACTGGCGGTGGAGCGGTAAAAAAAGAAAAAAATATGGAAATTGTGAAAAAAAATGGGATTGTAATATTTTTGAATAGAAAGCTGGAAAATATTGCAAAAGAAAATCATGAAGCTAGACCACTTCTTAAAAATTTGAATAATTTAAAAAAATTATATGACGAGAGAATAAAACTTTATCACAAATATTCTGATATTGTCGTAGAAAATGATGACAATATGGAAGTTATCATAAATAGAATTGTCATGGCATTAAAAGGTAAAATATAGAAAAGGGCTGGAAAATTAGATGAAAAAAATATGGATAATAAACGGACCTAATTTAAATTTTTTAGGAATTAGGGAAAAAGGAATTTATGGAAATGACGACTACGAGAGCGTTTGTGAATATATAAAAAGACAATTTAACTTAAAAAGTCCGAAAGAAGTAGAAATTGAAATTTTTCAATCAAATTATGAAGGGAAGATAATTGACATATTGCAGTCGGCTTATTTTGAGAAAATCGATGGAATTGTGATAAATCCAGGAGCGTTTACACATTACAGCTATGTGATTTTTGACGGAATTAAGTCAATTCAGATTCCTACGGTTGAAGTTCATTTGAGTAATATTTACAAACGGGAAGACTTTAGAAAAATATCGGTTACAGCACCTGCGTGTATTGCTCAAATTTATGGGAAAGGCAAAGACGGATATGTCGAAGCTGTTAAATTATTGTTAGAAAAATAGGAAAGCGGGAATTGCAAAATGGAAGAAAATAACAAAAGTGTGGAAATCTGTAGAATAGCACTAAAATTAGCGATCTCATCTCGAGAAGAAGAACGGGAACTTGTGAAAAGTTATAGATTGAAGGGAATAAAGACGGCAGCAGTCGATGTCGGTGGAATTATGCCAAATTCACGGTTTAAATTTATTGAAAGTGCGCTTATTGCGGCAAAAAGAAATAATTTAATACAGGATGTGCATGTTCACGATGGAGCAATTATTGGCGCTATGCGAGAAGCTATGAGTCAAATTGAAACAATCATAAATGGACTTAGTGTCGGTGGGAAAATAGGAATTGCTCGTTCTGGAGAACATTTGTCAGTCGCTATTTTTTTGAGCGTTGGAATTTTGCAGTTTAACGAAGTCATAACTTCGGTTGCACATCGTTCAGTTTCCGTCTTGGAAAATGAAAAATAAAAAAAAAGAAAGCTCAAACTGCATTGGTGTGAGCTTTTTTTGGTAAATAAAAAATATTTAAATTAAGAAAATAGATAAATAAAAAAGTAAAAGAGGTACTTATTAAATGAAAAAAATATTAATTCTTTTGATAATTTTATCAAATTTAACTTTTGGAGCACAAAATTTTTCTGCAAATTCAAAGGTGTTGGATAAGATAGAGGCTGAAGTGATAAAAGAACTTGATAGAGGAAATAATGAGAAGGCTATATCAATATTAAAAAAATCAATTTTAGAAAATCCTGAGAAATCAGTTTTTCTAAAAATAATGTTAGGAATGATTTATATTGATATGGAAAGGAATAGTGAAGCTGAAAAAGAGTTTAATGAAGCTGTGGAATTGCAGAAAAAATATCCATTTTTTGATGAAAATGGGAAAAAACAGGATGTGAAACTGATAATCGGATCAATATATTTTGGAGCTGAAGATACTAAAAATGCGTTAAAATGGCTAAAACAAGTTGATGATAAAGATTTTAATGAAATTTTTGACAATCAGAAAGGCTTAAAAGACTATATCTTAGGCATTTTAAATTATAAGGAAGACAATATTGAAGAAGCTAAAAAAAATCTTTTGAAATCGTATATTTATGATGAGGACGGTCTTTCAGAAAATATTTTGGGTCAGATTTATATCGATGAAGGAAATCAAAAAGAAGCTCAAAAGTGGTTTTTAAAATCAGCAAGTAAAGGAAATTCAGGAGGCCAAGCAAATTTAGGTTTTCTTTATCAGATGCTGGGAGATAAAGAAAAAGCTTTAAAATGGATGACAAAAGCTCTTGAAACAGCGAAAAAAGAAAAAAATATAGAGCAGTTAAAAGAGATACAGGAAATGATTGAGAGTGTTAAAAATAATTAAATTTGTTCTGATTGATATTTATAAAATTAGAAAAAATTTTAAAATCAAAAAAATTAGAAATTTTAGGGATAAATTTTTAATTCTAATATTTTTTATTTATCCCCCAATATTTTATTTCGTTTATAAAAATAAAAAATATTATGTGAGATAAAAATTTATTTTATAGAATAAATTAAATTACAGGAAAGGAAACATATTAGTATGAAAAAATATTTTATTTTATTGTTAATAGCTATAAATTTAGGTTTAGGAGTTCAAGGATTTTCGGCAATGACAAAATCAGAAAAAGAAAAACTGGAAAATCAAATAAATAAAGCGTATGAAAAGAAAGATACAAAAACTGGAAAAAGTTTAATTGTAAAATATTTGAATGAGTTTCCAGATGATGCTGGTTATTTAAATATGTTAGGCACTTTGTATGACGATGAAGAAAATTATAAGGAAGCTGAAAAGTGGTATTTAAAAGCTATTGATAAAGGGAGTCTAATTGCAGTCTCAAATTTGGCGTATAACTATATTGAGTTGGAAGATTATGCAAAAGCGATAAAATACTATAAGGAATACGAAAAAGTGGCAGATAATCCCGATAATTATTACTGGATGGGGTTTGCATATTCATATTTGGAAGACTATAAGAATGCAAAAGAGTGGTACTTAAAAGCTGTTAAAACTGATGAAGGCGGTTTTTCAGAAAATCAATTGGGAGTAATTTTTGATGACGAAGGAAATCAGAAGGAAGCTATGAAATGGTATTTAGCTTCTATAAAAAAAGGGGATTTGTGGGCGTACAATAATTTAGCTGTAGATTACATTGCGTTAGGCGATTATGAAAATGCTAAAAAATGGCTGGAAAAAGGCTTGGAATTGATTAAAAAATCAAGCGATTATTCAGATAACTTGGAATTACAAAAAAGTCTAAAAGAAAATTTGGATTATATTAAAAAAGCAAAATAAAAAAAGATATTTTTTGAGGTTGAGAAAATTTAAAATTGTATTTTAAAATAAAAAGAGGTGATAAATTTGGATTTTAAACTACATTCGGAATTTAGTCCGACTGGAGATCAACCAAAAGCGATTGAAAAGATTGTGGAAAATTTGGAAAATGGGATTACAGATCAGATTCTGCTTGGGGTGACGGGCTCTGGAAAGACATTTACTGTTGCAAATGTCATTGAAAAAATAAATAGGCCAGCGTTGATTATGGCACCTAACAAAACTTTAGCGGCGCAGCTTTACAACGAATATAAAAACTTTTTTCCAGAAAACGCTGTGGAATATTTTGTTTCATATTATGACTACTATCAGCCAGAAGCATATATTATGGCAACGGATACATACATTGAAAAGGATTCGTCAATTAACGATGAAATAGATAAAATGCGTCATGCGGCAACTGCTGCACTTTTGAATCGAAGAGATGTCATAATTGTCGCATCAGTTTCAGCAATTTATGGTTTGGGATCGCCAGAAGCATATAAAGAAAAATCAATCCCCATTGATGTAGAAACTGGAATTGAGAGAGATGAGCTTATAAAACGGCTTATTTCGCTTAGATATGAAAGAAACGATATTTCTTTTGAGCGTTCTAAATTTCGTGTAAAAGGGGATATTTTGGACTTGTATCCGTCTTATCAGGACACCGCTTACAGATTTGAGTTTTTTGGGGATGACTTGGAAAGTATTTTTGAGATACATCCGCTTACAGGGCAAAAAATTCGAGAGGTAAAAAGACTTACGATAATGCCGGCAACACACTATTTGACAACAGAAGACACCCAAAAGATGTTTTTGGAAATAAAAAAGGAAATGGAAGACAGAGTTCACAAATTCAGAGCTGAAAATAAATTAATTGAAGCTCAGAGAATAGAGCAGCGTACGAAATATGACTTGGAAATGATTGAAGAAATCGGTTACTGTAAAGGAATAGAAAATTATTCGAGATATTTGACTGGAAAAAATGCTGGAGAAGAGCCTGATACGCTGATTGACTACTTTCCTGATGATTTAGTTGTATTTTTGGATGAGTCGCACATTTCTGTGCCGCAGATAAATGGGATGTATAAAGGGGATAGAGCAAGAAAGCAGTCACTTATTGAAAATGGATTTAGACTTCCAAGTGCATTTGACAATAGACCACTAAAATTTGAAGAGTTTTTTGCAAAAGTTCCACAAGCGGTGTATATTTCAGCAACTCCAAGTGACTATGAGATTGAGCAGTCAAAAGGGGAAATTGTGGAGCAATTGATTCGTCCGACGGGAGTAGTTGAGCCAAGTATAGACATTCGTCCGACTGAAAATCAAATTGACGATTTGATGGATGAAATCAAAATTAGAGCTGCTAAAAAAGAAAGAGTTCTCGTTACAACGCTTACAAAAAAAATGGCGGAAGAGCTTACGGATTATTATTTGGACTACGGGATAAAAATAAAATATATGCACTCGGACATTGATACGATTGAGAGAACTGAAATAATAAGAGGACTTAGAAAAGGTGAATTTGATGTCTTGGTTGGAATAAATCTTTTGAGAGAAGGACTTGATATTCCTGAGGTTTCACTTGTTGCAATTTTGGAAGCTGATAAAGAAGGATACTTGCGTTCAAGAAGATCGCTTATTCAAACAATGGGAAGAGCGGCAAGAAATGTGGAAGGAAGTGTAATCTTGTACGCTGACAGAATGACTGACAGCATGAAGGAAGCAATAACTGAAGTGGAAAGACGGCGAAAAATTCAAGAGCAGTACAATAAAGAAAATGGAATCAATCCAAAATCAATAAAAAGAAAAATCGATGCGGCGTTAGTTGACTATGAATTAGAAAAAGAGGAAGAAGTCAAAAAGGTTGCTAAAAATTATAAAAATACAAAAGAAATTGAAAAAGAAGTGAAAAAAATGGAGAAAAAAATAAAAGAATTATCAGAAGAGCTTAATTTTGAAGAAGCGATTAAAGTGAGAGATAAAATGAACGAATTAAAAAAAGTTTTGATGGAATTATAAAAATAAATTATTTAATAATAAAATAACAAGGGATCTTGACTTCTTGCTAAAAAGTGGTAATTGAAGAAAAATAATAATTACTTAAATTTTTTAAGAATCAAAATAAAAAAATTAAATAAAAATAAATTAGGAGAGTGAAAAAAAATGATAAAAGTATACCATTATCCAAAATGCACAACTTGTAAAAGAGCGTTAAAATGGCTTAAAGAAAATAATGTTGAATGTGAAAAAAGGGACATTAAAGAGCAGCCGCCAGTATTTGAAGAAATGAAAGAAATTTACAAAAAAAGTGGATTGCCGCTAAAAAAATTTTTTAATACGAGCGGACTTGTTTATAAAGAATTGAAATTAAAAGATAAATTAGCTTATATGTCAGAAGACGAGCAGTTAAAACTGCTTTGCTCAAATGGAATGCTTATTAAAAGACCGCTTGTTATCGGAAGTGATTTTGTCTTGGTTGGATTTAAGGAAAATGAATGGGAAAAAGTTTTTAAAAATTGAAAAAGCAAGTAAACTGTGATATACTCTAATAATAAAACAGTAAAAACGAAAGAAGGTTTATAAATATGACACAGACACCGCTGATGAAACAATATACAGAAATTAAGGAAAATTTTCGTGACTGTATATTGTTTTTTAGACTAGGTGATTTTTATGAAATGTTTTTTGAAGATGCAATTACGGCTTCAAAAGAGCTGGGGCTGACGCTTACTTCAAGAAATAGGGAAAAGGGGATGGATGTACCATTAGCTGGAATTCCGTTTCACTCGGCAAATTCATATATTTCTAAGATGGTTGCAAAAGGTTATAAAGTTGCAATTTGTGAACAAGTGGAAGATCCTAAAACGGCAAAAGGAATTGTAAAACGGGAAGTTGTCAATATTATAACGCCGGGAACAGTTATGGACATCGAATCTTTGGACGAAAAAAGTAATAATTATTTGATGAGTATATTGGAAGAAAATAATAAAATAGGGATTTCATATATTGACATAACAACTGGGGAATTTAAAGTTGCCGAAATTGAAAAAGATAAAAATTATATAAAATTATTTAATGAGCTTAATAAAATTGAGCCTAAAGAGATTTTGATAATGGAAGAATTTTATAGAGTTATAAAAGAAAAGATAGATGATTTTACGCAAAAAAGTGGCTCTACTGTAACTTTTGTTACAAAAGTTAGGGATAGTGAAAAGTTTTTAACTGATTATTTTAAAGTCGTGTCGCTTGAAAGTTATGGGATAAAAAATAAAAAAGTTGTTATAAATGCTGCTGCAATGGCACTTTTTTATGTGATGGAAATGCAGGTTGGAAATGATTTGACGGTTGAAAAAATGGAATTTATAAATGTTTCAAATTATGCGGAAATTAATTCAATTACGCAAAAAAACTTGGAGCTTGTGAAAAATCAGAGAGAAAAGACTGTTTATGGCTCACTTTTGTGGGTTCTTGACAAATGTAAAACTTCGATGGGGACAAGACTTTTAAAAAGATTTATAAATAATCCGCTTCTTGATATGAAAAAAATTGAAAAAAGACAAAACGATGTGGAATGTTTTTTAAAGAATATTTTGTTAAGAGAAGACTTGCGGGAAATTTTGGAAAAAGTTTATGATTTGGAGCGGCTAGTTGGGAAAATCATTTTTGGGAATGAAAATGGACGAGATTTGGTGGCACTGAAAAAGACGGTAAAATCATCGCTTGAAATTATGAATTTACTAAAAGAATATGATTTTTTTAATGAAATAGATTCAAAAAAACTTTCTGAAATTTTTCAAATAATTGAAGAGAGCATAAATGAAGATGCGCCGTTTTCTGTGCGGGAGGGAAATATTATAAAAAGAGGCTTCAATCGTGAACTTGACGAGATTAGAAATATCATGAACTCTGGAAAAGATTTTCTTTTGGAAATTGAAAAACGGGAAAAAGAAAAAACTGGAATAAAAAATATGAAGATAAAGTACAATAAAGTGTTCGGTTATTTTATCGAAATTACAAAGTCAAATCTAGATTTGGTTCCAGAAAGTTATATTAGAAAGCAAACTTTGACAAATTCAGAGAGATTTGTGACACCAGAACTTAAAAAATATGAAGACACGATTATTAATGCAAAAGCTAAAATTGAAGATTTGGAATATCATCTCTTTAAGGAAATTAGCGCTAAAATTAAAGAAAAAAGACATATTTTGACAAGTCTTGCGGAAATACTTTCTTATCTTGATGTAGTCGTATCTTTTGCGGTAGTTGCAACTGAAAATAATTATGTAAGACCTCAAATTTGTGAAGATTATGATTTTGAAATAAAAGGTGGGCGTCATCCAGTTGTGGAAAAACTTATTGGAAGAAACGATTATGTTGAAAATGATACTTTTTTGAGTGAAACAGAGAGCTTTGTGATTTTGACAGGGCCTAATATGTCGGGAAAGTCGACTTACATGAAGCAGATTGCACTAATTTCAATCATGGCTCAAATTGGTTCATTTGTTCCAGCAAAAAGTACAAAACTTTCAATCGTTGACAAATATTTGACTCGAATTGGCGCATCAGACGATATTTTATCAGGGCAAAGTACGTTTATGGTGGAAATGAGCGAAGTTTCAAATATTTTGAACAATGCGACGAAAAATAGCCTTGTGATTTTAGACGAAGTTGGGAGAGGAACTTCCACTTTTGATGGAATTTCAATTGCGACAGCGATTTCGATTTACATTCACGACAAAATCGGGGCAAAAACAGTTTTTGCGACACATTATCACGAACTTACTGATCTTGCGTCAAAATTTAAAAATATAAAAAATTATCGGATTGAAGTCGATGAAAAAGATGGGAAAATTATGTTTTTGCGAAATATTGTAAAAGGTGGCGCTGATAAGTCGTATGGAATTGAAGTTGCAAGACTTGCGGGACTTCCGAGAGAAATTTTGAGTGAAGGAAAAAGATTTTTGAAGCGATTAGAGCAAAAAAAGGAGCTTATAGAAAAGACGATAGATGTGACACAGCTCTCACTTTTTTCTATGAACGAGGAAGCTCTTGAGATTTGTGAAAAAAGACAGGAATTTGAAAATAATTCAGAAACAAAAAATAATTTTTATGAAAAAAGAATTTTTGAAATAAAAAAAGAAAAAGAAAATATTGAAAGAGAAAAAGAAAATTTAGAAAAAATTGTTTTAGATATTGAAAATTATGATGTAAATAATGTAACTCCGATGAAAGCGATGAAATTTCTATTTGAGTTGAAAGAAAAAATAAAAAAAGATAATTAGGAGAAAAAAATGTGGAAAAAAATAATTTATGGAGTATTGCTTTTAATATTGATATACTTTATATATACCGTGTTTTTTAAAAAAATTCCAGCGCCATTAGATCAGATGCAAAAAGATATGAAAGCTAAAAAAGTTGTGTATAGACTAAAAGATGAAGTGATAGTTTATGCCGATGAGCAAATTGGTTCTGAGGGTGATGAAGTTGTAAAATTTAAAAAAGTTATAATTGATTTGGTCAAGAAAAAAATGCTTATTTCTGGAAAAGAAGGGGAAGTAAATACAAAAACTTACGATGCAATTTTGAAAGGAAAAGTCGTGGGAGCGACAAAAGATAAAAAATGGGAAATCTATACCGAGAGGGCAGATTATAAAAAACAAGGTGATAAGTTAATTTCTCCAGTTCGGACAAAACTTGTAAACAATGTTGATAAAACCGTTTCTGAATCGGATAAAGTCGAAACAACGACAACTTTTCAAGATATAGTTGCGACAGGACATGTGAGTTATGTAAACAACAAAGATAAAAAGAAAATAACAACAGACAAAATGACTTATAACGATCCAACAAAAGTAAGTATTGCAGAGGGGCATGTTGTCTATACAGAAGAAAAGACTAAAAGAACGCTGACTGCGGATAAAATGCGATACGATCAGATCAACCAAATAGGAAATGCAGAAGGAAATGTACATTATAAAGATCCTGAAAACAAATTGGATGCTCAAAAGGCGGATTATTATATGAAAGACGACGAGAACGAAAGAGTAGAAGGCTTTGGAAACGTTGTTTATACTGGAAAAGAAAGTGTTGTTAAAGCAGATACAGCTGTGTATTTTATCAAGAAAAAACAAATTAATGGAAATGGACATGTCGTTTATATAGGAAAAGAAAGCGTCGTTACAGCGGATAGTGCAGTATATCTTGTCGATAAAAAGCAAGTTGATGGAAGAGGACATGTCGTTTATACTGGAAAAACAATGATAATTACCGGAGACCATGTCTTTTATGACAAAGTTGCCCAAATAATAAATGGTGATGGAAATGGAACTTATAATTATTTGCCACGAAAGACGACAGGAACTTACAGAAGCGGAGTTTATAACTTGAAAGCACGAACTATGACAACAAATGATTATTATACAGTTAATTATGATGACTATAAAATGGATGGAACAGGACTTGTGTATAGCTTTGCCACTGGAGACGCAACGATGAACGGACCTTTTAACGTGAGAAAACAAAATTTTACGGTACATGGAGAAAATGGTACGATGAATACGATTTCTAAAGACATTTACGCAAATAAAATGGTTATGACAAGTGTTCAAGGGGATAGAATTTCAGCGGATAAAGGTCAGGGAAGTTTTGAGAAAAAAGAATTTAGGTTTGATGGACATGTAACTGGGAAAATTCGTGGAAATGTAAAAGATTTGGCAAATGATCCAAGACCGCTTGTGGAATCGGAAGCTGTACATTTTAGAGGAAATACTGCAAAAGTTTATTTTGTTAAACATAAAAAAGGAAATAATATGAGTATCACCCGTACTGAAATTAAACAAAATGTTCATATGACTTACAAGGATATTACGCTTGATTCACAGTATAATGAAATGGATTCGCTAAGAAACTTGATTCTTGCAAGAGACAAAGTAATGGTTGACTTTAAAAATAGTACCAAAATGACTTCAAATTACTTGTATATGGATATGAATAAACAGGAGGGTTATGCTAGAAACAATGTTAAAATTGTAAGTACATTGCCACAGTTTAAAACGATTAATACAAGTGCTGACAAAGCAATTATTTATTTAAAGGACAAAAAGATAAGATTAAATGGAAATGTTGTGACTTATCAAGGAAAAACAATAATTTCTTCTAAAGAAGCAACATATGACATAAGAAATAGAGTGCTTGAAAATTATGGAAATATTCAAATGCAATATGAATTGAATAATGGCGGATTTGAGCAAAATAAATCAGATCCTAAAAATGTGGCGGCAGTGCAGGAAGTTATAAATAAATTATCCTTTAATGAAGAAAATGGAAGAGCAGTTTTACCGAAAGCGATGACAGCTTCAAATGGAGTGCCTGTTTCGATAAAATGGAAATCTTCGAATTCAGCACTTATGTCAGTTACTGGAAAAGTCAACAAATCATTTTACGGTGGAAAAACTCAAGAAGTTGCAATTAATGCAAAAGCCAAAGCTGGAACTGACACGGCTGAGAAAAACTTTAATAAGTCAGTGTCGTCTGAGAGTACAAAAGAGATGCTGACTCGTGCAGCGGACAACATTTATTTTCCGGAAAATGGAGAAAATTTGCCGTCGACTGTAAAAATAAATGTTCATAAAAAAGCGATAGATGTGCCGGTAAAATGGTCTAAAAATGGTAAAAAGCACACGGCAACATTAGATTATGACGGAGTTCAATATGAAAAAGATTTTGAAAAAGAAGAATAATTTGATTCATTCAAAAAAATAGTTTTTTATAATACGTTAAAATTTATAAAAACACAAAAGATAAAGTTGAAACGTTAATTAGAAAAGGGAGATACAAAATGGTAAAATTTATAGTTAGGGGGTTACTCTTAATTTGTATAAGTTTTTCAATAATGGCTGAAAATACAGGCAATGTGTCTTTTTCAGTAAGTGAAATAAAATCAAATAATGATATATTGTTAAAATGTTCAAATATGGCAGGGGAAAATGCACAAGGAACTGGAATAACTGAAAATAACGGCAATAATATATTTTTAAAATGTATAAATTCTGAAACTGGCAGTGAAAATATTATTGGAACAAATAAAATAAGTTCTCAAAATATATTGCTGAAATGTTTAAATACAAGTGAAAGCACGGAAGATGAACTGACAAAAGATGTAAATACAGCTGAAAAGCTTTTAAAATGTTCAAATATAGTTAGAATAATTAAAATAGATGAATTATCTCAAATTGAAAGTGCCAATGCGGTACAGTTGAAATGTTCAAATACAGTAACAAACAACATAGTTTTAAAGTGTTCAGGTACATCTGAAAATCTTCTAAAAAAGGAAACAACGATAAATAGTGGAACAGTAAATACAGCTGAAAAGCTTTTAAAATGTTCAAATATAGTTAGAGTTATTGACGGAAATAAGGTTTTTCCAGACAATCCCGAGAATAATAATGCGATGATATTGAATTGTTCAGATACGACGGTAGCGCCAGTGAACAATATTGTTGGAACGGTAGGACAATCAGGTGGGAGTATAGGCGGAGTATCGCCTGTTGTACCTATTATTGGCGGAGCGGTTCCTGCTGTTGGAGCAATTATTGGTGCGACTAGACATCACGGGGGAGGTGGCGGAGGTAATGGCACTTCTAAACCTCAAAAAGGTGGTGGCGGAAACAATAAATTTAAGCCTCAAAAAGGCGGAGATGATAATTCTAGCCCTAAAAAACAGAAAAAAGAAGATTCAAAGATACATAATGTGAGAGGAATTGGAATACAGCCTGTCAACCCTTTTTGGAGAAGTAATCTTAGGGAAGCTGAAGACTCTTATTCCAAAATAGCAAGGGTAGGATTTCAGTGGGTAAGAATTACAGCTTCATGGCATAGAATTCAATCTCAAAGAAATGGAGCATATGACTGGCAGGACATCGATGATGCCGTCGCTCTTGCAAGAAAATATAACTTAAAAGTTTTAATGCAGATAAGCGGTGCTCCTGAGTGGGCAACAGGGGCGGACAAACTTTCAGCTGCTGAAAAAAATGCGTTAAATGCAAGAAAAATTTGGGTTGCTTCGTTTGCACCACTTCCACAGTATAATAATGAGTTCTCAAATTTTGTAAGTGCATTAGTAAAAAGATATGCTCCAAAGGGAGTAATAGACTATGAATTTTGGAATGAACCAGGAAATCCAGAATTTTGGCATGATACTATTCAAAATCCTAGACCGAATCCTGAACATTATACAGATTTACTAAAAATAGCGTATACAGCAGCACATGATGCTCATAATGATGTAAATGTTATGGCAGGTGGAATGACGGTAGGAAACAGCAATAGTTCAACAGGATATGTTGGACCTATGGAATTTTTAGAAAGAATGTACAGAGCTGGGGCAAAAGGCTATTTCGATGGTTTATCGCACCATCCTTACGGAATTTATGCCAGAACTTTTCGAGATAATGGCTGGGCAAACATGATAGGCGACGTTGTAGCACCTGGAGGAGGAGAAAAAACATTATATCAGATAATGTCAGAACACGGTGATGGAAATAAAAAAATATGGATAACAGAAGTAGGAATAGATGCTGCTTATCCTGGTGTTGAAGAAACAAAACAAGCTAATGTGATAAGTAAAATTTTAGATCAATATCAAAAATCAAATATATATGGGCCTCTTATTTTTTATCAGGCAAAAGACAGAAAGCCTTACATTACTTCGGGAATATTAGATAAGGACAGTAATGGCGATGGCTGGCTTGATGTAAATATTGATACAAATGGAGATGGCGTTCCTGATGCGAACATTGATACTGATCATAATGGACGTCCTGATATACTGGATGCAGCAGATCCTGAAAATTATTTTGGAATTTGGAAATCAGACGGCACTGAAAAAAAAGCAGTAGATGTAATCCGAAGATTCATTAATAATAATCATCCGGCACCAGCACCTACTCCAGCTCCACTTACAAATGGATGTGATAGTGCAACTGATGCTTCGGGACAATGGAAGAGTGTAAAATGTTGGGAATTTAAAGACAGAAATATTCCTTCTGACTGGGTAAGTAAAAGAATTATCAATCATTTGGGTAGCCATTTAACTTATTTGCCAAGCAGTATCAGTTTAGATGGTGATCACGCAATACTTACTACACGACGTCATTGTGTTAACAGAAAAGGCGATCCTTTAACTGATGCAAATGCAACTACAGGTGTATGCCCTGCAGGTAAAGTTACTCAGTATTCAAGTGGTAGACTAGAATCTGGCAATATTGTAGATGCCTCTAAACCGTTCCGTGCAGAAATACGTGCCAAAATGAATTGGAATCACTTGCAAGGAATGCGTACGGCCCTTTGGATGCAGAAACAGCGAAACGATGTGGATACACCTGCCTGCAAAGTTCCTGGTGGAAATGCTCCTTATGGTTCATTATTAATTTTGGAATGGTTTTCAAGTACTCCTAGTTATGCATGGCCTGCAACTAATATCAGCTGTTATTACAGTCAAGTCAATCATGAATGGACACCGCGTGGCTTTACACACCGTTTGGAAAATATTGTTGGTGGACATACTACGTCACTGACACATGAATGGCACGTTTGGGCAATTGAGTTTGATGGAACAAAAGTACGTTATTATATGGATGGAAGGTTGATTCCTGTGGTTCATTACCGTATTAAGGATGCTCAACGTATCAGTGTAGTTGATAATACTAGGTATGATCAATATGGCAATTATCTTTCTACTATGCCAGATGAAGACTTTAGCAAGCTGAATATTCCTTCTGCTTTAGTTAAACAAGGATTTGAGAATGATAGATGGCATTTTATTATTAATGACTACGTGGAATGGGAATCAGGATTGAATCCACCTTCTGAGCATTCTCCGTTCCCAGTTCAAACCACAGAGATTGATTATGTGCGTTTGTACCAGAAATAGTGATTCAAAGAATAGAATAATAAAGTCTTGGTACGGTGATAAGAGAGTGGTACTAAAACTATTTTGAATACATGCAAAGATAGTGAAAAACTACAGTCAATATAAGTTGAAATTTTTTTCAAACTAGAAAATTTAGTTTTGGATAAAAAAAGGGGCTGTCTCACAAGAATTATTTTGTGAAACAGTTTCCTTTTTATTTATTAGAAAAAAATTTATTTTTAAGAATTTAGAAAATGTAAACTGATTAAATATTAATATATTTAGAAAATAAAAAAAGAATATTTGAATTTTTAAAAATTTTTTGAATTATTTCCAAATACGAGGAGTTCTTTAGAGAGAACTTAATGTATTAAAGGTAATTGAAATTAATATTTTTTTCTTGAAAATTTCTAAGAAATTTAGTAAAATGTATTTGTTAGAAAAGATAATTTCAGTCAAAATATAACATTATATAATATTTTTTATAATTTTTTTATAGATTTTTGGTGTGAAATCATAAAAAAGGCATGTGCAAAATAAAGGAGAACGAAAAATATGAAAAAATTACATATTTTAAGCGCAATGATGCTATCAACAGTTACGGAAATGGCTCAGGAAGTTAAAATAAATGGGGGTTGGGATTTTGATAGAGCGTATAAAAATGATTTAACCAAACATCAAAAAGGACTTTCTAACACCAATTATGATTATAAATTTAAAAATGGACCCGTTGCGGGAATTGAGTGGCTATTCGATAATCAGGGAAGACTCGAATTGGGAATCGGTGCGGAACATAAATTTTCTGTAAAATCTTCAGCCTTAAAAGATAAAAATGAAATGAGAATGTACGAAATAACACCGATGTATCTGACAGGTAAATATAATTTAATAACTTCTAAAGCTGGAAATGACTTACTCTATCTTATTGGAAGAGGGGGATATGCTTATGCCAAAGCTGGAAAAGATAATAAAGAAGATTTAAAAGATAAAAATTTTCGTGGTGGACTTTATTATGCAGGTGGTTTAGGTACTCAAGTTGGACCAGTTTCCATAGAAGCTTTATATGAAAGATCAAATTTACGATACGATAAAGTAAATTTAGGTAATATAAACAGAAATAACATAAGTACCCTAAATAATTTTAAAAAGACCAAAGATAATATAAATATAGTCGGTGTAAGAATAGGATACAGTATTGGAAATATAAAAAATTTACCAAAGAAAAAAAATGATGTTGTACCTTTTGATCCTTTCAGAACAGATATTTTTGCTAAAACAGGAGATATGCAGTACACTACAGACAAAATTATGAAAAGAAAGTGGAATGGCGGGGAACTTAGATTAAATGCAGGATATAATTTCAAGGATAGATACAATGTTCATCCAAAGCAATTCTTGGGAACAGGTATGAAAAATAATAAATGGCAGTCTGCAAAATCTGATTTTGATGTTAAAGGAATGCCTGTTGTCGGTTTGGAATACTTATTTGACAATCAGGGAGCTGTTGAACTAGGATTGGGGGTAGAGCAAAGATTCCTTGATATTTCTCCTTTTTTTAACGATAAAGAGCAAAAGCACGTTTTAAGAACTTATCCTGCTTATGCTACAACAAAAATTAATTTGGTAAATAATAAGGGAAACAATCTGCTTTACGCTGTTGGACGAGTAGGATATGTATATGGTGAGATAAAGGAAGAAAATTTTAATAAAAAGGATCTTCATGGTGGACTTTATTATGCAGGAGGATTAGGTACGGAGTTAGGTCCAATTTCCCTAGAAGCTCTTTATGAAAGAGCAAATTTTAAATATCAGCCAAAAGACACAATTAATCCCATAAAAGTTAAAAGTAAAATTGATACATTCGGCATAAGATTAGGATACAGACTGGGAAGCATCAAGAATAAGTCAAAAATAAAAGAAGTAAAAACAGCAGCGTATACCTATAACAGTGTGCCTGAAGAAGACAGAATAAACATAGCTGATAATTTAAAAGGAAAAAATGACAGTATTTTAACTTCTAGAAGTAGTGCTGCAAAAAATAAAAAACATTTTGAAGATGAAATAATAAAAGAAGACAAAGCAACAACCTATAGTTATGATATACCTGAGGAAGATAGAATAGATATAATTAGTAATCTGAAAGGAAACAATAATGTAAAAAACGTAAAATATTCTGAGGATAAAATAAAAGGAGAAAGTAATAAAACTATATCTGAAAAGGATGCTATAGATATGATTAGTAATTTAACACCCAATAGGCTATAAATTATGTTTATTTGATTTCTAAAAGTATCCCAGATATGTAAAAAAACATTAAATATATGTTGAAAAAGTGCTGAAAACTTCTGGCTTTTTCGACTTTTATAAATGCCAGTTTTTAGAGAGGAGAAAAAAATGGCCAGAAAAATCAGTATAGAAGCTGATAGTTTAAAAAAAATATATAAAAAGAGAGAAGTTGTTAAAAATGTCAGCCTTGCAATGGAAAAAGGTGAAGTTGTGGGACTACTTGGTCCAAATGGTGCTGGAAAGACGACGACGTTTTATATGATTACGGGAATTGTTAGACCAAATTATGGTCGTGTCATGTACAATGGACAAGAAATTACAAATTTTCCAATGTATAAGAGAGCAAGGCTTGGGCTTGGGTATTTGCCGCAAGAAGCTTCAGTCTTTAGAAATTTGACGGTTGAAGAAAATATAATTTCGGTTTTGGAAATGCGGAAAGTGAGAAAGAAAGAAAGAATTGACAGAATGCAGAGTCTTATTGAAGAATTTAAATTGTCGCATGTGGCGAAAAGTTTGGGTTACGCACTGTCAGGTGGGGAGAGAAGAAGGGTGGAAATTGCCAGAACAATTTCTACAAATCCAGATTTTATACTGCTTGATGAACCTTTTGCGGGAGTTGACCCGATTGCTGTGGAAGACATTCAAAACATAATAATTCAGTTAAAGAAGCGGGGACTTGGAGTTTTGATTACTGACCATAATGTGCGTGAAACACTTAGAATCACGGAAAGAGCGTATATAATGGCAGAAGGAACAATCCTGATTTCTGGAACAGGTGAACAAATTGCGGCTAATGAAACTGCTAGAAGAATTTATTTGGGAGATAAATTCAAGTTGGATTAAATAGAAAAATATGTAAAAGTTGTTGCTTTTACGAGAAAAAAATTCTAAAAATGAAGGAGAAAATAGAAAAAATGACAGGAAATGAATTAAGAAAAAGTTTTATTGATTATTTTAAAACTAAAGAGCATAAACACTTTGAAAGTGCATCGCTGATACCTGATGACAAAAGTTTGCTTTTGACAGTCGCAGGAATGGTTCCTTTTAAACCATTTTTCTTGGGAGAAAAACAAGCGCCATTTCCAAGGATTACAACTTATCAAAAATGTATAAGAACAAATGATTTGGAGAATGTTGGGAGAACGCCTAGACATCACACTTTTTTTGAAATGCTTGGAAATTTTTCGTTTGGGGATTATTTCAAAAAAGAAGCAATAGAATGGTCTTGGGAATACATAACAAAAGTTTTGAAATTAGATCCTGAAAGACTTTATGTATCAGTATTTACGACGGATGACGAAGCGTATAAAATTTGGAATAAACATATTGGAGTTCCAGCTGAGAGAATAGTTCGGCTTGGTGAAGAAGATAATTGGTGGGCAGCAGGGCCTATTGGTTCTTGTGGTCCGTGTAGTGAAATTTACTACGATACTCTAAGAATGGGGGAAAATAACGAAGAGATTAACTGCAAGCCGGGAGATGAAGGAGACAGATTTTTAGAAATCTGGAATCTTGTGTTTACTGAGTGGAATAGACTTGAAGATGGAAGTTTGGTGCCACTTCCGCAAAAAAATATTGATACAGGAGCAGGACTTGAAAGAATTGCTTCAGTTGTGCAAAATAAAGATAATAACTTTGAAACTGATATATTTATGCCAATAATAAGAGGAATTGAAAAAGTTTTGGACATAAAAAAAGAAGATTTTGATATCACGGTAAAAGTTATTGCAGATCACATAAGAGCATCGGTGTTTTTAATAGCGGATGGAGTTTTGCCGTCAAATGAAGGTCGTGGATATATTTTAAGAAAAATTATAAGAAGAGCATTTGGTG
>ERZ772960.997-NODE-997-length-23589-cov-15.337512_pt1 | contig 23589 bp, 34 predicted proteins | sample MGYA00580678_ERZ772960 | MGnify/ENA primary metagenome ERZ772960 (study PRJEB29015, sample SAMEA2737930) | human oral metagenome | biome: human oral; feature: human-associated habitat; material: dental | place: China | collected 2059 ... | reverse complement strand
TGTACATGAAGGACGCGAAGATCGTCAGCATGATCGCGATGCCGATGATCCAGCGATTCGAGTCGAACTGAATGATCAGGTAGATGAAGACGATCGCGCACACGACGCCGACCAGGCTCACCGCAACGATACCCCCCACCTGCCGGGTGAAGATCAGCAGCAGACCGATAAAAGCGATCACAACGACGATGTAGTTGAGGATCTTGCGCTCCCCACCAAAGAGGACGGCGAGCATGTCATTCTTCTCGTCGCCGCCCTTCTCCTTGGCCTCGCTCCAGTCTGCAGCCTCGGGCAGGGTGCGCCGCATGTAGATGGCGACGACGATCGGGACGATGCCTATGAGGAACAGGGCTCGCCAGCCCCAGCCGGGGTGCATCGAATCGACCCAGGTCACGAAATACTTGTCGACCTGAGCGGCTGCGATGACGCCAAAGGCGTAGCCAGAGAGGAGGAAACCCGAAGCTTTGTTGCGCATGTGCTTGGGCCACGACTCGATGACGTACGCGGCGGATGCGGAGTACTCGCCTGCCATTGCGAAGCCGATGATGAGGCGCAGGACGAACAGGATCCAGAAGTTCGGAGCGAGCGCGCAGGCGATCGAACCGAAAGCGAACATGAAGATCGACAAGATCATCGCCGGCTTGCGCCCGTAGCGGTCACCGATTGCCCCGAGCACGAGGCCGCCGATCCAGCGGCTGATGAAGGCCGCAGAAATCAGGGACGCGCTCTGGACGAGCGTCAGGCTGAACGCCTCCTTGATCGCGGGGAGCGCAAAGGAGATGAGGACAAAGTCGTAGCCATCAAGCAGAACGCCAATCCATGCGGCGAAGAAAGCCTTGCGATCTTCTTTGGTGAGGTATTGATACCAGGGCTTTTTGGGGAGCGACTGTGCGGGGGACGTACTCATGATGAGTGCCTTCCTGAAATTTCATCGTCGAATAATGAGGGGCTTTGAGTCCAGATGTCTAACTAGCAAGTTGTCAGATAACTTCACTATTGTGACTGATCACACGCTCCGCTTTGTAATGACGCGAGGCGGAATGAGTAACTAACAGAAAGGTGTCAAGCACGACCATTGACGCAGGTCACCCGGGAATCTCCTGGACCTTACAGTTCCGCGCACGCATCGACGGAATTCTGATCACGCTCCACAGCGCGGACGACGCAGGGTGGAATCTGTTCATCCGTTCCAGTGCTCTCTTCCTTGAGGGATCGACGAACTCGATGACCTTCGCCCTGGACATGGAAGACACCGCCTCCCTCACGGATGGCACCTGGCATTCGCTCGCGCTCACTGCTACCGCTGCGGGTTCAAAGATCTTCCTCGACGGCTACCAGTGCTTCTCGACCACCGCAGATCTCTCTCCCGCCACCAGCGGCCCCGACGCACAGCTCTCCCGCACCCCGGGAGCCGGCATTGAGATCCGCTCCTTCGCGGAGCACGAGTCCGTTCTCTCTGCGGAAGAGATCCTTGCCCTCTCCCCCGCCCCCACACCTCTCATCGAGTTCGCCGCTGCCCACCTGTCGGATTACGACGTCGCCGAGCTGTCCGAGCTGACCGCTGGCACCATCTTCGCCCGGTATCGCGTACGCGGACCGGGCCAGCACGGAACGATCCTTGCAGCCGGAGGTGGCGGCACCGAGCAGCTCAACCTGTCCGTGACAGCCGACGGCATCGAATACAAGGTCCTGGGGCGCGCGGGCCAGTGGCGCACATTCACGGCCTATGGCCACTGGGATCAGGGACACTGGCACGACGTCGTCGTGCGCGTCGGACACGGCGCGGTACAGATCTACGTCGACGGCTGCCTCGAGGCCCACCTGCCCGGACAGGCCTTCTTCGCCGCCGTCGATTCCCTCGACGAGGTCGTCATCGGTCAGGACACCTCCGGATCCCGCCTCTTCGGCGAGGTCCGCAACGCCGCGCTCTTCTCCTCGGTCCTCAACGACTCGCGGATCAAGAAGCTATCCTCCGTCGCCCCACTCGACACACAGTGCCTCTTCGATGCTGGGTTTCACGACTCCATCAGCTACCGAATCCCCTCGCTGATTACCTTGACGTCCGGGGTGGTCGTTGCCGGTGCCGACCAGCGCGCGACCATCGCGAACGACTCCCCTAACTCGATTAACTTCACGGTCCGCCGTTCCTTCGACGGAGGACGCACGTGGATCGCGTCGCGCACCTTCAACCCGGCACACTACGTCTACCAGTGCATGACGATCCTGCCTGACGGAACCCTCGGCCTACTGTGGGAGCGCGAGATGCAGGGATTGTACTTCAGCCGCATCCCGCGTCAGTGGATCGAGGCCGCGAAGATCTGACGGTTCGGCTCACGCGTGATACGAGGGCGGGCACCCACCGGCACCCGCCCTCGCCTCTGTCTGGAGTGCCTCAGAGCGCCAGGTTCTCCTTGACGACGTCTGCCAGCGACGCAGCCACGGCATCGGCCTCTTCCTGGGTCGCGGCCTCGACCATGACGCGGACGAGCGGCTCCGTGCCCGAAGGACGCAGGAGCACGCGGCCGGTGTCGCCCAGGCGAGCCTCAGCGGCTGCCACGGCCTCGGCAACGGCCTCATTCGTCGATGCGGCAGCGCGGTCCACGCCGCCCACGTTGATGAGGGTCTGCGGCAGGCGCTGGATAAAGGAGGTCAGATCGGCCAGCGAACGGCCGGATTCCTTCACCATGCGCGAGACCAGGAGCGAGGACAGAATGCCGTCACCGGTGGTCGCGTGATCGCGAGCGATAATGTGGCCGGACTGCTCGCCGCCCAGGCAGTAGCCGGATGCCAGCATCTCCTCGAGCACGTAGCGGTCACCCACGCCAGTCTGCACAGTGTTGATGCCGACCTCGCGCATGGCGATCAGCAGACCCAGGTTGCTCATGACCGTGACGACGAGCGTGTCCTTGGCGAGGGCTCCGCGCGCCTTGGCGTTGACGGCCAGCGCACCCATGATCTTGTCACCGTCGATGAGGTTGCCCTCATGGTCGACGGCCAGACAGCGGTCCGCATCGCCGTCGTAAGCGACGCCGAAATCACAGCCGACCTGGGTGACGGCGGCCTGCAGGGCCTCGGGGTGCGTCGAACCCGCGTTCAGGTTGATGTTGCGCCCATCCGGGGACGCGTTGATGACGGTGATGTCGGCGCCGAGCTCGCGGAAGACCGCCGGGCCCAATTCAGAGGCCGCGCCATTCGCGCAATCGATCGCGATCTTCATGCCGCGCAGGTCCGTACCGATCGCACCAACAAGGTGGGCAATGTAGGAGTCCTTGGCCCACGCATGATCGGCGTTGATCTCGCCGACGCCATCACCGGTGGGGCGATCCCACTCGGTGTTCAAGAGGGCCTCGATCTCGTCCTCGACAGAATCCGCGAGCTTGTAGCCGCCGTGCGCGAAGAACTTAATGCCGTTATCGGGCATCGGGTTGTGCGACGCGGAAATCATGACGCCGAGGTCAACGGTGTCCTCGGTGGCCGTCAAATGCGCGACCGTGGGCGTGGTGACGACGCCGATGCGGGTCACGTCCATGCCGGCGCTGGCCAGGCCCGCTGCGAGGGCATGATCGAGGAACTCGCCCGAAATACGCGTATCGCGTCCGATGATCGCGCGGGGCTTCGAACCGTCCGCACGTCGGGAACCGCCGAACTGGCGGGCGGCCGCCTCGCCGAGCTGCAGCGCAAGGTCCGCAGTGATGTCAACGTTCGCCAGTCCTCGCACGCCATCGGTGCCGAACATCCTAGGCATAGTGTCTCCGTTCAGTGGGTCGTATGACTGCACTAAGCCTACCGCGCTCGCGCCCGCTCATTGGCACGAGGCCGCGGCGCGGACAGCGGAGACGCTCACATCCTGACACGCACTGATAAGTAAACGAAGGCCGCGCCCCGCAGGTGCGGGGCGCGGCCAACAGAAAATGTGCTGAATGAAATCAGCGCTTCGAGAACTGCGAAGCCTTGCGGGCCTTCTTGAGGCCTGCCTTCTTACGCTCGGTGGCGCGGGCGTCGCGGGTCAGGAAGCCAGCCTTCTTGAGGGCCGGACGGTTCGCGTCGCGGTCGATCTCGTTGAGGGCGCGCGACACGCCGAGGCGCAGGGCGCCGGCCTGGCCGGAAATGCCGCCGCCGTTGATGCGGGCGATGACGTCGAAGCGGCCGTCAATGTCGAGCAGCACGAAGGGGGACTTCACCAGCTGCTGGTGCAGCTTGTTGGGGAAGTAGTCCTCAAGGGTGCGACCGTTGATGGTCCACTTGCCGGAGCCGGGGACCAGGCGAACGCGGGCGACGGCCTCCTTGCGGCGGCCCAGGCCAGCGCCGGGCGCGGTGATGGACTGACCGGCGCCGGCGGGAGCCGACTCGGTCTCGGACGTGTAGGAGCTGGGGACGACTTCCTCGTCCAGCTCAGCGGAAACGATGGTCTCAGCCACGGTTCTCCTCAGGGTCAAAGGCGTTCAGCGACCGGAGGTCACTGAGCCACCTGGGTCAGTTCGTAGGGAACCGGCGACTGGCCGGCGTGGGGGTGCTCCGGGCCAGCGTAAACGTGCAGCTTCTTGAACTGCGCGCGGCCGAGGGAGTTGTGAGGAAGCATGCCCTTAACGGCCTTCTCGACGGCGCGCTCAGGCGTCGCAGCGAGGAGGTCGCGGTAAGCGGTCGCGGTCAGGCCGCCGGGACGACCGGAGTGGCGGTAAGCCATCTTCTGGTCGAGCTTCTTGCCGGTCAGAGCGACCTTGTCCGCGTTGATGATGATGACGTTGTCGCCCATGTCCATGTGCGGGGCGAACGTCGGCTTGTGCTTCCCACGAAGGAGGGCAGCGGTCTGGGCTGCCAGGCGACCGAGGACGACGTCGGTGGCGTCAATGACGTACCACTTCTTGTCCGCGTCCCCAGGCTTGGGTGAATAGGTGCGCACGGGCGTAACCTTCAATTCTTGTTGGTCATGGGACGCCGCGCCGGTTTTTCCGGGGGCATCCGCGATGAAACGGTTCGCGCGAGGCGTCGGCGAGCGCTCCTAGCGAGTGGGAGACACTAGGTACTCTGCTGACGCACAGCAACAGCCATATTATCTGCGCATAGCCCGGCGGTCAAAGCGCGACGAATACTGTGTCACATTCCTCAGCCGTCGCCACCGCAGCACGTATCGCGCCTGGCCCGAGCCTGCTGCGCCCTCGCGCCCCACTGGGACGGGTCGGGATAGTCGACGCCCTCGAGGGTGAGTCCGTGGGCGGGGGCGATCGGTGCGGCTTCAGCGCGGGACCGGGCCCGCAGGATCTGCTCCGGGTAGTCGACGTCGCGCGCGCCCGAGCCCACGAGGAGCAGCGCCCCGACCAGGGAGCGGACCATCGAGTGGCAGAACGCATCCGCCTCGACGGAGAAAACGAGAGTCCCTTCGCTGTCGCGCTCGGCGTGCAACGTCCGCAGCGTCCGAATCGTCGTGGCTCCCTCGCGCGGGCGACAGAACCCGAGAAAGTCGTGTTCCCCGAGGAGGGCGGCCCCGGCCTCGTTCATGGCCGCCTCGTCGAGCGGATCCTCCACCCACAGGCGATCCCATCGGCCCAGCGGCTCGGGACGATCCGACACCCGGTAGGCGTAGGAGCGCCCGAGGGCGGAAAAGCGCGCATCAAAGCTGGGGTCGACGACGGCGGCCGAGTAGATGCGCACATCGCAGGTCCCGCGCGCGGCCGGCAGGTCGCGTCCACGCGCACGCTCACCGTAGCGCCCAGAGAGGATCTTGTTCAGCCTGCGCACGATCGACGAGGCCGCAGCCTCCTGGGAGGACTCCCCTCCCCTGGGCGTCAGGCGCGCCCACGCCTCGGCACTCAGGTCGACATGGCACACCTGGTGACGCGCATGCACGCCCGCATCAGTGCGCCCGGCGACCGTCGTCACGATCTCTTCGCGCGAGGCCATGGCGAGCGCCGCTTCGATCTCGCCCTGGACGGTGCGCAGGCCAGGCTGCGCAGCCCATCCACGGAAGTCAGTACCGTCGTAGCCCAGATCCAGGCGCAGGCGGCGAGCGCTCACAGCTCCCACGCCCGCACGCCGCCGATGATCCCCGCATCGTTGGGCACAACGATCACGTCGTCACCCATGAGACGCAGGTTCGAGGCCGTGATGCGCTTTGAGTTACCGCCCCCCAGGTAGAGGCGGTCCCACATGTACATCGGGCGCAGACCATCGACCACTCGGCGAATGCGGCGCGACCAATGCACATCCCCGAGGCGCAGGCGCTCGTGCTCGCCGATGTAGTCGTCGTAGGTGAGGCCCCAGCGGACCGGCCCCTGCGACACCTCGACGTGGGGCGCCAGCTGACCACCATCGAAGACGGCGTTGCCCAGGCCCGTGCCCAGCGTGATGATCATTTCGAGCCCACGACCGGTGATCGCACCCGCGCCCGCCACCTCCGCGTCGTTCAAAACCTTCGTGGGCAGGCCCAGCGCCTGTTCAATCGCACGCCCCATATCGAAGTGATCCCAGCGCTCGACCAGCTCAGGCAGCACGCGCGAACGCGGTCCGTCGCGGGTGATGTAGTGGGGCGTGGCGATGACGACACCGTGCCGGATCATACCCGGCATGCCCATCGTCACGCGCGTCGCCACGGGAAGCTCGCCGGCCAGACCGACAATGGTCTCCACGAGGAGCTCCGGAGGCAACGGGTACGGCGTAGGCACCCGGCGAGGCGGGGCCATCATCGTCCCGCGCTCATCAACGACGGATCCTTTGATGCCACCGCCGCCGCAGTCAATCGCCAACGTCATCTCACGAGTCATGACATCAGGCTACCGGATACGACAAGGGCCGGACACCCCGGAGGGTGCCCGGCCCAATGCTCGAGCGGGTCAGTGACGCCCCGTCACTTCTCCTCGGCGGCCTGCTCGGCGGCGTCAGCAGCCTTGCCGGCCTCCTCGGCGACTTCCTCGGCCTCGTTGGCCTTGGCGAGATCGCCTTCCTCGCGAGCCTCTTCGGCGCGCTCGGCGGCAGCCTCAGCGGCTTCCTCGGCCTCGGCGGCAACAGCCTCGGCCTCGGCGGCCTTCTCAGCCGTCTTCTCGGCAGCCTTCACGACGGCCTTCTTCTCGACCTTCTCCATGACGAGCTCAATGCGCATCAGGGGAGCGTTGTCGCCCTTGCGGTTGCCGACGCGGATGAGGCGGGTGTAGCCGCCAGCGCGCTCGGAATCCATCGCGGGAACGAGCTCCTCGAAGAGGATCGCGACGATGCCCTTGTTAGGGATCTTCTTCAGGACCGTGCGGCGGGCGTGCTGGTCGCCACGCTTGGCCTTAGTGATCAGCTTCTCGATGTAGGGGCGCAGGACCTTAGCCTTCGCCTCCGTGGTCGTGAGGCCGCGGTGTTCGATGAGCTGAGCTGCCAGGTTCGACAGGATCAGCTTCTGGTGTGCCGGGCTACCGCCCAGACGAGCACCCTTCTTGGGGGTGGGCATTTGTTTCTCCTACGGATTCAATGCGTCCATCGGACGCACGGGGTCAGATGGACTGGTCGTCCGAAAAGATCGCGGCGGACTCCGAGTCGCCGAAGCTCGGCATGACCGAGTCCTTCAGCGTCATACCAAGGGCCGCCAGGGACTCCTTGATCTCTTCGATCGACTTGGTACCGAAGTTGCGAATGTCGAGCAGATCGGACTCCGAATGAGCAACCAGCTCGCCAACGGTCAGAATGCCGCGGCGACGCAGCGCGTTGTAGGAACGCGACTGCAGGTTCAGGTTCTCGATCGGGAGCGCCAAATCAGCTGCGAGGGTGGCGTCGGTGGTGGACGGACCCACCTCGATGCCTTCCGCTTCCTCGTTCAGTTCACGCATGAGGCCGAACAGCTCCACCAGCGTCTTGCCGGCCGAGGCCAGGGCATCGCGCGGGGTGATCGCCGGCTTGGTCTCCACGTCGATGACGAGGCGATCAAAGTCGGTGCGCTGCTCAACACGCGTCGCCTCGACCTTGTAGGTCACCTTGACGACGGGCGAGTAGATCGAATCAATCGGAATGCGAGAGATCTCGGCCTGCGGATCCTTATTCTGAGCAGCCGACACGTAGCCGCGGCCACGCTCGACAGTCAGCTCGATCTCCAGCTTGCCCTTCTCGTTGAGGGTGGCAAGGTGCAGATCGGGGTTGTGGATCTCCACGCCGGCGGGAGGCGTGATGTCTCCGGCGACAACCTCGCCGGGGCCAGCCTTCCGCAGGTACATGACGACAGGCTCGTCGTTCTCGCTGGACAGGACGATCTGCTTGATGTTCAGGATGATCTCAGCGACATCTTCCTTCACGCCTTCGATCGTGCGGAACTCGTGGGGGACGCCATCGATGCGGATGGACGTCACCGCTGCACCCGGGATCGAGGACAGGAGGGTACGACGCAGGGAGTTACCCAGCGTGTAGCCGAACCCGGGCTCAAGGGGCTCCAGGGTGAAACGGGAGCGCAGGTCGCTGACCTTTTCTTCGGTCAGGATGGGTCGCTCTGCAATGAGCACGTCTATTCCTTTCTGGCCGGTGCCCGCTATATGACACCGGATATGGGAACCTGCTGAAGCAGGCTAAGGGAGTAAGAACCCGAAGGTTCAGACGTGGGGAGGGCAGGGCCCTCCCGTCCACAAGTCAGCCGCGGCGGCGCTTCGGCGGGCGGGTGCCGTTGAAGGCCTGAGGCGTGACATCCTGGATCGAACCGATCTCGAGGCCGGCGGCCTGGAGGGAACGGATCGCGGTCTCGCGGCCGGAGCCGGGACCCTTCACGAAAACGTCAACCTTCTTCATGCCGTGCTCCTGGGCGCGACGAGCCGCGGCCTCGGCCGCGAGCTGCGCGGCGAAGGGGGTGGACTTACGCGAACCCTTGAAGCCAACCTGGCCGGAGGACGCCCAGGCGACAACCGCGCCCGTGGGGTCCGTGAGGGAAACGATGGTGTTGTTGAACGTCGACTTGATGTAGGCGTGGCCGTTGGTGACGTTCTTCGAAATCTTGCGACGCGGCTTGCGGGCACCGCCCGAGCGCGAGGTCTTTGCTGCTGCCATTTCTGGTTCAGTTCCTTCTAGTCGCGGAAAGCTACCCCGAGGGGGAGAGCTTCCCTAGGCCTTACTTGGCCTTCTTCTTGCCTGCAACGGTGCGCTTGGGGCCCTTGCGGGTACGCGCGTTGGTCTTGGTGCGCTGACCGTGGACCGGCAGGCCACGACGGTGGCGAAGGCCCTGGTACGAACCGATTTCGATCTTGCGACGAATGTCGGCCTGAACCTCACGGCGGAGGTCACCCTCAACCTTGAAGTTTGCCTCAATGTAGTCACGAAGCTTGACGAGATCCTCTTCCGTCGCGTCCTTCACGCGGACGTCCGGGCTGACGCCGGTGGCGGCGAGGGTCTCTGCCGCGCGGGTGCGGCCGACTCCGTAGATGTATGTGAGCGCGATCTCGAGCCGCTTCTCGCGGGGGAGGTCGACGCCGGCAATACGTGCCATGGTGATGTTGCTCCAGTTGTTCATCGGAGGTCGTCATCGCTCAGTCCGGGCGAGCAGCCCGGCCTCGGCCTCCGAACCGAGGGTCACCCACGTGGGGGCGCTTAGAGTGATGCTGTGGGGCTTGTTGCCCCGCGGGTCGCAGCGGGACTCAGCCCTGACGCTGCTTGTGCCTGGGGTTGTCGCAGATGACCATGACGTTGCCGTGGCGACGAATCACCTTGCACTTGTCACAGATCTTCTTGACACTCGGCTTGACCTTCATGGTTGTTACCTCCACTGCCCGTCGGGCAGTTTGTGTCGGGTCACTTGTAGCGGTAGACGATACGGCCTCGGGAGAGGTCGTAGGGGCTCAGCTCGACGACAACTCGATCCTCGGGCAGGATGCGGATGTAGTGCTGACGCATCTTTCCCGCAATGTGGCCGAGAACCACGTGGCCATTCTTCAGTTCCACACGGAACATCGCGTTAGGCAGGGCCTCAACGACCGTGCCTTCCATCTCAATGACGCCGTCTTTCTTCGCCATATCCTCCGTTTATCCTCTACATGTCTCGGATAGGTTGCGGCGGATGCCGCCAGGCATAGTGCACCGACGAGTGCCGGATGCAGATACGCCCAAGAAACTACTCTACGGCATCTATGCCCATCGGCGGTAGTCAGGGTCCCTGTCGGTTCGCTCACGTTTAATGCGTCACATTTCATCGGATCGCCGTTAGCGGTCGCCTCATATCCACCAGGCCCAGGCCTCGTCCCCGATCTCAATCTGCCCCACACTCTATGCTCTCCGTATGCACGAGGCCTGGGCACCTCACGTCCGGCGGCTTTCCTCAGCGACACTTGGCTGATGATCGCTTCACTGCGCCCCAGCCTCGTTCATGAACGAGCCGAACCCTACGGCCCCAGCAGATACGGTGCCCGTGCCGCCGAAAAGCACCACACACGAGGACAGCTCTGCGGCAGCAGCCGGCAGGAGTCGCCAGCCTTGCGCGTCATCCCAGCCCTGCGCGACTTTTCCAGCGGCGTTGCGAGCAGGGGCCGCTGCCCACAGTCTCCAACACACATCCGGATAGGAAACGAACATACGGATAGCTTAATAGCCTATCCGGATGCGCATAACCTATCCGGATGCGCGCAACCTATCCGGATAAGTCCCAAACAGTGGGAACCACGGGCCTCACGACGCAAAAGCGCTACGGCGCAGCCGTACAGACTGACTGAGCAGAGTGCAGGTACTCGCAGGTTATGGTCTCCCGGCAGACCACAGGGCCCGACCACACAAATGTCGCATGCAATTCGATTGGACGAAGATTCAACAAAGCCTCAAAACGTTGCAATCCCAACGCCACAATTTCATGGTTTGAAATAGTCGCGGGGGAATTACATGCGACATTGATTGCGGGCGCGGCGATTAGGCAGCGCAAAAGCTGAGGGCGAAGTGGGCCTGGTCGAGTAACGTGCAACGCACACCACGCGCCACCAGTGTGGAGGGCGCCGACGGGCCTGCAGGGCCTGGCCGGGCTTCGAGCCGACGCGCCGAGCGAAGCTCGTCGCGCGGACGGCGGGCGGGCCCGACGGCGCTCGGAGCACAGGTGGCGCAGCCAGCAGGAACGCCGGTGGCGCAGCCACGACGTCGCCGAAAAGGACTCGGCCCCGCACCTTCGTGAAGTACCGGACCCGAAACCGTTCGTGACGTCAGTCGAGTGACACCGGAGTGACACCGTAGGGTGCCAGGCCGGCCACTCCCCCATCGCGTGCCGTCAGGACGCAAACACCGTCCTCGGTGATCGCGATCGAGTGCTCCCAGTGAGCAGCGTCGCGGCCGTCGACTGTGCGCACGGTCCACTCGTCATCATCCGTGCTGGACGCAATGTCACCGCGGGTGAGCATCGGCTCGACGGCCAGGACCATACCCGGCTTCAGTCGCGCCTGGATGCCGCGCACGTTGTAGTTCAGGACATCCGGGGGCATATGCATCTTGGTCCCGATACCGTGACCCACGAACTCCTCGATAATCCCGGCTTCCCAGCCATTAATCAGGGCGTTCTCCGCAACAACATCCTCAACCGCGTGACCAACCGCGCTGATGCGCTTCCCGTTGGCGAGGCCAGCGAGGGCTGCCCACAGCGACTCGCGCGTCACAGCGTCGAGCTGGCGGCGCTCATGCAGCAGATCGTCATCCACTCCAGTGATCGAACCCGTGGCCCGGTCGCCCGCTGCGAAGTCCGCGTCAGACACGAAGGACTCACCCACGATCACGCTGAAGGCCGCGTCTCCATGCCACTGGCGTCCACCTCGTTCGACGTACGCGCCACAGTCAAAGGACACGAGGTCACCTGGGGCCAGCTCATAGTCATCGGGGATTCCGTGGACAATCACATCGTTGACCGAAATGCACACGGTGGCCGGGTAGCCGTAGTAGCCCTTGAAGTTCGAGATCGCGCCCCCGTCGGCAATCGCCTGGGCGCTCACCTCGTCCAACTCGCGCGTCGTAATACCGGGACGAATGGCACCGCGCAGGGCCTCGTGGATCGACGCGACGACCAGACCGGCCTCGCGCATCCATCGAAGCTCCTGCGCGGACTTCAGTTCAATGCGTGGCATTGCTCAGTTCTTCGCCACCGAGTCGAGGATCGCGAAGATGCGAGCCGTAACCTCGTCGATCGTGCCGCTACCATCGACAACCTCAAGGAGGTCCTGGTCGACGTAGTAGGTGGCAACGGGCAGCGTCTGCTGGTGGTAGACCTCCAGACGGTGACGCATGACGGGCTCGGTATCGTCCGTGCGATGCTGCTCCTGAGCGCGCTTGAGCATACGTGCCACGACCTCGTCCTCATCAACCTGAATCTCGAGAACGACGTCGATGGACTTCCCCAGGTCGAGGAGCATGTCGCGCAGCACGTGCGCCTGCTCCACTGAACGCGGGTATCCGTCGAGCAGGAAACCGTCAGCAGCGTCGGGAGCGGCCAGGCGCGCCTTCACCATGGCGTTCGTGACCGAATCCGGCACGAACTCGCCGCGGTCCATGTAGGCCTGCGCCTGCTTGCCGATCTCCGTACCCTCTGCCATGTTCGCGCGGAAGATGTCGCCCGTCGAAATAGCGGGGATACCGAGGCGCTCAGCGATGCGCGAGGCCTGGGTGCCCTTGCCAGCTCCGGGAGGGCCGAGGAGGATGACGACTGTCATTTCAGGAATCCTTCGTAGTGATGCTGCTGCAGCTGCGTGTTGATTTCCTTCACCGTCTGCAGACCGACGCCGATGATGATGAGCAGCGTGGTGCCACCGAAGGGCATCTGCGAACTCGACAGCTTCAGCGGAATGATCGCGAGAGACGGCAGGAGGGCGATGATCACCAGGTACAGGGCACCCGCAGACGTGATTCGGTTGATCACGTAACGCAGGTACTCAGCCGTGGGGCGACCCGCACGGTAACCGGGAATGAAGCCTCCATACTTCTTCATGTTGTCGGCAACCTCGTCCGGGTTGAACGTAATGGCCGTGTAGAAGAAGGTGAAGAACAGGGTCATCAGGGCGTAGATCGTCAGGTAGAACGAGCTGCCCTGCGTAAAGTGCGCAGAGATCCACTGAACCCACGCGTCGTTGGGCTTGCCGAACTGCGCCGCCATCGGAGGCAGGGCAAGAATAGACGATGCGAAGATGACGGGGATAACACCCGACATGTTGATCTTCAGCGGGATGTAAGTGGTCGTACCGCCATACTGGCGGCGCCCAATCATGCGCTTGGCGTACTGCACGGGGATTCGGCGCTGAGCCTGCTCGACGTAGACGACCGCGATCGCGACGAGGAGCAGAAGGGCGACGATAGCCGCAACGGAGCCCCACTTGCCAGCCTGGCCAATCGACAGGAGCTGCTCGGGCAAACGAGCGGCAATCGAGGTGAAGATCAGCAGGGACATACCGTTGCCGATGCCGCGCTCCGTGATGAGCTCGCCCAGCCACATGATGACGCCCGTACCAGCCATCATGACGATGATCATCATGATGAACGTCAGTACCGAACGGTCCTTAATGATGTCCTGGTTGCAGGACTGGAACAGCTGGCCGCTGCGCGCCAGAGAAATCGTCGTCGTCGCCTGCAAAATACCCAGGAAGATCGTCAGATAGCGCGTGTACTGCGTCAGCTTCGCCTGGCCGGTCTGCCCCTCCTTGTGGAGGTCATCGAATCGAGGAATCACGACCCGCAGCAGCTGAATGATGATCGACGCGGTGATGTAGGGCATGATGCCCAGCGCGAAGATCGACAGCTGAAGGAGCGCTCCACCCGAGAACAGATTGACGAGGTCGAGCAGCGAGGCCTGCGACTCCTGCGACATACAGCGCTGGACGGCCTGCGAGTCCACGCCGGGCGTCGGGATGAACGACCCCAGCCGGAACGCGGCCATGATGAACAGGGTAAAGAGCAGCTTCCGACGCAGGTCGGGGGTACGGAACGCCTGGGCGAATGCACCGAGCAAGGCTTCCTCCTACGAATGATGGGCAAGCGGGGCAAAAGCCCCTAGACTGATCCAGCTTACCCGACACGGGTAGCGGTTGGCGATATCCAATCATTAAAAAAGCGCATTGCCGCGTATTTAACGAGACGCGGAGCGCTGACGCCCCATGCGGCGGGGCAAGCCGTTATCGCGGGTAAAAAGCCATTTGACAGCTCCTCATCCGCGATGATGGCAGACACGTAACGGGGGTGGTCCCTCGCGGAACCACCCCCGTTCACTGTCAGCGAGCCGAGATGGACCCGCCAGCAGCCGTGATCTTTGCCTCGGCGGAAGACGACCAGGAGTCGACCTCAACCTCGAGCTTGACGTTCAGTTCGCCGGTACCGAGCACCTTAACGGGCGCGGAGTCGCGAACAGCGTGCTTAGCGATGAGATCCTCGACCGTGACCTTGCCGCCCTCAGGGAAGAGCTCCCCGAGCTTGCCAACGTTCACGACCTGGTACTCAACGCGGAAGGGGTTCTTGAAGCCGCGAAGCTTCGGCAGACGCATGTGGATCGGCATCTGGCCACCCTCGAAGCCGGCAGCAACCTGGTAACGGGCCTTGGTGCCCTTGGTGCCACGGCCAGCGGTCTTACCCTTCGAACCCTCACCGCGACCCACGCGGGTCTTCGCGGTCTTAGCTCCGGGGGCAGGACGCAGGTGATGCAGCTTAACGATCTGCGTCTTGTTCGTGGAGTCCGCCATTGTCAGTCGACCTCCTCAGCGGTCACCAGGTGACGCACGGTGCGGACGGCGCCGAGAACGGCATCCGTCTGCTCACGCACGACGCTCTGGCCGATCTTGCGCAGCCCGAGGGTGCGCAGCGTGTCCTTCATGTTCTGCTTCGCGTGAGCGGAGGACTTGACCTGGGTGATCTTGATGTTCTTCGCCATCACTTAGCCTCCCCTGCAGCGGCCTTGTCGGCCTCGGCGGCCTCGGCAGCCGCGCGCTTCTCGGCCTCGCCCTCTGCGCGAGCGCGCAGCATGGACGCGGGAGCAACGCGCTCGAGGGGCAGGCCGCGGCGAGCGGCGACAGCCTCGGGCTGCTCGAGCTGCTTGAGTGCGTCAACCGTCGCGTGGACGATGTTGATCGCGTTGGACGAGCCCAGCGACTTGGTGAGCACGTCGTGGACGCCTGCGGCCTCCAGGACGGCGCGCACCGGGCCGCCGGCGATAACGCCGGTACCGGGGGCGGCCGGACGGAGCAGGACGATACCTGCGGTATCGCGGCCCTGCACCACGTGCGTGATCGTGCGGCGGATCATCGGGACGCGGAAGAAGTTCTTCTTCGCCTCCTCGACGCCCTTGGAAATGGCCTGGGGAACTTCCTTGGCCTTTCCGTAGCCGACGCCCACCGTGCCTTCGCCGTCACCCACGACAACCAGGGCAGTGAAGGAGAAACGACGTCCACCCTTCACGACCTTGGAGACGCGGTTGATCGTCACGACGCGCTCGATGTACTCGTTCTTGTTCTCGTTGTTCCGGCGGTTATCGCGATCGTTGCCGCGGCCGGAGCGGCGCTCACGGCGATCGTTGTTCTCGCCCGCGCCCGAACCGTTCCTGTCTCGCTGCTGTGCAGCCATCAGATGATCTCTCTTTCTTTCGGCTCGTTCACAGCTCGAGTCCGCCCTCACGGGCGGCCTCGGCAACGGCCGCAACGCGACCTGCGTACTTGTTACCACCACGGTCGAAGACGACAGCGGAGATACCGGCAGCCTTCGCACGCTCGGCGATCAGTGCGCCGACCTTGCGAGCCTTGTCGGTCTTCGTGCCCTCGGAACCAGCGACCTCGGTCTCGATGTCGGAAGCCGACACCAGGGTGTGGCCGACCGTATCGTCGATGACCTGAGCCACCATGTGGCGGTTCGAACGGGTGACGACCAGACGGGGACGCTCGGGCGTGCCGTTGATCTTCTTGCGGAGGCGGAGGTGACGGCGCTTGCGAGCGACGAACTTGCCCTTGCCCTTGATCGAGTAAGCCATCACTTACCAGCCTTTCCGACCTTGCGACGGATGGTCTCGCCCACGTAGTGGATGCCCTTGCCCTTGTAGGGCTCCGGCTTCTTCAGCTTGCGGATGCGAGCAGCGGTCTCACCGACGAGCTGCTTGTCGATTCCGGACACCGTGAACAGCGTCTGGGACTTCGGAGCGATCGTGAACTCGATGCCCTCAGGCGGGGTGACGGTAATCGTGTGGGAGAAGCCGAGGGAGAACTCAAGGTCCTTGCCCTTAGCGACCACGCGGTAACCGGTGCCCGTGATTTCGAGATCCTTCTTGTAGCCCTCGGTCACGCCGATGATCATGTTGGCGATCAGGGTGCGGGACAGTCCGTGGAGCGAACGCGAGGTGCGCTCGTCGTTCGGACGCTCGACGACAACCTGGCCATCCTCAATCTTCGCAGTGATCGGCTCGGCGACAACGTGGGAAAGGGTGCCCTTGGGGCCCTTCACGGTCACGTTCTGGCCGTCGATCGCAACGTCGACGCCGGCGGGGATAGCGATGGGGTTCTTACCAATTCGCGACATTGTTCAGCCTCCTCATCACCAGATGTAGGCGAGGACTTCCCCACCCACACCCTTCTCGGCTGCCTGACGGTCGGTGAGCAGGCCGGAGGACGTGGACAGGATTGCCACGCCGAGGCCGCCGCGGACCTTGGGCAGGTTGGTGGACTTGGCGTACACGCGCAGACCGGGCTTGGACACGCGCTTGAGCCCCTGGATGGCGGCTTCGCGGTGCGAGCCGTACTTCAGGTTGATCGTCAGGGTCTTGCCCACGCGGGCATCCTCGACGGAGGTCGAGGCAATGTAGCCTTCCTCGACCAGGATGTTCGCAATCGCGTTCTTGAGCTTCGAGTACGGCATGGAGACCGCATCGTGGTGCGCACGATTCGCGTTGCGCAGACGCGTCAGCATATCTGCAATCGGGTCTGTCATTGTCATGGGGGTTTATTCCCCTTCCTCGTCGCGGTTTCTCCGGTTACCCGGGACCTGCGACGTTCGTTTTACCAGCTGCTCTTGGTGACACCGGGGAGCTCGCCACGGTGGGCAAGCTCGCGCAGGCACACGCGGCACAGTCCGAACTTGCGGTACACCGAGTGCGGACGTCCGCAACGGTTGCACCGGGTGTAGGCACGCACGCCGAACTTCGGCTTGCGGGCAGCCTTGACCTTCAGGGATGTCTTGGCCATGGGTCAGTCCTCCTTGAACGGGAAGCCGAGGTGACGGAGAAGGGCGCGACCCTCTTCGTCGGTGGTGGCCGAGGTGACAACCGTGATGTCCATGCCGCGCACTCGGTCGATCGAGTCCTGGTCGATCTCGTGGAACATCGACTGTTCCGTGAGACCGAAGGTGTAGTTACCGTGACCGTCGAACTGCTTGGAGGACAGTCCACGGAAGTCACGGATACGGGGAAGCGCCGTCGAGAGGAGGCGGTCCAGGAACTCCCACATGCGGTCGCCGCGAAGCGTCACGTGCGCACCGATCGCCTGGCCCTCACGCAGCTTGAACTGAGCGATGGACTTCTTGGCGCGGGTGGTCACGGGCTTCTGGCCGGTGATCGCGGTGAGGTCGCGGATAGCGCCCTCGAGTGCCTTCGAGTCGCGAGCGGCCTCGCCGACACCCATGTTGACGACAATCTTCGTCAGTCCGCCGACCTGCATGACGTTCTCGTGCTTGAACTCAGCACGGAGCGCCTCGCGGATCTCGGAGACGTACTTTTCCTTCAGACGCGGGGCCATGCTCAGATCTCCTTGCCCTGCTCAACGCCGCGCTGCGCTCCGCCGCGAGTCACTCGGACTCGGACGGTGCGGGTGCGGCCGCCGCGCTCGACGGTGTCCTCGCGGAAACCGACACGAACGCGCTTCTTGGTCTCGGGGTCGACCAGAGCGACCTTCGACAGGGCGATGGGGGCTTCGATGGTCTCGATGCCGCCGACGCTGCCCTGCTGGCCCTGGCGCACGTGGCGCGTCTTCAGGTTGATGCCCTCGACGAGGACCTTGCCCTCAGCCGGGAACACCTGGATGACGCGGCCCTGCTTGCCCTTGTCGCCGGGCTTCAGGGGCTCGAGGCCCTCCTCCGCGCGACGGGCGTTGCGCTTGGCCAGCGCCTTCTCGTCGGACGTGCGTCCGCGAACGACCTCCACGAGGTCATTCTTACGAATCTTGGCTGCCATGGATCAGATCACCTCCGGAGCGAGGGAGACGATACGCATGAACTTCTTGTCGCGCAGCTCGCGGCCCACGGGGCCGAAGATACGCGTGCCACGCGGCTCGCCATTGTTGTTGATGATGACGGCCGCATTCTCGTCGAAACGAATGTAGGAACCGTCGGGGCGGCGGGTTTCCTTACGCGTGCGAACGATCACTGCCTTGACGACTTCGCCCTTCTTGACGTTGCCGCCGGGGATGGCGTCCTTCACGGTAGCGACAATGGTGTCGCCGATACCCGCGTAGCGCCGACCCGAGCCACCGAGAACACGGATGGTCAGGATCTCCTTGGCCCCTGTGTTATCGGCGACCTTCAGTCGCGACTCCTGCTGGATCATTTTCTATTGACTCCTGTCGTCGTGCCGGTTCTCTCCCGGATTGTACCGGTCGAGCCTTGCCGAACGGATTTCGGTCTGTGAGCGAAGGTCACTTCGCCTTTTCGAGGATCTCCACAACGCGCCAGCGCTTGGTGGCCGACAGCGGGCGGGTCTCCATGATGAGGACGAGATCGCCGACGCCGCACTCGTTGTGCTCGTCGTGAACCTTGACCTTCTTGTTCTTGCGCATGACCTTGCCGTAGAGGGCGTGCTTAACGCGGTCCTCGATCTGGACGACAACGGTCTTGTCCATCTTGTCGCTGACGACGTAGCCGCGACGGACCTTGCGCTCGTTACGAGCGGTGGTTTCTGCCATCAGGCTCACTCCTCAGTGCTCGGGGCGGTGCGGTAGCCAAGCTCCCGCTCACGCGCGATGGTGTAGATCCGGGCAATGTCGCGACGCACGGTCTTCATACGACCGTGATCCTCGAGGTTGCCAACGGCCTGCGCGAAACGCAGGTTGAACAGCTCGGCCTTAGCCTTCTCCAGCTCCTTGGACAGCTGGGAGTTGTCCATGGCGTCAAGCTGCTCGGTGGTCAGACCCTTATCTGCCATCAGATGTCACCACCCTCTCGGACCACGAAGCGGGTCTTGATAGGAAGCTTGTGCTGGGCACGGCTGAGGGCCTCGCGAGCGAGCTCCTCGGGGACGCCTGCCAGCTCGAACATGACGCGTCCGGGCTTGACGGGGGCAACCCACCACTCCGGAGCACCCTTACCGGAACCCATTCGGGTTTCGGCGGGCTTCTTCGTCAGCGGACGGTCCGGGAAGATGTTGATCCAGACCTTACCGCCACGCTTGATGTGACGGGTCACGGCAATACGAGCCGCCTCAATCTGACGGTTGGTGATGTAAGCGGGCTCGAGGGCCTGGATGCCGTAATCGCCGAACGCCAGTTCGGTGCCACCGGAGGCGAAGCCAGTGCGGTGAGGACGGTGCTGCTTGCGGTACTTAGTCCGACGGGGAATGAGCATGGGGCTCAGGCCTCCGATCCGGTCGTGGGCGCAGCGGCCTCAGAGGCCGAAGCCTCACGGGGTGCCTGCTGCGCAGCGGTCTCCTGGTTGGGGCGTCCACCGCGGCGGGGGCCACGGCGGCCATCGCGACGTCCACCACGCTGGGCCTGCTCGGCCTGCTGGCGAGCGAACTCGCGCTCGGTGATATCGCCCTTGTAGATCCACACCTTGACACCGATGCGACCGAAGGTCGTACGGGCCTCGTGGAATCCGTAGTCGATGTTCGCGCGGAGGGTGTGCAGCGGCACGCGGCCCTCACGGTAGAACTCGGAGCGGGACATTTCGGCGCCACCCAGACGGCCGGACACCTGGACACGAATGCCCTTAGCGCCAGCGCGCTGCGCGGACTGGATGCCCTTACGCATCGCACGACGGAAGGACACGCGAGCAGCGAGCTGCTCGGCGATGCCCTGCGCAACGAGCTGCGCTTCGAGATCGGGGTTCTTCACCTCGAGGATGTTCAGCTGAACCTGCTTGCCCGTCAGCTTCTCGAGCTGCACGCGCAGGCGATCAGCCTCGGCGCCGCGGCGGCCGATCACGATACCGGGGCGAGCGGTGTGCAGGTCAACGCGAACGCGGTCACGCGTACGCTCAATGTCGACCTCGGCGATACCAGCGCGCTCGAGGTTGTCGGTCAGGAACTTGCGGATCGCGACGTCTTCCGCCACGTAGTCCGCGTAGCGCTGTCCCTTGGTGGTGGAGTCGGAGAACCAGCGAGACCGGTGGTCAGTGGTGATTCCCAGACGGAACCCGCGGGGGTTGACCTTCTGACCCATATCAGCGGTCTCCCTTCTTCTTGTCTTCCTTGGTCCCCACCACAATGGTGATGTGGGAGGTGCGCTTCAGGATACGACCGGCGCGCCCCTGTGCACGGGGACGAATACGCTTCATGGTCGGACCCTCGTCCACGTATGCCTCCAGGACGAGCAGGTCGGCCTCATTGAAGGTCTCTCCGGCGTTCTCAGCCTTGACCTTCGAGTTGGCGACGGCGCTCAGGAGCACCTTGCGGACATCGGTGGCGACGGCCTGCGGGGCGAACCGCAGAATGTCGGCGGCCTCCAGAACACGCTTGCCGCGAACTTCGTTCACAACACGGCGGGACTTCTGGGGCGTGACGCGGATGAATCGCGCCTGCGCCTTGGCTTCCATGTATCTGCCTCTTCTTCCGTGGGGCCGGCTCAGCGCCGACGTCCCTTACGATCGTCCTTGTCGTGGCTGCGGAAAGTACGCGTGGGAGCGAACTCGCCGAGCTTGTGGCCCACCATCGACTCGGTGACGAAAACGGGCACATGCTTACGGCCGTCGTGGACGGCGATGGTCAGGCCCAGGAAATCCGGGGTGATGACCGAGCGACGCGACCAGGTCTTGATGACGTTCTTCGAGCCGGATTCGTTCGCGGCGTCGACCTTCTTGAGCAGGTGGTCGTCGACGAACGGGCCCTTCTTCAAACTACGCGGCATTTCAATCGACTCCTACTCAGCGGTTCTTGCCGGTCTTGCGACGGCGGACGATCATGCGATCGGACGCCTTCTTCGGACGACGCGTACGGCCCTCGGGCTTGCCCCAAGGCGACACGGGGTGACGACCACCGGACGTGCGGCCTTCACCACCGCCGTGCGGGTGATCAACCGGGTTCATAACGACACCACGGACGTGCGGGCGCTTGCCCTTCCAGCGCATACGGCCGGCCTTGCCCCAGTTGATGTTCGACTGCTCGGCGTTGCCGACCTCGCCGATGGTGGCGCGGCAGGTGGCCTCCACGTTGCGGATCTCGCCGGAGGGCATACGCAGCTGGGCGAAGCGGCCTTCCTTAGCGACGAGCTGCACGGAGGTGCCAGCGGAACGAGCGATCTTGGCACCGCCACCCGGGTAGAGCTCGACGGCGTGCACAACGGTACCCAGGGGGATGTTGCGCAGCTGCAGCGAGTTGCCGGGCTTGATGTCGGCACCAACGCCAGCCTCGATCTGATCGCCCTGCTTCAGGCCGGTCGGAGCGAGGATGTAGCGCTTCTCGCCATCCGCGTAGTGCAGGAGAGCGATGCGAGCGGTGCGGTTGGGGTCGTACTCGATGTGAGCGACCGTTGCCGGGACGCCGTCCTTATCGTGACGACGGAAGTCGATCACGCGGTACTGGCGCTTGTGGCCGCCACCGCGGTGGCGGGAGGTCACGCGACCGTTGTTGTTACGGCCGCCGGTCTTGTGCAGCGGGCGCAGCAGTGACTTCTCGGGGGTGTCGCGGGTGATCTCGACGAAGTCAGAGACGGACGAGAAGCGACGGCCCGGAGTCGTGGGCTTGTACTTGCGAATTCCCATTGTTCAAATGTCCCTTCGGTCCTCAGGCCTGATCGCCGAAGATATCGATGGTGCCCTCACGCACGGTGACGATGGCACGCTTGACGTCCTTGCGCTTACCGATCCCGTTACGGGTGCGGTAGGTCTTGCCCTTGCGGTTCTGGGTCGCGATGGAACCGATCTTGACGCCGAAAATACGCTCGAGGGCAATCTTGATCTCGGTCTTGTTCGCGCGGGGGTCAACCTCGAAGGTGTACTTGCCCAGGTCCATGAGGGCGAGCGACTTCTCGGTGGTGACCGGCTTCAGGATGATGTCGCGGGGGTTCTTACCCGCTTCAATCGTGCTCACTTGGTCTCCTCCTTGGTACCGAGGAAGGACTCAAGGGCGGCCTGCGTAAAGACGATGTCATCGGCGTCCAGGACGTCGTACGTGTTCAGCTGGTCGGCCCACAGAACGTGAACCTCGGGAACGTTGCGCAGGGACAGCGCGGTCAGTTCGTTGCCACGCTCGAGGACGACAAGAGCCTGACGGTCCTCGACGATCGCGCGCAGGGCGCCGAGAGCAGCCTTGGTCGAGGGCTTGTCGCCTTCGAACAGGGCGGTGACAACGTGGATGCGGTCGGCGCGCGCACGATCAGACAGAGCGGAACGCAGAGCGCCCTGCTTCATCTTCTTGGGGGTGCGCTGGTCGTAGTCACGCGGCTGGGGGCCGTGGACGATGCCGCCACCGGTAAAGTGAGGCGCACGGATGGAGCCCTGACGGGCGTTACCGGTGCCCTTCTGGCGGAACGGCTTCTTGCCGCCACCAGCGACCTCACCGCGGGTCTTCGTCGCGTGCGTGCCCTGACGGGCGGCCGCAAGCTGAGCGACGACAACCTGGTGCATCAGCGGAATGTTGGTGGGGACGTCAAAGATGGACCCGGGGAGAACGACGGAACCCGCCTTCTTGCCCTTGAGGTCGATGACGTCAACGTTACGATCGTCAGCCATGATCACGCACCCTTCACGGAGGAGCGAACCAGGACAACGCCGTTCTTCGGGCCGGGGATGGCACCGCTGATGAGCAGCAGGCCCTTCTCGGTGTCGACGGCCTGGATCGTCAGGTTCTCAACAGTACGACGGTTGCCACCCATGCGGCCGGCCATGCGCAGGCCCTTGAAGATGCGACCGGGCGTCGCGCAGGCGCCGATCGAACCGGGCTTGCGGTGGTTTCGGTGCGCACCGTGGGAGGCGGAAACACCAGCGAAGCCGTGACGCTTCATGACGCCGGCGAAGCCCTTGCCCTTAGTGGTGCCGGAGACGTCGACAGCCTGGCCAGCCTCGAAGGTGGCGGCGTCGAGCTCCTGGCCGAGCTCGTATGAGTCGTGCTCGGAGGTGCGGACCTCGACGAGGTGACGGCGCGGAGCAACTCCGGCCTTCTCGAAGTGGCCCTGCAGGGGCTTGGTGACCTTACGGGAGTCAATCTCACCGAAGCCAAGCTGAATTGCGGAGTAGCCGTCGACCTCGTCGGTGCGAACCTGGGTGACGACGTTGGTGCCGACCTGCACGACAGTCAGGGGCACGAGGTGGCCGTCGGCATCCCAGACCTGGGTCATGCCGAGCTTGCGGCCGAGCAGCGCCTTGACGGGCGCGGCAGCGTGCTGCTTCTTCTTAGTCATTGCAGATGTCCTCAGAGCTTGATCTCGATGTTGACGTCCGCAGGCAGGTCGAGGCGCATAAGCGAATCGACGGCCTTGGGGGTCGGGTCGATGATGTCGATGAGCCGCTTGTGCGTGCGCA
>ERZ772960.995-NODE-995-length-23602-cov-14.097677_pt1 | contig 23602 bp, 25 predicted proteins | sample MGYA00580678_ERZ772960 | MGnify/ENA primary metagenome ERZ772960 (study PRJEB29015, sample SAMEA2737930) | human oral metagenome | biome: human oral; feature: human-associated habitat; material: dental | place: China | collected 2059 ... | reverse complement strand
TCATATGGCTTTTTTCTTTTTACAGATTTGGTCTCACATCATTGACTAATGTACATTTATTCTTTTTTCTCGAACTAATTATTCAAGTTAATTGTCAAGAGACTTTTAAGAGATTCCCTTTAACATTGACACTAGCCACATTTCATTCTTAATAGCTCTCGAAATTATTGTGTGGATACAAAAGCTCCATAGAATATAATTTGTTTGCAATCTAAAATATTATTGTGAATGCCTGAATTTATCATTCTAAATATTGATCTTACACACTTATGCTTAATGTAATTAATTATGATATTTAACGTTGATTACTCTTTTTAAATATTTACATCACTCATACGTTCTGACTACACGAAGTCGTCTCTTTATTAGATAGCTTAAAAGGTCAATAACTCGAATTTCAAGTAGCATATCCGGATGAATATGTGCCATATTTAGTCCTACCTTTCCATCTACCTTTCCTTTTTCTGTCTTTCAATAATATTATTTGCTCTTCCTTTTACTGTTTCCAAAATATCTTCCATATGGTCCGTTTCTTTCTTTTCAAAGTCTTGAAATACATCCGAAAGCACATCTTTTGAATTTAACAGGGCTTTTGCTGACTCATCTGAAAGATTGTTATATTCAAGAGATAGCAAAATATATTCTCTTGAAGTGTACTCATATGCGTGATTTAGGATTTCCTCCGGTGTTTTTGCAAGTAGCCATTTTCTAAATTCCTCCTGTTCTGCAATATAAAAAGCCGAAGGACTTTCGGCTATGTAAAATATGCTATGTAGCATATGATAGGGTTATTTTTTATCGTTAGAATTATCTATTTTATCAAGTCTTTCTTTTATTTCTTTCTTTCTTAAATCCATAAAGTCCTTAAGCAACATCTCATATGTTTCCCAATCTCCTTCCTTATATTCCGTCTCCTTTTGAAAAAATTTTTCATATTTGCTGTTTTTATACAAAGAATAATAACAATTTAAACAAAAGATATATAAAAATTTATCAAATCCAGCTTTTCCTTCGCCAAAAAGTTTCCAAAACTTTCTATTGTTCTCTGAAAGAATCTCTTCTTCAACTTTATCTTTTCCTTCATCTACATTAAAACCAGATTCGTATATTTTTTGCAATGTTCGTAAAAACACAAAAGGATTGTCATTATATCCATAAACAGAAGCTCTTTTTGAATTAAGTTGACACCGCCCGTCTGCAGAATTATGCGGAATTAACATGTACGAATATATATGTTGATCATTCTCAATTTTTTCTTTCAAGTATTTCTCCCTTGAAAACATCCTTATGTACATTTGTTTTCGAGTTACAAGATTATCTCCTCTAAGAGCAATTTTTTTAGAACTATCAAAATATATATTTTTTCCAATACGGGTTATTTTATCTGATTCAATCAAATAACTTAAGAATAAATCAATTTCTACATCTAAAGCAATACTAGATTGGTCGAAATGTTTCTTGTTAAAAACCATTTCAGCAGTTAACTTCATACCACCCACCATATAATTATAATATACAAGATCACAAACTGTATTTTACTTACATGCAAAACAATTCAAGTATACGAAAGCTATGATTAAAATAATCGCCCATGTTATTGAAAATATCCATGTCCAATCATTCACAAATTTCATCATATCATTTATCAATTTGTCATCATTAAATGTTTCTAATAGATCTTCTTTTGTCAGAATAGACTCATAGTTCTTCTTTAATTTTTGGTAACTATCTTCAACTTTCTTTTTTTCAAATTTTACTTCCCATATTCCAATTATTAAGTATAAGGCAGAAATAAATAAAACTACATTTAATATAACAATAATATCTTTCGTAAAAATGCTATTCAGCGGCTTATCCGATACGATATTGGCTAATACAACAGTAAAAATAAAAGCGCAAATTGCGATAATGTTAGATTTAAATTTATCCAAAATCCTTATCGCATATTCTCCAGTTTTAGAAACAAATTCACTTATAAAACCTGCCAGCTCATTTTTTAATTCAATATACTTTGTTACATTATCTTTAATATATAGATTAAAATTAGATTGTATTGACGCAAAAGTTTTTCCATCAATACCTAATACCTCCGAAAAGCGACAATGCAAGCATAGAATATTTCTTGCTATAATTGCCTTGTCTGTTGGGTTGCCATCTGTGTATATCCAATTATAAATTTTAAATAATTCGAAGTTGTTTTTTATTTGTGATATTTCATAGACAAAATCTATACTTCTTTGACCTTGTATTCGATATTTTATTTTACCATCCTCAAAAGTAGCAGTTGATGATATATATACCAAAGATAGTATAGTCGTAATCTTATTAAACAAGTCAGATAATGGATTCCCCTCAAAGTCCATTTCTATCTTAAAATCATCCGGAATCAACGTATATTCCATAATATTATAAAAATAAGATGTAGTTTTGCATTCTTCTAATCTTTTATTTCTATCAAATTCTTCTTGCACAATTCTCTTATTAGGTGAAGAAAAAATCATTGTCTTTGTTTTAAAGAAACAGTCTGCATCCATTACTTCAAAAAATATTTTTTCGTTACCTTGATATAACAAAGAAAATGCACTGAGCACGTCTTTTATTGACCTTTTTACAATATCTTCCGTAAACATATTATATGAGTATATAGAAAAGCAACTATCCATAACTTCTTTATCTATTGACAAGCTAATGTCAATTGAATCGTTTGACTCTTTGGCTGACCTGCAATAATCATCATAATTTTCGACTATGAACGATGGTTCTAGAGTAACTGTTAGAACATAATCACTTTCATCGGTATACGTGATTTTAATTGAATCTCGTTTCGGGATATAATTCATAAAATTTTCAATTTGCTCAAACGACGGAAGATTATTACTATCGATTGTAAATTGAATTTCTACTTTTTTAACTCGTTCATTAAAATTCATTTCGGAAACATGAAATATCTTTTTTATTTCTTCAATATAATTCACTACTATTCCTCCTTTCTATAAATTCTTATAAATTCATTTTGATTCAAAACATCTATATGTATCGTCATTATTTGTTCTAATTTTTATGTATTTAGTACCGTCTGCATCTTCTACGGACATTATGGTATTTGATATGTCCTTAATTTCAAAATTAATTCTAAGTTGAATCCCAGTATTTATATCATAAACTTTTTTGATTCTAGCACTTATCGCTGATGGAACTGATATAAACTGATGATCAAAATGCTTGTTCTCTGGAAGTTGTTTTAATTTTTCTCTTAAGTCAATAATTTTATCATTAGACAGCTCCGATGGTTTATATCTTTCTCCTATCACATCATTTATCATCTCGTCGTAGTCCAAATGTTCATTATTTCTAAAATATGATATAAATGAGTTTCTTATCACTGTATAATCATATGGTGCAATCTTCTTTATATTTCTATTAAGATAAGTTTCAATCGCTCTAAACGCTGTTGAGGTATTTTTTTCATCACTAACCAGCTCTTCCAGTTCAAGAAAATCATCACTCCAATACTTCGCAACTGTATTTGAATATATTCGTGCATAATACACTTCTTCCGATTCGGTCAAGTCTATTACACAAGATTTCCAAATTTTCTTTTTATCTTTGGAAAATCCACTTTTAAAACTAAAATCTAAATCATCAACAAAGTCAATATGTTCAACTTTTGCCAACAAATAAAAATACTTATTTCCATCGTAAAGCAGTGCTTGAACAAGACTTCCCTTTTGTACGTTTGTATCAAGGCGAGCAACCCTTTTTTGTGCCTCAATTTCTTTATGCAATAACCTATTTGCAATAGATAATGTTTTAAAAATTACTAATTCATCATTTCCTTTTTTTTCTAAAATTTCCTTTATACAACTAATAACCTCGGTATTTACTGAACGAGTTTTAAATTCACGCACAGTATCATTACTATTTACATAATCAATTAAATCAGATACATATTGGTCAAACGATTCCGGTGCTGTTCTCTGAGAAAGTTTTTCCTTTTCATATTCAATTACATGCAGTGACTTTGTCAAAATTTCCATAAATAAACCTATACTCTTTCATTGATTTCATTTTCCAGATTACTAATTGCTTTTAATATTTTATCAAAACTTGGTTTTTCACCAAATAGCATGTTTTGCATATGTTCATAGTCATCATATAAAATCTTTAAATTATATTCTGGTGGCATGAGTTTCATACTCCTAAATGTAGCAAGATCATATTTTGCCCAAGAGCATCTATAAAACTTTTCTTTAAAATCTACAACCCTTCCTATAAAGTTCTTTATCTACCAATGCCGTTTCTTTAACTTCCGTTTGTGCCATACGGTATAAATCATAGTAATGTCTTGAATATCTTTCAGGGAAAGGTTTATATGGAGTTCTGAAAGCTTCTCTATGCAAGATTGTAACCTTTTCCCAAAATGTTCTTTCTGGAAGAACCGTTAAAATTTCGGTATTCGCCTGCTTAAATACATTTGAATACTCCTGTGCAGCGTATGAAGTTATAGTCTTTAATTTTGCCAGTGTCCATGCTGCAAGCGCCTCTATTTTTAAGCGAATTTCTTGAAGAATTGCATAATCTAAAAAGCTACTTGGATACTTAAATTTTACCGTATGAGGATCATTTTCTTCAATATAAAAATGAACAGAAATTTATAATTCATCTGAAAGTTGTTCTGATATTGTCGGCATAAAAGTCTCCATTAGGAATTTTTATGCTCGCATATTTGCTTCTTTATTGAAAAGATCTTGCTTAGTATTACTTCATTTTTCCCATGGCTCATCCTTATCGTAACCTAATACTCTCCAGTCTAAAATCAAATCGATGTCCTCTGAAAAGCGGTTAATTATTCCGAATGTTTTTGATAAGCTTGTACTACCCTTAAAAACCAATTTTTCTTTCCATGGGCAATGGCGAAATAAATAGTCAAGCATAAAACATACCCAAAAGTCCTTTTCTACTATCGCTTCGTCATTTTTACCTTATTTGCCGTATTACGAAATAAATCGTTTCTATCTTCTATCGATATTGTTGCTATATTTTTCATTTGACAACTCACAATAATATATTTCTTTTATCACATCGTATGTCCATGCTGTTGTATACTGCGCTTCACTTATCATATTCTGTTTTTCTTTTTCCGTAAGCAACTTTGATATTTTTTGTATAATACTACTTGTTACTCTTTCTTTTCCAATTGCCTTTAAAGCTTGGATAACAAGAGCAGTCTTATATGATGTATTTGAAATTTCTTTATTTGCCGTATGTTTGAACTTAAGTGTTATTCCATCAAACTCATATTCTTTATATGGGCCATCGCTTACATACATCCAGACAGCAGGAACTTGTGTTGAAAGTCCCAGCATATTTAAAGCAGTATCTCCGTTTGGAACAATTCTCCATCCGCACTTTCTAGCTATTGTATTCGCAACCTTATCAGGTGAAGGAGCAATATTTTCTTCCAAGAATTCGCTATATTTAGGTTTCTCATATATTCCTCGCATAATTTTTCGTATTATTCCACCTTTTTCCAAACGCAAAAGAGCTCTATTTGCTGTATCAGATGAGGCTATATCTGTAAAATCTGATGTTATAAACATGGTGCCAGGAAGGTCTCCTAATATTCTATTTTCAATTTTTCTCAATGACATTTCTCTTTGCATTTTTACTCACCTCATCAGAGACAGTATATACTTTTTCCGACGAAATTGCAAGTTTCAAAAATCGGCATCCTATAAAATGCTCGAAGGATATTTGTCTTCAAACACCCCACAGGCTAGCTAACTGTCTTCAATTCATATTTTATTGTATTCGCACTTACACCAGGTAGTGCATTGTAAGCGGAGATGCGGAAATTAAATATTCAAAGACTTATTTCACTTCCTCTTTCTATAAATCACGCCTTCTTTCGTCTGGAAAACTATATGTTTTTTTCCGACTAACTTTCTCATCAAATCCTTTATCCCTTTCGCACCAATACATAAAGGCTATATAACCGGCAGCTATATAAGCCGCCTTGCTATCTTTCATATTCAACATTTTTCGTTTCCTTAACTACCCCTTTCATTTTTAGTGCCTGTGCATGAGATTGGCTGCACTGTTCAAGCTCCATATTTTCAAGAAGGCTTTCCTGCAAGTCTCTTGGAAAGTACTATATTTCAACCGCAGGTCTCAGTGCTATTTTCCCCTCATCTACAAGTGAAAGAATTTCCGGAATCAGCTCTGTTAAGCGGATATATCGTTTTATTTGTTACATGCTTTCATTGATTTGCTTTGATAACAATTCATTGCTTCTCAACCTCGGCTCCGAAGGGTCCGAAGTTAAATCTGTTCTTTTTCCCTGTCTTTTCATAGCCTCAAGCCTCATCTTATATGAAAAGGCTTTTTCGCTTGGAAGGATTGTTGTTCTTTGAAGATTGGAGTCTACCATAAAGATAACGGCTTCGTCTCTATTCATTTCAACGATTTCTGCCCTTAGAGTCTTTATACCTGCAAGTACGCATGCTCTTTTTCTTCTATGCCCTAATAAAATCTCATATCTTCCATCTTCCTTTCTTCTAAGAGTTGCCGGAGTAATGATTCCATACTCTCTTACGCTTTCCACAAGGTTCATCATATCCTCATCGTCTTTCCCCTTATATTGATGATTCGGAAAATCATCAATTTCTTCAAGCGGCACATCGTATATTTTTTCAAGTTTTCCTCATCCCTTTCCTCCTGCGTAGTAAAAAGATTGTCTGCAGAAGGAAGATTTAACTTTAATTCGCTTTTTTTCGCCATCTTTTAACACCTCCTTTGTAAGATTTTGATATGCCTTTGAAATAGGGCTGTTTTTATCATATGAGTAAATGCTCACTCCAACTGCTGATGATTCTGCTGCCTTCACACCGGAAGGAATAGCCGAATCATATATCCTTATATTTCTTCCGTAGTTACTTTTAATGTTCTCATGCACCATTTTGCAAGATTTGTTCTTACATCTACAATCGTCATAACAATTCCGTCTATCTTTAGATTTGGATTGATTTTCTTGACTCTATTTATTGTTTTAATGAGCTGTGTCATGCCTTTTGCTGGAAGATACTGTGCCTAAACAGGGATAATGACGCTGTCTGCAGCAGATAAGGCATTTATGGTTATCATTCTAAGAGATGGCATACAGTCAATAAGGATATAATTATAATTTCCTTTTAGCTCTTTTAGATATTCTCTTAATGCTATTTCTCTACTCATGGTATTTACAAGCATCATTTCAAGTCATGAAAGTTCAAGGTTTGAGGGAATAAGGTCTATTCCTTCTTCATGTTTTAATGTCCCTGCATTTTTGTCATATAATTCTTCTTTAATCATCTTTCCCATTTGTGTTGCTAATGTATCCTGTAAAATATTGTTATCATGCCATCCAAGAGACCCTGTTAAATCACATTAAGGATCTGCATCAACAATAAGTACTTTCTTTCCTGCGTTGGCAAGTCCTACGCCAAGATTTAATGTCGTGGTTGTTTTCCCAACTCCTCCCTTTTGGTTATATATTGCAATTACCTTTGCTTCCGCCATAAAAATTTACCTCCTTTATTTTCATTTCCTCCATTTTTTGAAAAAGAAAAAGCTATCTCCTTCTGGAAATAGCTATGTAAAAAGTATTCATATGTATGTCACTGCTATCCTTTATTTAAAGAATATGCAAGCTAACATATTACATGTATTCAATTTTCATTTTCTTTATAGGTGCATCTACAACTTTAAAGATTAATTCGTCTATGCAGTCTGTATATCTTCCTTGGCTTATCAGCTGATTTTTAATTCTATAAGGCTATCTAATACCAGTCTTTTTTCTTCATGATCCATATACAGATGAAATTTCTTTTCTCTCATAGCTGCACCTCCTTTTTTATAGTTTAGTATGGATAGCCACAATGTACAAATATGTGATTTGAGGTTATTATTTACATATGAAGAATACTATTTATCACAACAGTATTATCAATATTCTACTTTCTTCTTAATGATTTTGCCCGCAAGAATTCTCTTGTCCGCAGATATTATCGAGGTAATATCTAAAATTATCATATACTAGTAAGCATATATTCAGCTTCAAAACTCTCAGTAATTTCGAAGATTTCGCATATATTTAGCATCACATTATACCATGTAAAATTCTCTCATATTTCCTTGTAATGCGAATTCGAATTTCTCCCCCAATAAACTGGGATTTAATGAATAGGCTTCCCTATGTTCATTTTTCTATAACCTTATCAAACACTTCATTATACAAGAATATGTTTTCTGGAAATCCTATCCATTGATAGAAGAATGATTCCGGAAAATAATTATCTTGGCTAAGTATGTCATCAAATTTGCCATCTCTGCCTTCTTCATGGAGCATTTCTTTTACAATCTCAATTGTATCTTTGTACATTGACGAACCATAAAGTCTTCCTGGACACCTTTTCATAGAAAAATCCATCAGTCGTAACTCACCATTATCATTCTTATTCATAATCCATTGGTAAAATTTTTGAGAAGACGCTGCTATCTCATGAATAGCATTTGTTGCGACAACACCTGACCATAATTCCGATAAAGTCTTATACATTTTACAACCTTTTTGCGCCTCATTGATATACGTATATAACCGACTTATCAAAATCATGTTTCTCTGGGCATCAACCGGCACAAATGTACCTAAAACGGCCTCTGCTCCCAAACGAATGAACATATCCGCAACATTTACTGTTCCGCTTCCACGAGGGCTAACATGGCAAGCGCTTAGAATAACAACAGGTGGTACCCTAAAATCATTATCATTTCCCATCCAGAACTCATCACCTACCATAAGACCTGCTAAATTTCTTTTTCTATCATAATTACCATGAGCAGAAACATGCAAAATATCTGCATCCATATTCATTGATATAAAATCTTTTAACTCCTGAATTGTAAGCGTCTCTGCGTAAACATATTCCATTTTTTCGTTTTTTGTGCAAAAATTCTCCAGAGAATGAATTATCGCTGCAGAAGTAGATCTAATAAATTTATTTTGACTATCATCTGGTATACACTCAGCAAATGCAATTTTGCATTTAGAACCTAAATATAATTGCCTATGCTTAGGCATCTCAATTTGTAAACATCTGGTTAATGGTGTGAGTGGTCTATATGATATTTCTTTGTAGCACTGTAATGATGTATCAGCATCACCTATTACAGCTATTCCAATAGGAAAGTCAGAAAACACAGTAATATGCTTAGCCCAATTAATTGCCCATAACTGTTCTTTAGTAAGTTTTTCTTCAAATATTTTTCCTAAATCTTGTAATATCTTTTTTACGTATTTATTATTTGTTCCCTGCTTACAATTGATTTCCAACTCATTCAACTTATCAAACAATGCATTACCCACTAATGGGACTTCTATTATTAATGCCTTTTTGGCGATCGCTCGATGAAGTGCTAACAATCTTATTGACTTCTTTTCATCATCAGGAAGTTCTTGATTCAGACCACCCAGTTTAACCTGTCTACGTGGTATCCCAGGCATTGTAATTACAACATTTCCCCTTGTTGTCTTTTTCGCATTTTTCTCACCTTCTCTAAACATTTTTCGAAACACATCGCCATCTGTGCCAGAAAAACTACTACACGCCATTAGTGCATTATGATGTACTAATTGATGCCATATGACATCTGCACATGTTTCGAATATATTTACCGAATTAAACACCTTATTATAAGCAACATCTGCCTTTCCATATTGACGCGCCGTTGCTAATGCGGGCAAGATTAACTGTTTATCGTCTGATAAAAAGAACTGCTTTTCAATATCTCTTAACCGTTCAACATCCTGTACTGTTCTTTTAATAAAAAGGGATTCCCAATGTTTCTTCAATGATTCATGTGACAAGTCAGAAACAGACATTGCAGACAATTCAACTTCACTACTTTGCGTTAATTGTTTTACACACTCCAAGCAATTATCTGCATAGATAATAAATGTAAACTGCGGCATTATTTGTTCTATAGATGGCGTTGTATCTGGAATGATGCATATGTTATGAGGAACATCATACTCATTATCCAACACTCTTGTATCAACATCATATGTATCCATCTCTGTCCGTGGCATATGTAAACAATACTCAACAGCTGGAAGAATCGGAATCAACAAATCATCAAACAAATGCATCCGTCCTTGATTTTCCAATCTTAGTTTTTCTAAATCACATACTTCAATAATAGGTTGAATCTCTTCCATCTCCCCCCTAAAAATAATCATATATCTATAATATTTTGGCACTTCTTTCATCTAAACCATCCTCCAACTATATTCAGGTCATCCTTTTGCCTTTTTGCATATGTTTGATTTCTACCTCTGGCCTATCCACAATTCCTATAATAAAATTTTTTCACTATACTGTTGCCTTTCTCTCTTATTAACTAAAATAAAAATACTCTACAGTAGAATACACCACTTTTTGATATTTCTAAATTCTACCTTAAATAACCAAATATATCAATAAAAAGATAAGATATAAATAACCACCCTTATTTATCAGGTTTAGGTAGTATTTTTAAACATAAAAGTAATCAAATTGATGTTAATTTCCTAATTGATAATTATATAAAGATTTTAGAAAAACGAAGAGACTTAATTATATGTGAAAATCCTAGTTTGTCTGAATCATAAACAAAAGGAATATCTGCTTTTAAATAAACGCAAGAAGACCGTAACAACTAAGCTACGGTCTAATTTTTTTATTCATTTGTAAAGCCACTTTGAACAATTATTGAAATTATTCTTTTTGAAGTCTTTACTTAATTTTGTCCCAGTCGCTCGTTTTAATAAGCTCAAAAGCCTTGTTTAAAGCCATTCCTCGGAAAATATGCTCTACTCCCACTCGCAGTAGCTCAGGGACTCGAACTACGTGCTGACGCACTTATTCTCGTCTCCTGACCCTTGCTGAGGGGCTACCTACAGCTCCCCCGTCGCTCCTCACAGTGGAGCTCGGGCTCGCTGGGTAGTCGTAAGGCTGTCGGCTGCGCCGACGCCTTACTCCCACTCAATTGTTCCAGTTGGTTTTGGGGTGAAGTCATAGAGTACGCGATTTACGCCTTTGACTTCGCTTGTGATTCTTTCTACGATATGTTGCATCAGTTCGAATGGAATATTCTCTACTGTTGCTGTCATTGCATCTACTGTGTTTACGGCTCTGATGATTACTGGCCACTCAAAGCTTCTTGATCCTTCTTTGATGCCTGTGGATTTGAAGTTTGGCACGACTGTGAAGTACTGCCACACTTTGCCTTCGAGTCCGTTCTTTGCGAATTCTTCTCTAAGGATGGCATCGGATTCTCTTACGGCTTCGAGTCTATCTCTGGTGATTGCTCCTGTGCAGCGTACGCCTAGGCCTGGCCCTGGGAATGGCTGTCTATCTACCATGGCCGATGGGAGGCCGAGTGCTCTTCCGACTACTCTTACTTCGTCTTTGAAGAGGAGTTTGATTGGTTCTACGAGCTCAAACTGAAGGTCTTCTGGAAGTCCGCCTACGTTGTGGTGGGCTTTGACATTTCCGCTTTCGAGGATATCTGGATAGATTGTGCCCTGTGCTAGGAAGTCAATTCCAGAGAGTTTGCGTGCTTCTTCTTCGAATACGCGGATGAACTCGCCTCCGATGATTTTTCTCTTTTCTTCCGGCTCTTCGACGCCTGCGAGTTTATCTAGGAATCTGTCTGTTGCGTCTACGTATACGAGATTTGCATCCATTTCATCGCGGAACACCTGCACTACCTGCTCTGGCTCTCCTTTTCTGAGGAGTCCGTGATTTACGTGTACGCACACTAGCTGCTTTCCTACTGCTTTGATGAGGAGTGCTGCTACTACTGATGAATCTACTCCGCCTGAGAGTGCTAGGAGCACTTTTCTGTCTCCAATCTGCTCACGTAGGGCTTTTAGTTGCTCTTCGATGAAGGCTTCTGCTAGCGCCGCGCTTGTGATTCTCTCCATGTTTTCTGGTCTCTTATTGCTATCCATTTATTCCTCCCATTTATGCTTTTCTTTCGCTTTTGGTTTCTTAGTGTTTCAATATATAATATCTTGTAAATATTATAACATTTATTTAATTATTTTCGCTATATTTTTTTGACAATTATAAGCACCGGCTTTGAGACGCTTATTTCTTCATCTCTAGCGTTTGATAAAGCACTGCTAAAGCAGCACAAACAAAAGAGGAGCACGCTTAATGCGTTACTCCTCTTTTGATATATATGTGATTTGTCATCCTGTATGCTTTAGCCGAAGAATAGCTCCATGTCCTCTTCTACTGATCCAATTCCTGCGATTCCGAAGTTGTCTACGAGAACCTTTGTCACGTTTGGTGATAGGAATGCTGGTAGTGTTGGACCAACGTGGATATTCTTTACGCCTAGGTATAGGAGCGCTAGTAGTACGATTACTGCCTTCTGCTCATACCATGCGATGTTGTATATGATTGGAAGATCGTTGATGTCGTCTAGTCCGAATACTTCCTTTAGCTTTAGTGCGATTAGTGCTAGTGAGTATGAGTCGTTGCACTGTCCTGCGTCTAGTACTCTTGGAATTCCACCGATGTCTCCTAGGTTTAGCTTGTTGTACTTATACTTTGCACAACCTGCTGTTAGGATTACTGTGTCTGGTGCTAGTGCCTTTGCGAATTCTGTGTAGTAGTCTCTTGACTTCATTCTTCCGTCGCATCCGCCCATTACTACGAACTTCTTGATTGCGCCGCTCTTTACTGCGTCAACTACCTTGTCTGCTAGTGCAAATACCTGCTCGTGTGCGAATCCGCCGACAATGCTTCCTGACTCGATTTCTGTTGGAGGTGGGCACTGCTTTGCCTGCTCGATGATTGCGCTGAAGTCCTTTGTTTCGCCGTACTTACCATCGATGTGCTTACATCCTGGGAAGCCTGCTGCTCCTGTTGTCCATAGTCTATCCTTGTAGCTGTCCTTAGGTGGCACGATGCAGTTTGTTGTCATTAGGATAGGTCCGTTGAAGCTCTCGAACTCTTCCTTCTGCTTCCACCAAGCGTTACCGTAGTTACCTGCTAAGTTGTCGTACTTCTTGAATGCTGGGTAGTAGTTTGCTGGTAGCATCTCTGAGTGTGTGTAAACGTCTACGCCTGTTCCCTTTGTCTGCTCTAGTAGCATCTCTAGGTCGCGTAGGTCGTGTCCTGAAATCAAGATAGCTGGGTTCTTTCTAACGCCAATCTGTACTTCTGTGATTTCTGGGTTTCCGTATGCTCCTGTGTTTGCTCTGTCTAGTAGTGCCATGCCTGAAACACCGTACTTACCTGTCTCTAGTGTTAGAGCAACTAGATCGTCTGCTGAAAGTGTGTCGTCTAGTGTCTTTGCTAGTGCTTCCTGTATGAATGCATCTACTTCTGGATCTGAATCAAGTAGTGCGTTTGCGTGCTTGCTGTATGCTGCAAGACCCTTTAGTCCATATGTGATAAGCTCTCTTAGTGAACGAACGTCCTCGTTTTCTGTTGCAAGTACACCAACCTCAGCTGCTGTTGCCATGATTGCATACTGAGCTCTATCCTCTGTGTACCACTTTGCTGCGTGTGGAAGTACTGATGCATCGTCTAGCTGTGCAAGTAGCTCCTGCTTTGTCTTTAGAGTCAAAGCGATTCTGTCCTCGATGTACTTATCATCAAAGTTAGCATTTGTGATTGTTACAAATAGGTTGAATGTAACTAGCTGATCTACTTCTGGTGCAACTTTCTTGCCTTCCTTACGAAGTGCTGTTGTTACTGCTGAAAGTCCCTTTGTCGCATATATTAGTACGTCCTGAAGTCCTGAAACCTCTGCAGTCTTTCCACAGACACCCTGAACTGTACAGCCCTTACCGCCGGCTGTCTCCTGACACTGATAACAAAACATCTTGTTTTCCATATTTCTCCTCTTTTCTATATCTCAAAAGATTTATAAACGATTTCCTTATGTGCCCATTATATGTGCCTCTACATCAAAACTCGGTAACATATGTTACGTTTTGAAAAAAACTTATATTTTTTATCAAAATTTTTTCGTGCCTTTTTCAATTTGAAAATGAATTTCATATTGACGGTCTTTTTCTATGGGTATAAAATGAAAATGGTTTTCAATTTAAGGAGATTTGCATATGAAAGCGAAAGGACAATACAATACGAATCAGCGCAAGGAGCTTCAGAGCTATCTTGAGACAATCGCTGGCGAGCACACCACGGTTGCTGAAATCTGCGGGCACTTTAGCGCTCTCGGCAAAAGCATTGGAACCTCTACCGTCTACCGTCAGCTTGAGAGAATGGTTGACGAGGGTCTTGTCGAAAAGTACATCGTTGACGCATCTAGCCCTGCATGCTTTGTCTATGTAGGCGAGCACATGCATGCTCATAACAAACGCCACTATCACTGCAAGTGTGAGAAGTGTGGCGAGCTTTTCCACATTACCTGTGACGCACTTGATTCCTTGGAGGAGCACCTTCTTGCGGATCATAACTTTGCTTTTGACAACATGCGTACCGTTTTCTACGGTATCTGCGGGAATTGCCGTAACTAGTCAGTGCTAAAACTTAATTGATTAAGCCTTGATTGCACGCTTTAATGTGCAATTTATTACGTTTTACTGTTATTTTTGATGGAGGAAATAATGAAAAAAATTATCACTTTAATGCTTGTTGCAGTGCTTGCTGTTTGCGCGCTTAGTGGCTGTGGCACTTCCAAATCCGGCGAAGATAAAAATGATAAGAAGATCAAGATTGTTACTACAATCTTCCCAGAGTACGACTGGGTTATGCAGATTCTAGGTGACAAGGCTGACAAGGCTGATGTGACCATGCTTTTAGACAAGGGCGTTGACCTTCACAGCTACCAGCCATCTACTGCTGATATCGCAAAGATCTCAGAGGCTGATGTTTTCATCTATGTTGGTGGCGAATCTGACGAGTGGGTCGAGGACGTTCTCAAGCAGGCTAAGAACAAGAACCTTAAGGTTATCAATCTCATGGACGTAATGGGCGATAAGGCTAAGGAAGAAGAAGTTAAGGAAGGCATGCAGCCAGAAGAAGAAGAGCATGCTGAGGAAGCTAAGGACGGCAAGGAAGCGGAAGAAGTCGAGTACGATGAGCACGTTTGGCTATCCCTCAAGAATGCAAAGATTTTCACTAAGAAGATTGCTGATGTTCTATCCGAGGTTGATAAGGACAACGCTAAGACCTACCAGGCTAACTACGAAAGCTATGCTAAGAAGCTAGACAATCTAGACAAGAAGTATGCTGAGGCTGTTGCTTCTGCAAAGAATAAGACTTTGGTATTCGGTGATCGTTTCCCATTCAGATATCTCGTAAATGACTACGGTCTAGATTACTACGCTGCCTTCGTTGGCTGCTCAGCTGAGTCAGAGGCAAGCTTTGAGACTGTCACCTTCCTAGCTAAGAAGATTGACGAACTCGGACTAAACAATGTCCTTACTATAGAAGGTAAGAATCACAAGATTGCTAAAACAGTTGTAGACAACACTAAGAATAAAGATCAAAAGGTACTAACTATGGACTCAATGCAGTCCACTACAGCAAAGGATGTCAAAGACGGCGCTAGCTACCTCGGTATCATGGAAAAGAATCTCGAGGTTCTAAAAGAGGCACTAAAATAAACATCTGCAGGAGGAAAAATGGCTCAAATCATCTGTCAAAATCTATCGGTTGGATATGATTCCAAGGTAATATTAGAAAATCTAAGCTTCGAGGTAAACAAAGGCGACTACCTTTGCATCGTCGGAGAAAACGGCTCGGGAAAGACCACGCTCATCAAGAGCATCCTAGGGCTTATTCCGACTATCTCCGGAAAGCTAAAGACGGGTGATGGGCTGAAATCTAACGAAATCGGCTACCTGCCGCAGCAAACTGTCGTTCAACGCGACTTTCCTGCTTCTGTTAGGGAGATTGTTCTCTCTGGCTGTCAGGGGCGCATGGGACTTCGTCCATTCTACTCTAAATCCGATAAGCTTTTAGCCGAGGAAAACATGAGGAAGATGGAGATAACTGATCTATCAAATCGCTGCTACCGCGAGCTTTCGGGCGGACAGCAGCAGCGCGTTTTGCTCGCCAGGGCTCTTTGCGCTACGCAAAAGCTCCTGCTCCTAGACGAGCCTGTTTCTGGCCTTGATCCTAGGGTTACTGCGGGAATGTATCAGACCATTAAGTCTTTGAACGAAGAAGGAATCAGCATTATTATGATTTCCCACGATGTGAACGCTGCGGTGAAGTACGCAAGCCATATTCTTCACATTGGACACACTATATTTTACGGAACTACGCAGGAATATATTAACAGTCCTATTGGACAAATATTCCTAGAAAGAGAGGGGCAATCTAATGACTAGCCTTTTTAACGACTTCATGCATTATTTAGAATATCCCTTTGTCAGATATGCAATTATTGTCGGAATCCTGATTGCCCTCTGCTCTTCCCTGCTAGGTGTAACCCTGGTGCTTAAGCGCTTTTCCTACATAGGAGACGGGCTTTCACATGTTGCCTTTGGCGCTATGGCAATCGCTGGAGTACTCAAGGTGACAAATCAGACTTTGATAATACTTCCAATCACTGTGATATCTGCGATTTTGATTCTAAGGGCTGGACAAAATACAAAGATCAAAGGTGATGCTACCATCGCGATGATCTCCGTCGGCTCTCTGGCCTTTGGTTATCTGCTTTTAAACATCTTTTCGACTTCATCGAATCTATCGGGCGACGTTTGCGTTACCCTCTTTGGTTCGACTTCGATTTTGACGCTTAAGAGCAGCGATGTTCTGCTATGCGTGGTGCTTTCCATCATAGTTGTAGCGATTTTCATCTTCCTATATAACAAGATCTTTGCGGTTACCTTTGATGAGAACTTTGCGATGTCAGCTGGCACAAATGTCAAGCTTTACAATTTCTTGATTGCTGTTATGATTGCTGTTATAATTGTTCTAGCTATGAACCTAGTTGGTTCTCTGCTAATTTCGGCACTCGTAATTTTCCCTGCGCTCTCGAGCATGAGGGTATATAACAGTTTCAAGTCTGTTACCATCTGCTCTGCCATCCTATCAGTCGTATGTGCAGTCCTTGGTATGGCTATTTCCATCCTCGGAAATACTCCAGTGGGCTCAACCATCGTCGCAGTTGATGCGTTATTCTTTGGCGTATTCACTTTGATGGGTAGGATTTCGGCAAGGAGAGCTTAGCGTGGTAGATTACAGCCAAGGCTAGCTAGGCTAGCGAAATATAGAGAAAAGAGGCAAAGATATGAAGAAGATTTTAGCATGCATCATCTGCCTCACCCTCGCATTTGGCGTAACTGCGTGTGGAAAGGCAAGCGATAAGGATTCTAATGGAGATACCAAGATTATCTCCGATGCTAAGAACAAGCAGGAGAATTCTAAGAGTAATACTAAGAAAGAAGTAAGTAAGAAAGAGGTCTCTGACGACGCTGGTAAAGGCAAATCCAGCAAGAGCAAGTCTAAGACTAACAGCAATAAGATAGATGTAGACCTAAATAATTTGAACGCTAATGTAGTTTATGCTCAGGTCTTTCAGATGATGACAGAGCCTGATAAGTTCATCGGTAAGCGTATAAGAATGTCTGGTCAGTTCAATGTCTACGCTGCTCAGGAGGGAAACCCTAGCGGCGTTACTGAGTACTATGCGATTATAATTGCAGATGCTCAGGCATGTTGCCAGCAAGGTATAGAGTTCGTATGGCCTGGTCATACTTACCCGGAAGGATTCCCTGAGGTAAAATCAAACGCCTCTGTGACAGGCATATTTGAGGTTTACGAAGAGAACGGCAAGAAGTACTGCCGTCTAGTTGCTGATACTGTTGAGCCGCTCTAAGGGGCAATTTGAGGCTCACATATAAATTAATACATTTGATAAAAAAACACCTATGAGGCGCATCGCTGTGATGCTAGTTCATAGGTGTTTTGCAGTGCTATTTTTTCTCGAGCATATCTGTCATGTTGCGAAGGCTTATCACAAGTGTTGACGAGTTGTGAAGCAGGGCTGTTGTTGTCGGTGTGAACATACCGAACATTCCCATTCCGATTAGGAAGGAATTGAAGCCCAAAATCTGACGATAGCTTAGCTTGATTCTCTTCATAAGCTTCATGCTTATCTCTCTGAGTATTACTAGCTCGTCGAGCTCGTCGCTTCCAATCATGATATCAGCAACCTCTCTTGCGATTGCTGCACCGCTGTTGATTGCGATACCTGCATCCGCCTCTGAAAGCGCTGGCGAGTCGTTAACTCCGTCTCCTACCATAATTACCTTGTGGCCTTTGCTTCGCTCTTCTTTGATGAACTTAGCCTTGTCTTCTGGAAGTACTTCTGAATAGTAGCTGTCCACTCCAACCTTTGCCGCGATAACTCTTGCTGTTCTATCGTTGTCACCAGTCATCATAACTGCGTTCTTGATTCCGAGAGCCTTAAGCTGCTTGATTGCCTTTGCTACGCCTGGCTTGATAGGATCGTCTATCAAAATTACCGCTACGAGCTTCTTATCTATAGCAAGGTATAGATGAGAGTACTCGTTTGGCAGATCTTCGAAGGCCTGTTTCCTATCTTCATCTATTGTACAGCCCTCATCATCAAAAATGAAGTGATGGCTTCCTATGCAGACCTTCTGTCCATCAAGCGTTGTAGCAATTCCGTGAGCAACTATATACTCTACCTTGCTGTGCTTCTCCTCGTGGTCAAGGTTTCTAACCATGGCTTCCTTTACGACAGCGTTTGCTATCGAGTGAGGATAATGCTCTTCTAGGCAAGCTGCGATTCTGAGGCACTCATCCTCATTGATATCGCTGAAAGGCACAACCTTGTGAACTTTTGGAACTGCCTCTGTTAGTGTTCCTGTCTTATCAAATACTATAGTGTCTGCCTCAGCTACTGCCTCTAGGAACTTTCCGCCCTTGACAGTCATGCGGTACTCGCCCGCCTCTCTCATCGCTGAGAGAACTGCGATAGGAATTGAAAGCTTAAGCGCACAGCAGAAGTCTACCATCAATATCGATGTCGCCCTTGTTATATCTCTTGTAATGAGATACTGAAGCGCTGTCGCACCGAATGTATATGGAACAAGTCTATCTGCAAGCTTTGATGCCTTATCTTCTGTCGAAGACTTTAGCTTCTCAGAATCCTCAATCATGGTTATGATTCTGTCGTACTTGCTGTTTCCGAGCGAGCCCTCTGCCTCGATGACAATCTCGCCCTCCTCGACTACTGTTCCTGCATATACAAGGCTTCCCTCGTACTTACGCACTGGCATTGACTCTCCAGTCATAGAAGCCTGGCTTACGTGAGCCTCACCGCTGATGACCTTACCGTCTACTGCTATGACATTTCCGGTTCTTACAATTACTATGTCACCGGCATTAATTGTATTTGCATCTACGAGAATCTCTGTTCCATCCTCAGCCCTTGTCCATACCTTCTCAACATTGAGAGCCATGGCCTTAGCTAGGTCGCTGATTGACTTGCGATGCGTCCAATCTTCCATTATCTCACCGACTCCAAGCATGAACATTATGCTTCCTGCGGTCGAGAAATCTCCTCTGAGCATTGAGACTGTGATGCTTGTTGCATCAAGCACAGATACCTCAAGTTTTCCATGCACCAGTGACTTCACGCCCTTGATAATAAACGGAACGGCCTTGATAACTGTTATTGCAGCTGATAATGGCATCGGTATAAATAGCTTGGAAAAAACACGTCTGCCTACGTGTAGGCAGAGCTTGTTTTCGAACTCGTATTGTAGCTGTCTATCAGCTATTGTCGTGAGTAGCTCCTGGTTGGATTCATAATCAAAATTAGATAAAGCATCTATGATGTCATCTCTAACATTTCCTGAAAACTCTATAATCGCAACCTTAGTTCTCTCATGTACCTTAACGCTCTTTACACCGGAAAGCCTGCTGAGGTAGTTATCTAGGATATCCGCTTCTTCAAAGGTCATACGGTACTGCACTAGCTGTACACGCATCCTGCCCTTGCTCTCGTGTAATATTCTACACCTCATCCAAATGCCTCCTATATGAAAACTGAAGCACTATTATGCTTCAGCTCCCTCTGCCTTCTCTTCTGCTGCTCTAAGAACTTCCTTAGCATCCTCAATCATCTTAGCTTCTGCTTCCTGGCAACGCTTCTCGTTGATTTCGTCAGCATCTGCACTGATGTCCTGGCAGTTTTCTCTGATGTTTGTTACAGTCTTCATAACTTCGTCTACTCCGCGCTTTACAGCTGCTGTAGCGTGTGTGTATACCTTCTTAGCGTCTGCAGAAGCAAGTACCTTAAGTCCTGCTGTACCTACCAAAACTCCGCAGCCCAATGTTCTTAGTGTCTTCCATACGTTCATTTTTCTAATCTCCTTTTCTTAAAACTTATAAATTAGGAATATAAATTTTGCAAAACATATTCCCCTCAAAACTATCATTTAAAGCCATTTTAATAGTCAATGACCATGTTAGTCAAGTATAAAATTTGTTATACTTATGCAACATTGATTAGTCCTATAAATCTTCGGTTTCAATAGAAGAACCTGCGATTTATTTGCACAAAAATCAGGTCCTTTATATATGAGTGATTTAGATTACTCTGCTACAGTAGGTGCTGTATACTGTCTGCCTAGAAGTTCCTGATTGAGAGCGTATAGTCCCTTAGGATCTCTTCCGAAAAGCTCAAACTTCTTTACTAGATCATCAGCATTCTTCTCTTCCTCTAGCTGCTCCTTAACAAACCAGTCAAAGAACTGCATAGTTCTGTAGTCATCAACATCGTGTGATGCCTTGTAAATCTTGTTAATAAGATCAGTGATAAATCTCTCGTGCTGAAGTGCTAGGCGAAGTGGTGCATCCATGCCATCGTATTCCTGAGTTGGATTTTCGATTGCATCAAAGATCATTCTCTCGCCATTGTCTAGAATATAAGTTCTGATTAGCATAGCGTGGTCACGCTCTTCCTTTGCCTGAACCTCATACCAGTTAGCAAATCCATCAAGACCCTGCTCATGGTAGTAGTTAGCAAAATCCAAATAAAGATATGCTGAGTAAAGTTCTGCGTTAACCTGCTTGTTTAGTAAATCTGTTACCTTCTTATCTAACATTTCATCTTCCTCCAAAATTTCAAAACGCTTACAGAATATTTATATCCGATTTAATTGTATACTAACATATTATATTGTTATTTTTTTGTTTTTATTTTAGAGCATGCCGTTTTCAATCTATATACCTTTGATATTATATGTTTAAATTCGTCTTCTTACAACCTGGTAGTATTCTCTTGCTGTGAAGGCAAACACTAACGCGTATATTAGAGCAAAGCCCAAAGCACTTACAGCAGTGCACTCAATCAGTAGCTTCAAATTATCTACTGCAAATAGGCGGAGCATAAGTCTTATCATATTGAATGCTCCTGCAACGTGGCACAGTGCGATAAGAAGTGGTGCAAAGAAGACAACCATAATCTGCTTTCTTATTGAATGCTTTACATCCCTTTCTGACATTCCCACCTTCTGCATTATTTCGAACTTATCCTTATCGTAATAGCCTTCTGATATCTGCTTGTAGTACACTATTAGAGCAGCAGCAAAGGTGAAGACTATTCCAAGGAATATACCTAGGAATAGGAAGCCGTTTGTCATTCCTTTGAAAAGCGCATTTATTTCAGCTCTTGTAGCTATGCTTGCCATACCTAGATTCATAGGTTTTTCCCTTTCAACCATGTAGTCACCAAGCAGCTCATTGAACTTATTGAAGTCCAAATTAGGTTCTTTCTTGAAATCAGCAGTAAAGTATAGGTGTGTCCCCTTATAGTGACCTGTTGCTTTCGCTTTCTCTATAAATCCTTCAATCGTCTTTTCATCCTTGACAACCAGTGTGAATTCATCAAATAATTGAGAAATATTGGAAGGTAGTCCCTTTAAATTGGAATTTCTTATTTCGAAATCTTTTCCTGCAATATTAATCTTTTTATCAAAACTTGAACCTATTGAGATTGCTTCATTTGAATCAATGCTTAGTTTTTTACCTGTATACCTTTGATATTGTTCTGCACTTATCACATTTAGATATTGGTTCATTCCGCTTGTTTTAAAGTTCAGACTCTGTATTTTCTTATTGTAGTTCACCTCAAAATTATGAATCAAATATGCTCTTTCGTTTTTGCTCTCTACATTCAGCTTCTTTAGCTTATCCTTTACTATCTCAAGCTCATCATCCATGGCCTTATTTGATGGTATGGACATCTCATTATGATTTTCATCATCTAGGTTTAGGCTCGTTGACATGACAAAATCATTAGGTACAATCTTATCTATTACTGCATCTATTCCTACCTTTAGGGAAACAGATACGGATATGATGATTATAACCATGGTTGAAAGAATGCAAATGTTTGCCATTCCAACTGCATTTTGTTTCATTCTAAATAGCATTCCCGATATAGTTGTAAAATTGCTCTTTCTATAGTAAAGGCTCTTGTTTCTCTTCATCAACTTAAGCATGCTTATGCTCACGGTTGTAAAGAGTAGATATGTACCTATCATTACAAGTATGACTGCAACAAAGAACAGCATTAGTGCAGCGAGAGGATACTTTATTTTAATAGAAATAACATATCCCGAAATCATACATATCGCACCTATTATGCTCAGAATCCACCTAGCCCTAGGTTCCTTCTCCGGCGCCGATCCGCCTTTGAGCATTTCAACAGGCTTTGATAGACTTATAGATATTATGTTTTTCATAAGTACTGCTGTAAACAGCACTATAAATAAGCCGGCTGTTAATTTAATTGAATCTGTAGAAACTACAAATGACAAAGGAGAACCGAGTTCCAATACCTTGGCCATAATCATCAGTATCAACTTGCTGAACAGTACTCCAATACCTATTCCTGATACAATTGATACAAATGATGTAATCATGCTCTCTGCAAAGAGAACTCGTGCAAGATGTCTCTTTTCCATTCCCAGCATATTGTACAGTCCGAATTCTTTACTTCTCTGCTTCATCAGGAAGTTATTTATGTAGAATATGAAAACAAGCGAGAATATGCCCACTATTACTGTTCCCAACCATAGAAGTAACTGTACTGACTCAGCGCCTTGAAACTTACTAAGTCCCTCATTTCCTGATAAGAATCCCATAATATAGAAAATAGAAATCATTATTATTGAGGCTAAGATATATGGAAGGTAAAACTTTCTGTTCTTGCCTAGATTTGATATGGCAAGCTTTATAGTAAAAATACTACGCATTTTTCTTACCTCCAACAGTTAAGGCAGTAAGCGTATCCGATATGCAAGCAAACATTTCTTCGTTGCTCATATCTCCTCTATAAATCTGATGGAAAAGCTGACCATCCTTTATGAACAAAACGCGCCCCGCCGTACTTGCAGCTCTTACGCTGTGCGTAACCATGATTATGGTCTGACCACTTTCATTGATGCTGTTAAAAAGACATAACAGGCTCTCTGCAGAGTTTGAATCTAGCGCTCCTGTAGGCTCATCTGCGAGTATAAGCTTAGGATTGGTTATCAAAGCCCTTGCCA
>ERZ772960.985-NODE-985-length-23728-cov-5.109999_pt1 | contig 23728 bp, 23 predicted proteins | sample MGYA00580678_ERZ772960 | MGnify/ENA primary metagenome ERZ772960 (study PRJEB29015, sample SAMEA2737930) | human oral metagenome | biome: human oral; feature: human-associated habitat; material: dental | place: China | collected 2059 ... | reverse complement strand
AAAAATGTTAATTCCGGAAAGACATCGTTCGGAAAAAATGCCGTTTTCCAAAAAGTATACGATGCCTTCGATGTTTTTATTGCAAACAATATCAATCGTGCCGATCCGCTTGCCGCCGACTACGATTTGAACGCAAGTTATGTCGCTGAAGGCGAAGCCGCGTTCTGGCTCAACGGAACATGGGCTTGGCCGGATTTTTCGAATTATGCGGTAAAAGGCAGCGAGTACGGCGTATGTGCATTTCCGTTTGACGACGAACCGAAAACGCAGGGTAAAGTGGTCGTCGCCGCTACGAAGTTTATGACGGTTGACAAAGTCAATGCTTCCGCCGATCAGCAAAAAGCCGCGAAGATGTTTTTGAATTGGCTCGTCTTTACAAAAGACGGACAGGATTGTTTAATCAATAAGTGCGGTATCGTAACGGCGTTTACGAATATATCGCTCGCGCCGAATAATCCTTTTAATGTGAGTTTGAAAAAATTTATAGACGCGGGTCTTGTCGTCGACGGCGCGACCTATATGCCTTCCGATCACAGAAGCAAACTTGCGGCGAATATGCAGGCCTATCTCGCGGGAAAAATGACGCGGGCGCAGATCGCCGAAAAGCTTGACGCATATTGGCGCGAGCATTTGCCGAAACAATAAACACAAGAGAACCTCTAAAAACTGCGGTTTTTAGAGGTAACTTAAAAAACGCGGGGGTAAGCATGAAATTTGCGGATAAGAAAAAGAACGCGCTGCTGTATGCGTCGTTTGTCGGGCCGTCGGTGCTTTTTTTCGTACTTGTTTTTATCGTCCCGCTCCTCTACGGATTTTATCTTACCCTTACCGATTGGGACGGCATCGCAAGCTCGATCGGTTTTACGGGATTTTCGAATTATGTCGAAGTCTTTACCGACCTCTCGTTCTGGCAATCGATGCGGCGGACTATCCTGTATTCGGCCGCTTCGGTTATCGCCATCAACGTCATCGCGTTTTTGCTTGCGTATCTGCTGACCAGCGGCGTAAAAGCCGAAAGTTTTTTGCGCGCGGGATTTTTTACACCGAATTTGATCGGCGGACTCATTCTCGGCTATATATGGCAGTTCGTGTTCAGCAGGGTTTTTGTCAATATATATAAAATTATTCCCGTTGCGCTTTTCGAAAAGTCGTGGCTTTCTTCACCGGGTACCGCTATGGCTTCTCTCATCATCGTTGCGACATGGCAGTATTCGGGGTATATGCTGCTCATTTATATCGCGGGCTTTGTCGGTATTCCGCATGACTTGATCGAAGCGGCGCGCATCGACGGGGCGGGCGAAGGGCTTATTACGCGGAAAATCCGTATACCGCTCATGGTGCCGTCCATCGTCATCAGTTTGTTTTTATCAATAACACGGACGTTCAAAGTGTACGACGTCAACTTATCGCTGACAGCCGGCGGTCCTTATGATTCGACGAAACTCGCCGCAATGCATATCTATTCGAAAGCGTTCGAAGAGCAGAGATACGGCGTAGGGCAAGCCGAAGCGCTCGTTATGTTTGTCTGTATGGCGGCCATCGCATTGACGCAAACCTATATCGGAAAAAAACGGGAATTGGAGATGTAGTATGCAAAAAAGTATAGAAGCAAAACCCTCGTCGAAAGGGATCGTATTGAGAAGTGTGTTTGCCGTATTTTTTTTGTGTCTGTATCTCTTTCCGTTTTTTTTGGTTCTTATCAATTCTCTCAAGCGAAAAGTACAGATCGTAAAATATCCGCTGCGCCTTATCGATGAAAAAGGCCTGCAGTGGAATAATTATAAAGCCGCCGTTGTAAAGATGGATTTTGCCCGATCGTTCTTTAACAGCCTTTCGATTACCGTTTTCAGCGTTTGCATATTGCTCGTCTTTTCTTCGATGGCGGCGTACTTTCTCGTGCGGCATTCGAATCGGAAATCTTCCAAAGTGACTTTTGCGCTCATGATGGCATCTATGGCGGTGCCGTTTCAAGTCGTTATGATACCGCTCATTTCCATTTACGGCGGTATGTTCCACATGCTCAATTCGCGTACGGTGCTCATTTTGATGAACTTCGGTTTCGGAACGGCGATGTGTATTTTTATGTGTCACGGATTTATTAAATCGAATATTCCGATCGCGCTGGAAGAAGCTGCCGTTATCGACGGCTGTAATCCGCATACGATATTTTTCCTTATCGTCTTTCCGCTGTTAAAACCGATTCTTTCGACGATTGCGATTCTCGAAACGCTCGGTTTTTGGAACGATTATCTTTTGCCGTCTCTCGTACTCGGTAAAAAAGAACTGTATACGCTGCCGCTTGCGATCAGAACGTTTTACGGTACTTTTTCAAACGATTACGGCAATATTATGGCGGCTCTCGTGCTTTCCATGCTGCCCGTCATTGTTTTGTATATTTTCCTGCAAAAATATATTATCGGCGGCATCGTTTCGGGTGCGGTAAAATCGTAAGCGGAGAAGACGGTGTCCACGATTATCGATGTTGCAAAAGAGGCGGGCGTATCCACGGCGACGGTTTCCCGCGTTTTAAATGGCAGCCCCAAGCTGCGCGGGACTACAAAAAAAAATGTTCTCGATGCGATGCGCCGCCTGCATTACCGGCCGAATGCGGTTGCTCGTTCGCTCGTGTGCGGTACGAACAGCTGCATCGGCATTATGCTGCCCGATTTGAATATGCCGTTTTGGGCGCAAACGGCGCACGAGCTTGAAAGGGCGGCCGCATCTCACGGTTATTCAATCATGGTGACATCTTCTCCCCTTGAGGGGGAAAATTATGAGAGGGAATACCGCTCGCTCGGACGTAATATGTCGAACGGCATTATCACGTCGTATATCAACGGCACGGAAGATTTTATACGGCAATCGCTCGTGCCGACCGTCGTCATCGCCAATGCCGACTGCGCTCCGTCCGTTTCCTCCGATGACGATTTGGGAGGAACGCTTGCCGCCGGGCATTTGATTTCGAAAGGCTGCAAGCATATCATCCACATAAGCGGGGAGTTGAAATACCGCCGTTCGTCCAATGAACGCACCTATGCGTTTATCCGCGAGTGTGAAAAGAGCGGCATCATTTATAAACTCTACGAAGCGCCGCTTATGCTCCAAAAAGAAAACGATTATTCGAAAATCGTCGATACCGTTTTTTCTGAAAACGACGGCTTCGACGGCATCTTCGCGAGCAACGATATCATCGCAAGCGTTTGCGTTTCCGCATCTCTTTCCCGCGGCTTTCGAATACCGGAAGATATAAAGATTGTCGGATACGACGATACGAATATCAGTTCAATGATTTTTCCTCCGTTGACAACCGTTCGTCAAGATTATAAACTGCTTGCCGAAACGGCGGTTTCCACGCTTATCGATTTGATGGACGGCAAACGCGTTCCCGATAAACAAGTGTTTCCCGTAACGCTCATTGAACGGAAAACGACATAAGGCGCTTTTGAAAACCCGATCAAATTTTTAAAGGGTCGCATAATTATTTTGAATACGGAGGGCTCTTATGCCGCGAAAAATCGCAAACAAAATTATGCTCATTACTTATGCCGACTGCATGGGCGGCAATTTGAAAGACCTTTCGTATGTGCTCGACCGCTATTTGGACGGAGCGGTCGGAGGTCTTCATATTTTGCCGTTTTTTCCGTCGTCGGCCGACCGCGGTTTTGCACCCTTAACATATAAAGAGGTCGATCCGCAATTCGGCACTTGGGACGATATCGCCTCTCTCGGAAAAAAATATTATCTCATGTACGATTACATGATAAATCATCTTTCGTCGACAAGCGCCGTTTATAAAGATTTTTTGGAAAAAAAAGACGCTTCTCGTTATCGCGATTTTTTTATCCGCTATAAAGATTTTTGGACGAAGGGTGAACCGTCCGCCGAAGATATAGACAGGCTCTATAAACGTAAAAAAATTCCGTATATCGAAGCCGAATTTGCCGACGGTTCGAAAGAAAAACTGTGGACGACGTTCAGCGATTATCAAATCGATATAAATCAATATTCCGAAGAAGCGAAAAATTTTTTAAAAGACAATCTCATCTTTCTTTCCGAACACGGTGCTTCTATCATCCGCCTCGATGCGGTCGCGTATGCGTCCAAGCGTGAAGGTACGGATTGTTTTTTTGTCGAACCCGAGATTTGGCAGCTGCTCGGCGAATGCGATGAAATCCTTTCCCCGCGAGGAGTGGCCGTTCTTCCCGAAATTCACGAACACTATTTTATACAGAAAAAAACGGAAGCGCGCGGCTATTATACCTATGACTTCCAGCTTCCCATGCTCACTCTCAATGCGCTGTATTTCGGAAAGTCGTTGTATTTGAAAAATTGGCTTCTCGTCTGTCCGCGAAAACAGTTTACGACGCTCGACACGCACGACGGTATCGGCGTCGTCGATGCGCGCTATTTGATGAGCGATGAAGATCTTCTTGCGACGCGGCGGAAATGTTTCGAGCTGAACCCCGGAACCTTCGAACTCTATGAAAAATTCGGCATCCGTATGGATCTCTCTCGATTCGATACGTATCAAATCAACTGCACGTATTATTCGGCGTGCGGCAACGACGATAAAAAATATTTTATCGCGCGCGCGCTGCAGTTTTTTGCACCCGGTATTCCGCAAGTGTATTATGTCGGCGTGTGGGGCGGCAAAAACGATTTCGAGCTTTGCAAAAAAACGGGCGTGCATCGCGACATAAACCGACATTATTACCCGCTCAGTGAAATCGAATCCGTTTCGGCTTCTCCGCTTGCACAAAAACTCATCGCGCTCATGAGGTTTCGAAACTCTCATCCCGCATTCGACGGCGAGTTTCATCTTTTGCCGTCCGATGAACACAGTTTGCGCATTCTCCGAAAAAACGGCGCCGACTATGCATACCTTTTTGTCGACTTCCTCACGTATTCATGCGATATCGCATATTCGGAGAACGGCACCGAATGCCGCTTTCCGTGCGGGTTTTAACGCGGCGCTTTCGGTTGCCGTTTTGATTTTCTCCGGCATTTCCGCCTTTTAAAATCGCGGAACGATGCCGTGCGGTAAAAAAAACTCCGTTTTTATAAAAAATATTTTGCGTTTTTATAAAAATGTGGTATACTGGTAAGGACTACTTTCGTACAGCAGTTGCAGGAGCACAAGTGAATAAGCATGATTTTCCGAAAATTCATTTTTACGATCAGGATTTTGTAGATATTTATAATAAAACGTGGTCGATGCTTGCAGATTTTTGGATCGACCCTGCGACGTCAAAAGACTCGCCGACAGGCTGCTTTTTATATCCCGAAAGCGGAAAGTGTATCATCGATCAATTCGAATCGATTTTCTCTTCTTTTTTTCTCGTATATTCGAACCGCAATTTCAACGCGAGTCAAAATATCGATTACTTTTACAACAAGCAGGAAAAAAACGGCGCGATCCGCTGGAGATACGACGCGAAAACCGGAAAACCCGTCCTGCCGAAAACGAATCCCCAGGGCGCGGGTATGCCGCTTTTTGCTTGGGCGGAATTCAATCTCTATCATAAATCCGCGAACAAGCGGCGCATAAAAGAGGTCATGCCGAAACTGCAAAAGTACATGACATGGCTCGACGAAACGTTTAAGCGGGAAAACGGCTTATATGCCGTCCCCTTTACTGCAGGCACGATGTTCAACGCTCCGCGCGAAAAAAGCGTATACCCCGTCGATTTCAATGCGGCTATGGCGATCAACGCGTCTCACATGTCCGCTCTCGGTGATATCCTCAACGATAAGGATTTGAGCTTCCAATATCGGCGCATGTACTTTTCGATCAAAACGCGGATCAATTCGCTTATGTGGGACGACGCGACGCGTTTTTACCACGATCTCAATAAAGACGGGAACCGTTTAAGCGAAAAAACGATAGCGGGTTTTTGGCCGCTTCTCGCCGAAATCCCGAACGCCGATAAAGCGGAACTGCTCATCTCCCACTTGAGCAATCCCGAAACTTTCGGTACCGATCATCCGTTTCCGACGCTTTCGGCCGACAGCAGATCGTTTAAAAAATCGGGTGAAGGATTTTGCGGCAGCGTGTTTCCCGCGTTCAATTTTATGGTCATCAAAGGACTCGAAAAATACCGCCACTACGAACTTGCGCGCGAGTGTTCCATACGCCATCTCTACTACATACTCGAAGGGCTTATGCCGAACGACCCGAAAGAAAAGGGCGACGTGTACGAAGCGTATCTGCCGACGAAAGAAGGCAAAGCGTCCATGTCGAAAGATTCGGGCTTTCCGCGTCCGCACTATCTCATCACCGTCGGTCTTTCGACGATAGCGCTGATGATAGAAAACGTCATCGGCCTTTCGATAAGTCTTCCGCGCAAAACGGTCGACTGGATTATCCCGAACCTCGAAATTATGGGCATCGAAAACCTGTCGCTCAAGCGAAATCTCATAACGATATTGAGCAACAAAAGCAGCCGCGGCTGGGAAATCCAAATGGAAAGCGAAAAGCTCTACTACTTTACGATCAATATCCTCGATCAAAAGAAAAAGACGCTGCCCATTCCGTCCGGCAAATGTTCCATGCTTATCGATAAATTATAAACGCTTCGGAACACGCTGTATTTTCAAAAGCGTGTGAAATATGCCGCAGACAAAAATTCCGAATACGTCAGCGAATGGCGAAGTGTTTTTGTTTGAACTTTTTCAGCATTGCGACGGCGTTCCGTTTACCGTTAAAGACAAAGCCGCCGTTCCAGTATTCGACCGCCGCAAAGAGGGCATTTCCGCCGTCGTGTTCGTCGCTCGATGCCGTTCGGAACGAAACGTAGTTTGCGAGGTCTTCGAAATTCTGCGTGCGCAGGCATTCGATTCTTTTGCGGTTGAATTCGTTCCATGCCTCAAGATTTTTAAAGCCTTCGCCTTCGTCCTGCACGATGAGATGGGCATGGCCGGGACTGAACGAATACCAGACGGTTACCTTTTTGTTCATGTCGCAGCGGTTGCCGTGTTTGACGGCGTTTTTGATCACTTCGCTTATCTGCTGTTCAAGCAGATTCAGCTCTCTGATTTCCGTCGGCGCCGACTGAACGATAAGGAGCGTAAAATACCTGATCTGTCTGAAATCCGACGGAAACGTTTTTACGAGCATATTTTCCGTATTGAATAGGGGATCATTGTCGTCCGAATGAAGTTCTTTTATCGCTTCTTCGCGTGCCATAGTGTAAACTCCTTTTTTAATTTTCGTTTTGCAATAAGTTCGTGTAACGGTATTATTCAATGACTTATGAAAGACGAGCGGAAGCGCGATTATCAACCTTCCGCTCTTGTGTCGTATTTTCGCAAGATAAACGTTATTCCTTTACCATCTGCAACGCGTCTTCGATGCTGTTTGCGATCGGAAAATATCCTGTCAGCTTTGTCAGTTCGATGACTTTTTTTACGGACCCGTGGATATTCGCAATTGAAAGGCGCAGGTTCATCTTTTTTATCGTAGAGCAAATATAGATGAGCGCTCCGATTCCCGACGAATCGATATAATCGACCTGTTCCAAATTGATGATGAAAAACTTGACGTTTTTTTCCAGCATTTTCATGACAAGCTCTTTGAGCTTATAGGAATTGTACAGATCCATCTCTCCATTTACGTCAATGATATAGATGTCGCCGTTTTTTCGGATTTTCAGTTCCATAAAATACGCTCCTTCCTAATTCATTTAATTTTTATGACCAAAAGGCTTTGATCGTCGTATTGCTGCGCCCCTTCCGAATGCCGCTTCACATCCGCTTTTACGCGTTCGGCAATCTCCGTCCCTGCAAGCGCGTGATTTTCTTTGATGACTTGCATGAGGCGCGACGCGGAATATTGTACACCGGATTCGCTTAAGCATTCAAGCAATCCGTCCGTACAGGTTACGAGGATGTCTCCTCTTTCGAGCTGTAATAGTTCATCGGCAAAATCCGAAGTTTTTTCGACGCCGAGCGGTTCGTTTTGTTTTGACAGCTGCGACGTTTCGTCGGTTTTCGCCCGGTAGACGAGTACGGGATTGATGCCGCTCGTCGAAATTTTGGTTTCTCTTGTCAATGGATTATAGTCGATGAGCGCGATACTTGCAAAGTGATCTTCTATGCCGTTTTCCGCACACAGTCCGCGGTTAATCCATTTTAAAATAGCGGCAGGGCTTTGGGGAGTCGCGGCTGTCATGCGCAGCATCGTGCGAATCATCACCATGACGCTGAACGAGTTCATACCTTTTCCGACGACATCCGCCATGACGAAAAGCGTGCGGTCTTTGCGTACTGCGAGGATATCGTAGTAGTCACCGCACACGTTTTCGTTTTGTACCGACCACGCTCCGATCGATATGCCGGCCATTTCCGGAATTTTTTCAAGGATGAATTTCTTTTGGAATTTCGCCGCAGTATTGCCTTCTTCCGTGAAACTGCGTTTTTCGCTGTAGTCGAGAAAGCTTAAAAGCGTACGGAGCGCCGAAGCGGCCGCTTCGGTGAGCGTCTTCGCGTGTTCGAAATCGAGTTCCGAAAAGCCTTCTTTTTTCGGATCTCGCGACAGCGCCGAAACACCGACGATTCTGCCTTGTACGCGGATCGGAACGCAGATATAGCTGCCGCAAGCGAGAAAGTCTTCCGGTCCGTTTTGATAGATGCGCGGGTCTTGGACGGAATTTTTTATAAGCACCGCTTCGCCCGAAGACGCGACTTCTCCGAAAATGTTTTCGGAAAGCTGGAACTGCATATAGCGGAAATTCGCTTCCACCCGTACCGGTTTGTGCGGCAGCGTATCCGGCAGTTTATACGGAGGCGGAAAAGAGCCTTTCATGGAACGGACGGTGAGAAAGTTGTCGAATTCGTCCGACAGGAGAATGACGCAGCCGTCGGCTTTGACCGCTTCGGTGAGCTTTGCATTGAAGTAGTCGAGAAATTGATTTAAGCTGTCGTCATGCGAAAAAAGCTCGGCGGCTTTTGCGGCGAATTCTTCGTTTGCCCCGATTTTTTTTTCATACGATATGTTTGCAAGCGACTCGTGTTCGACTTTTTCGTGCACTTCGGAAGCTTGTTTTTTTTCCCGTTTTTTGGAATCGCCGAATGCAAGGATGATAAAGTAAGGCAGAATAAGGAGTTCCGAAGCAAAAAAAGCCGAAACGAAATAGATGCCGCTTGACGAACGGAACATACGGATGAGACCCGCAAAAAGGATGCCGAGAGCGATATAGAGTACAAAACTTGCTTTTGCAGTATTTCGACAGCGTATGACGACCAGCAGCGCGAATAAAATTGCGAGCAGCACCGCCGCCCCTATAATCGGAATGTGTATAAACGACTCGATAGAATACAATTTTTAACTCCACGTAAAGCTGCAATTATTTTACTATTTTATCATCGAAGGCCTAAGAGGTCAAGAAGATTTTATTTTCCATTTAAATATGATGTGCTCGATTCCGTTTTTTATGCGGGAGACGAAACTCGTGCCCTTACTGCGTGTAAAGGAGCGCACCGCATCGTTGAGCTCCACGTCTTCTCCGAATTTTTTCCGAAGCTCTTCCCAGTACAGCATGATCCACACATACAGATCGCTTTTCGTATGCGCTCTGAAATAACGCATGACGTGTCCGTCGTCTATCGCTTTGATGATCGGGAGATAGACTGCGTTAAACCACGAAGTGATCGCATCTGCAATCGTCATATCGGTATTTTCTTTTTTTTCGACGTATGCTTTATGCGTCAGGATGTGGTTGTAGACGATATCGTACTGCCCGGTCGACGTAAAATCGAGCGTCCAAAAGTCGGTGATATCTCCGAAATTCGTTTCGGTATAAAAGACGCGTTTTTCATACGAGATGATTCCTTTTATCATCGATTTCAACGTATAGGCGGGCTTCAATTTTATTTCGCTCTGCAGCGAAACGATTTCCGCATCGATGAATTCTATACCGCGCGCTTTTGCGACCGAAACCCGATGATTGCCGTCGCGCACAAAATACAGGCCTCCGAGTTCGTATACTTTTATCGGAGGAAGAATGATCGATTCGTACTGCGCTTCATCGACGTGTTTCCATCGTTCGCGCAAAAATCCGCTTTTCGGAAAAAAACGGTTGTCGAAATCTTTATAGCGGCCTTCGCTTCCGACGATCTTGTCGATCGGGATCGTCTGTAAGCCGACGTAGATTTCGTCTTTCGGTTTTAAAATCGATTTTATTTCGGAAAACGAAATGAGGGACGCTTCTTCGGGATTTAAAAAATGCTGTATTTCGTTGAAGAGCGCTTTGCTGTGAGCTTTGTTGAAATCTTCATCCGTCTGCAGCGAAAACAATCCTCCGCTCATTGTGTTCCTCCCGTTTTCGGAAAGTCGATGAGCCAGTGCGCGTATGCGTTTACGACCGTCGTCGCGCCCGTTTCCGTAACGCGCTTCGTGCGTATGTCGTAGAGATGAATGTGTCCGTGTACGAGGTAGGCAGGTGAAAATTTTTTTATAAACCAGTTAAAGCATTCGAAACCGACGTGACACGGATCTTCCCTGTCGTGGATGCCCCTCGGGGACGCGTGCGTCAAAAATATATCGAGATATCTGCCGTAGCGCAGCTTGTTCCACAGAAGAGAAGGGATCATCGCAATGAGACGGCGCTTCATTTCTCCTTCGCTGTACTGGTTGAGACCGTTGTTGTATTTCCGAGAGCCGGAAACTCCCGCGATAAGGAGCGGCGTCTTTTTCCCCGTCGCGGGATCGGTAAACGAAAGCGCTTTATCGCGGATGACGCGGAAACCGCAGTAAGCGGCACCGTGTCCGTGTGCATCTTCTCTTTTTTCCGACGGTGCCGATATGCCCGAATGATAATAATGAAATTCGTTTAAGTTGTGATTACCGAAAACGAAGTACGTCGGCTTATTAAAAACCGAAACGATAAAATCCACATAGTCCATCGGAAGATCGCCGGCGCATAAAATCATATCGACATCGGAAAAAAACGACGAAGCGTTTTGATTGTAAATGAGAGGATCGATCATATCCGAAACGCAAAGTATTTTCATTATATACCCGATTTTTTAAGAAACAGGATCAGCCCCGCGATAAAGGCTGTGAGCGCTGCGATAACGGCAATTTGAATCGGCTCCATAAATAAATCAATCCTCCGTACGGCATGCGGAACTGCGGAACATATCGATTTTCGAAAATACCGCATCAGTGTATAAAAACGCATCCGAAAAAATATGTATAAAACGGTCTTTTGTAAAAACGTAAATTACTGTATACTAGATTAGTAGATTTATTAAACTCTGTCAAACATCCGATAATAGAGAAGGAATATCGGATATGGGAGCGGTAGAGTGAAGCGGATGAACGGCGCTGTATTTTTTTTATTGTTTTTCGCGGTATCGCTTTTTGCCGAAAGCGAAGGCGAACGTCTCTTTAAATCGAATAACCCAGCGGCCGCCATTCCGCTGCTCGAGCGGGAGCTTTCGTCGGGAACGCTGTCGAGCGCGGCGTATAATTATCTCGGGCTTTCGTATTATCAAACGGGGCAGTACGATAAATCGGTCGCGGTATTTGAAAAGGGACTTTCCGTACCGGGTACCGATAAAAAAGTGCTCGCATACAATGCGGGAAATTCCGCTTTCGCCGCGGGAAATTATGCGAAAGCCGACGAGTGTTATTCGCTCGCTCTTGCAGCATCTCCCGATTTTGTAAAAGCGCTTTTAAACCGCGCGAACGCGAGACTCAATCAGATGCGTCTTCGGGATGCGCTCGGCGATTATGAAACTTATATCGCTCGAGTGCCCGGTGATCCGCAGCGTGCGGAAATAGAGCGCGTCATTGCGCTGCTTCGAGCCGAACTTGCCAGAAAGGAAGAAGAAGCGAGAGCTGCCGCGGCTCTCGAGCAGGCGAGAAAAGCTGAGGAAGCGCGTATGCGTGCGGAACAGGAGAGGATTGCCGCCGATAAGGCCAGGCGTGAAGCCGAAGCGAAGGCGGCCGAAGAAGCGCGCAAAAGAAAGCTGCTCGAAGACGTAGCGAATTCGCTTCGAGCGACAAATACGGAAAATATGTCGGGCGGAGCGGAAGATACGCTCGACTATGAATCGGAACCGGAACTCGATTAATATTGTTGCGAGTGCGGTATATTTTCAGCAAAGGAAAGGGATATGGCTAAGACAAAGACTCCTGAAAAAGCGGCAAGCGCTAAAACGGCGAAAAAGGCGCCGGCGGAAAAAAAGGTAAAGTCCGCCGTCAAAAAAACGGCCGAAAAACCGGCTGCAAAAAAAGCCGTTTCAAAAACCGCGGAAAAAGCGGTTGAAAAAAAGAAAAGCGTAAAAACTGCGGAAAAAGCGGTTGCAAGAAAAGCCGATGTGAAAACGGCGGCGAAAGCGGGCGTAAAAAAAGCCGATACAAAAACGGTTGTAAAAAACGCACCGAAACCGGCTGTTAAAAAAAATGCCGTAAAGGCTTCCGGAAAATCTGCGGTAAAGACGGCCGTAAAAACGCAGCGTGTAAAGACGGGCGGCGAAAGCGCGCGTTCGAAGTCCGACGCAGAAAAAACTGCAGCGGAAAAATCTCTCATAAGTGAAAAAACGCTTTCCGCAAAAATAACCGAAAGCATCGATGCGGTGAAAGTTCCCGCTTCAAAACCTCTCTTTTCGGATGTAAGCACGGCTTCATCGTATACGGACGAACAAAAGCCGGTTTCCGAAAAAATATCGTTTACGGATTTTTCCGGAGGAAGCAAGCCAGTAAGTCGATCCGTTTCCGAAAACGAATCCGAAAAAAAATTGAATAAAAAAATCGTTATCGCAATTGTCTGTGCGGCAGTCATCATCGCCCTTATCGCGGTTTTTTTTTAAATAAATTCGGTTTACCGGGTTCGACCTCGAACGCCCGGAGCGATACGCTCTCTTCCGTTCAGCTCTACATGGACGCAGGCGACTACGACCGCGCGCTGGATCTGCTCGAAAAGCTGCTTAAAAAAAATCCCGGTGATGCCGAAGCTCAGCGGCTGCTCGACGAACTGCGTGCATTGAAGGATTCAAAATCCGGCGACGGGGCGGTGCAGGACGAGCTTTCACGAAGTACGGCGGAAGCCCGGCGGGCGCAAAAAGAACTCGAAGAATTGATTGCGCGCGGATCAAATTCCACGTCCCCGCAGAATGCGGCTCCCGGTTCCGTGCAGCGGGCAGGAGAGCGTACTTCATCGGCAGAGACTTCGTCCGACAAAATTGCGGCGCAGCAAAAATTGCGAGATGCCGAAGAGGCTGCCCGGCGTGCACGGGAAGCGGAAATCGCTGCGGAAAAAGCGGCGGCTGACGCGACGGCGCGCGAACGGAAAGCCGAAGCCGAAAAAGCCGCTCAAGCGCTTGCAGCGCAAAAGCAAAGAGAAGCGGCCGCACGCAAAGCAGCCGAAGAAGAACTTGCGCGCAAAAATCGCGCGATTCAAAGAGAAATCGACGGCGTAAACGGCGAAATCGCGCAGGGCAAATCCGATTTGACGGCAAATAAAATCGACTCCGCCCTCAATCATTTCGGCAAAGCGCAAAAGATGCTGCCGATTTCCGCAGGCGAACCGCTTTTTTCAGGCAGCAAAAATTCCGAAATGGCAAGCGCCCTTTACGAAGCTTTACAAAACGCGGCATCGGATGCCGATAAAAAAAGACTCCGTGATGCGGCCGTACGCTACGCCGAAGAAGCGATCCGAAAAACGCCGAACGATGCCGCAGCTCACTACGTGCTCGGTATGACGGCGATGGATGTAAAAAATTATCCGAAAGCGCTCGACGAACTTTCCAAAGCGGTGCAGAACGATCCATCGAATGCCCTCTATCACTATAATCTCGGACGGGTGCAGTACCTTTCACGCCGCTACAGCGACGCGCGTTCGTCGTTTCAGAAGAGCGTCGATTTGGACGGGCGCTTTGCGCCGGCGCAATACAATCTCGGTCTTGCAAATTTGAGAATCGGAAACGAAGCCGAAGCGCTGTCGTCATTCCGCCGCGCACGGACGACCGATCCGAATTACGAAAAAGCCTATCTCGAAGAAGCACGCCTTCTTTCAAAACAAGGCGATCGAAACGGTGCCGTCAAAGCCTACAATGCCGTACTCCGTATTAACGATGTGAACGGCAACGCGCTGCGCGAACTCGGCTCCGAATACTACGCGATGGAAAGTTATGCTGCATCCGAAAACTGTTACCGCCGCGCACTCGCGCTTTTGAGTCCGACGGAAGAAGACCCGACGACGTATTACAATCTTTCGGCGACGCTGTATGCGGAGCGTAAAGATGCCGAAGCTATCACCTATGCAAAACGCGCGTACGCTTCGAAGTCGTCGCTCGGCAATACCGCGCAAGCGAATGTCGTATACAATTACGCGCTTATGCTGCAGGAATCGGGAAAATCCGAAGAAGCGATTCCGCTCTACCTTGAAGCGCTGCGATTGAATCCCGATCACGAAAAATCGAAAATCAATCTCGGAAGAATGTACCTCGAAATGAATCCGCCCGACGTCGATACGGCGCTCCGGCTTTTCAAGCAGGCGTACGATGCGGACAATAAAAGTTTCGAAGCGAACAATAATCTCGGAAGCGCATATCTCGCAAAAAAAGATTATAAAAATGCGATTAAGTTTTATCAAAATGCGCTGCGTCTCGATCCGTCCAACAATACAGTGCGCTCGAATCTCGCGCAAACCTATGCAAGCGACGGTCAGTTCGACAACGCGAAAACGACGTATACCGAACTCATCAGGCGCGACGGAACGAATTGGGATGCCTATGTCGAACTCGGAAAAGTATGTATGTCGACGGGAGACGTTGCGGGTGCGGAACGCTATTTGAGCGAAGTGCAGACTAAGAGGCCGAATCACCGCCGTGCCGAAGTGACGGAGCTTTTGTCGGCGATTCGAAGCGGCGGTTTTCAGGCAAAATAGCAAGCGGGCATTTAGGGAAGTGCTGATAAAAGCGAGGTGCGCATTTAATCAACACTTCCTTTTTGTTTCTCATAAGTCTTTGATTACACATAATATATAGACTTATTACGAAACAAGGAATTTCAATGTTAACACTGATTAATTCGCATTCGAATTAATCAGTGTTTCCTTAGGTGCGCTTTACGAGGGCGAAAAGCTCCGCCCTCGTAACCGCCGTCCACACGGGTCTTCCGTGAGGACAGTGCGGGTCGGGGAGGGAGAGCGCCTTTTCCGCCAAATCCGAAGCGGCCGCATCGTCGAGCACATAGCCGTCTTTGACTGCCGCTTTGCACGCGGTCATAGCGGCGATCTCGGAAATGACGTCTTCCGGGGCGACTCGCTTTTCGAGGAGGGCGCGGTACAGATCGTTTTCGCTTCCTTTCCAGCGCTCCGGCACCGACCTTATTTCCCACACTCCGTTTCCTTTGTTTTTTGCCGCAATGCCGGCTTTTTTCATCTCATCCCGTATGCGCGTCAAATAGATATCGTCCGCCGCGTTTTGCGTAACGATTTCATAGGGTACGAGAAGCGTTTGGCTTTTTCCCTGATTTTGCATAATGGCGTCGTAGAGAATCCGTTCGTGAGCCGCGTGCTGGTCGATGATATACAGCGTGTCGCCTTTTTCGGCAACCAAAAAAGTGCCGAGTGCGCTTCCGAGAAAGTGAAAACCGCCGTTTGTTGTTTTGATTTTTTCGGCTGCGTTTTCGATGTCGTATAGTTTTGTTTTGTCTGCCGCATCGCTTGCCGCGCCGTCTCTCGTTTCATCGAACGAAAGCGCTTTTTTTGCAAGTTCGAGCGGTACGTCCTGCGCTTCGTGGTTTATCGAATAGCGCGCTTTGTATGTATCGGTTTTATATTCGCGGGCGTAGGGATTCGTAAAGTCGCCTGCGCCGCGGTGCATGACGATGCGCGAAAAATCTTTCGCATGCCGCCTCGAGTCTTTGTTTTTTCCGTACGATATGCCTTTTCCGCTTCTGCCGGCCGTATCGAAAGCGTCCTTACTGCCGACGCTCGTATGCACACCGAGTTCATCGTTTTTTCGAAGCGCGTATAAATTTCCGCTTCCTTTGCCGCCCGTACTTTCGGCGGACGCGTTTTCCGCATCGAAATCGAAAGATTGAAAATTGTTAATTGTATCGTCGCGGTCGTTTTTCATTTCGCGCAGGGTGTATTGATGAAAAAAATTCCGCAAAGATCCGCTTACGCCGTGGTGCAGGCTTGCGATGTCGCGGAAGCGCGCTTCTTTTTTTGCGGGGTGTATATTGAAGTCGACGAGATCGCTTTTCATCGTGACGAAGAGGGCGGCTGCAGGATAGGTGCCGTTCGGAAAATAACCCTGACCGCCGTACTCGATCGCCTGTACGAGCGAATATTCGGTAATCCTTCTGCCGTTTACGAAGATATATATGTCTTTTTTATTTGTGCGCGATACGCCCGGTTCTCCGATGACGCAGGTAAAACTCCAGTCGGGATTTTCTCCGCCCGAAGAGCCTGAGATTTCGTAAAAGAGAGAAGCGTTTTCGGAAGGGAGCGCCGCTTCTACGAATCGCTTTTTTAAACTCGTGCCCGCTTCGAGCGTTATGCGCCGCTCGCCGTCCGCGGTAAACGAAAATGCTATGTCCGGCCTCGCAAGCGTCTTTTCGATAAACGTGTTTTTGCACATGAGCGCTTCGGCTGCCGGGCGTTTTAAAAATCTTCTCCGCGCGGGAAAGTTTTCAAAGAGTCCTTCCGCCTGCACGATCGTACCCGCAGTCGATGCACTCCTTTCGATGATGTGATCTTCCGTTACCGATGCCCGCATTTTCCAGCCGCCCGATATGATCGAAAGGCGGCATACGGCGGCGATCGACGAAAGCGCTTCTCCTCTGAAGCCGAGCGTCGAAAGATGCAACAAGTCGGTTTCCGTTTCGATTTTGCTCGTCGCGTGCGGCCGCGCGCAGTTTTGCAGATCGCTTTTCGTCATACCCGAACCGTTGTCGACGACGCGCACTTTTTCGATGCCGCCCGAATCGATTTCGACGGCGATGCCGTCGGCACCCGAATCGACCGCGTTGTCCATGAGTTCGCGCAGAACCGCATTCGGCCGGTCGATGACTTCACCCGCCGCGATTTTCCTCGCGACTTCGGCGGAAAGCTGCCGTATCGGTTTCGCATTGCTCATTGACGCGTACCTTCCTGCGGAGCGCCTGCCGTTCCCGTCGCTTCGTCGGCGCCCGAAAAGAGATCGAGTTCGGGCGTATCCGCGCTTTCGGGTGCAGGCTCGTTCATGAGCATTTGAATTTTTCCTTCGATTCTGTCGATTTCGGCTTCCATGCCGCGTGCGAGTTTTATACCCGTTTCGAAATCTTTGAGCGCATCTTCGAGCGATATGTCGTCGCGCTTGATGTCGGCGGTAAGCTTTTCAAGCGTTTCAAGGTTTTTTGCAAAATTTTTCATGACGGACTCCTTGTAAATTATTAATTAATAATGTGCTTTGTCTCTGTGCATACGCTTTTGACGGTCGCCGTAAGTTGACCTTTTGCCGGAACGATTTCGAGTTCCGATCCGACTGCGACGAGCGACGCATTCCGCACGACTTCTCCGCTTGCCGTATCTCTCACCATCGAATAGCCTCGTGCAAAAATTTTTTCGGGACTTGCGCTTTCGAGTACGTGCGTACACAGGGCGATGCGGTGCTTTGCGTTTTTTAATTTTTCATCGATGTTTTGCAGCAGCGCGACTTTTGCGCCGTCAAAGCGCGCAAGGAGCGGCTGTTCGATAGTTCTAAACTGCAGTTCGAGATTTTCGGGATTGAATGTGCGCACGATGAGTTTCATGTTTTCGACTTTGCGTTTTATTTCCGTATGGAAGATATCGGCATAGGTTTGCAGCGTACGAATGATATCGCTTTTGAGCGGAACTGCGGCTTCCGCTGCGGCCGACGGAGTCGGGGCTCGAAAATCGGCTGCGTAATCGGAAAGCGCCCAATCGATTTCGTGTCCGACGGCGGAAATCACCGGTATGTTCGATTCGTAGACGGCACGTACTACCGCTTCGTCGCTGAAGGGAAGCAGATCTTCAAGGGAGCCGCCTCCGCGCCCGACGATAAGCACGTCGCAAAGCCTGAAATAATTTGCGGCCTTTATCTGCCGCACGATCGTTTCCGCCGCGCCTTCTCCCTGCACCGTTGCGGGCAAAATGACCGCCGATACGCAGGGATTCCGCCGCTTCATAATCTGCAGGATATCGCGCAGGGCGGCTCCCGTCGCGCTCGTAACGATACCGACCGTTTTCGGAAAAAGCGGCAGCGGTTTTTTGTGCGCTTCGTCGAATATGCCTTCGGCGGCGAGGCGCTTTTTGCGCTCTTCGAGCATCTGTAAAATATTTCCCGCGCCTGCGATTTCCATGCGCGAAATGACGAGCTGATATTTGCCATGCGGCGGGTACACCGTAAGGCGTCCGGTACAGCGCACGAGCATACCGTCTTTCGGCGAAAACGAAAGAGAGGGCGTCGCGCTCCGCCACATCGCACATCCGAGCTGCGCGCCGGAATCTTTCAGCGTCAAATAGATGTGGCCGGCGCTTGTCAGTTTGCAGTTGGAAATTTCACCTTCGACTATGACGGTACCGAACGAACTTTCGATCGTTTCTTTGATGAGATTTGTGATCTGCGTGACGGAAAAAAACGCGGAGGCGTCTTGTGCCGAATGTGCCATAGCGCTAATTTTATAGTGAATGGAAAGACTGGTCAACGCGTGGGCGAGGTGTTGTCAATATTTTGTCAATATTGATATTACTGAAATGGCGTGTTTCCTTTAACGGCGAGTTTGCCGTAAGGCAAACTCGCATATCAACATGTGCGCGCCGCTCGAAACTTCGCGCTTACGCGCTCGTTGCGGGGCGCGCGCACTAATGCGGCATTTTCGAAAATTGGTATTTTCTGCAATGCCACATTTTAAGGAACGGTAATTCCGAATACTACATATAAAACAATGAACGGAAAACTTATTCCTACGACGATAGGAATATTTGAAAAAATTGCCGTTTTTACCAATTCATTTTTCAAAAATATATCCATCCCAATTCCGACAGCAAGGTGAATGCAAGTCAAAACGACAAACGCCTCCATACATTTAAAAAGCACGGTAAAATATTCTTTTCGCTTGGAATAAAAATCCGCTTCCGCGCCGACTTGCTGTCGTAACTTTTCTGCTTCACTTTTCGTAATCTCTTTTTCAGTCAATTTAGTATCAATGTCAAAAAATTTTGTATTCATCGTGTCTGATGAAAATCTGCTCTTTGCTTCCGAGATTTCAGCTGTGTTCTTCATAATGAAAAGTGCGATATAGATAATCATAATAAATTGTGAAAACATCACTAGAGCTTCTCCCTCCGATTCAAGCGACTTTTGAAACAACCTTACAATAAAAAGATGTTCATCGGATTCTTGTGCTAAAAGCGAAATATGTATCAACTGAACGTAGAAAATTAAAGAAAATATTGCACAAAATTCTATCCGATTTATCTTTGTTTTTCTGTTCCGAATCAAAAAACACACAGCAATTGAAAATAAATAAAATCCTGCCGACAAGATTTCTGCCGGCAATTTCGGATAGGCAACCAACAAAAGCGATAACGGAAAAATTATGACCAGCGCAATCGCGAACAACGACTTTAAAATATACAAAAATCGATTCATGGTTTTCCTTGTTTACAACTTCAACTTTTTAGCAATTGCGGCAATATCTTTTTTATATAACCAGATTCCCATGATACATTCTTCCCGATAAACAGCCATACTTGAAAGAAATCCTATCATAGAAGGGTTGTTGCTGTTTTCTATAATGTAAATCATATCTGTCATTTCCATGTGGGGCTGATTATTTATGACGGATTTACCGCCTTCCTCGGCAGTCACTCTGGCTTTGGTAGCCGTAAATTTTGATTTTGGGATGGTAATGCGGTTGATATAACCGCCGAAAAGAGTCTCTTCAATGACGATTGTTTCACCCTTAAGGGTTACCTTAACGAGATTCTCATCCGCAGATTTAACCGAATAAGATTGTGCAAACATGGATGATACAACAAAAGTCATAAAAACCAGTGATAAAAGTTTTTTCATAATTCCTCCTAAGCCGCCAAAAACAGCAACTTGATTTTGTCGTTGAACAACTTATAACATACGCTTCTATCATATCCCGATAGCGGAAAAATATTTTTAGATTTTTCAAGTTTTATTTCATAGCAATTTAATCCATTCCTTAAAAGCATCTAACTGCTGCTGATATGAATCCGCAAATAAAAACGACTTAAACTCGTCAGTGTCGAATTTTGTTTGATTTTCAAAATAATAAAACCATTCACAACAGTTAAATTTATTATATTCATTCCGGCAATTACTTTCTTCAATAAGACGAATTATTTTATTTTCCATTGAAAAAAAAGCCGGAAGAGATCGATATATGTGATTCGGCAGAGACCAATCAATTTTACGTAAACGCTTCCTTACTTCAGAAAGAACTTTTTTATCACAAACGCTTATTGAAGAATTTTGTAGAGGTATGTAGTACCACCCTTTCCGAAAATACAGTTTTTTGCCCAGTTTGCTATTATTTCGATTCCCCTCGATTGCAAGGGAAAGAAAAAATTCTTTTTCACAGCAGGGGCTAAATCCTATAAAGAAATTATTTGATTTGTAAGTATAATAAAAACCGGCGCCATATTCATCTGCCTTTTTGGTTGTACTGTCCCGTTTGTAGGCTATCAGGCTTTGGTCTATTTCGCCCAGAAATATTTCTTTTATTGAAAATAGTTCTCTAAATAAAGACGGTACAGCGAACAATAATATTTCCTCACGAGTTAATAATGCCATTTTTATCTCCTTCAACGGCTGACTGTTTATAAGGGCAAATATAACACAGGCGGCTATCATAGCGTGATAGTGGAAAAGTTGTTTTGAAAAAATAATCGTTTATCAGCGCCTCGTGTGATTGTTTGAATGATAGTATCCAATGAACGGAAAACTTCCCAGCGTTCACGGTTTGTTACGGCTGCGATTTTTGTGACCGCCAAATCTTCCAACTCCGGCACACGACTTCCTTTCCAGATTTTATCGGCAAGTGAAACTGCAAGTTCTTCAAGCGTTGAACTTTCGGACCATAAAGCATGAGAGGCGGCAAATTGTGATTTTTCTTCGGAAAAACCGAGAGACCGTAAAAGGCGAAAACCTTCCCGTTCGTGCTTATGTCCTTCTTCCGAAAGTTCGTTAATGTAAACGCTTTTTCCTATGTCGTGACCGGCCGCACCGAATAAGACGAGATCTTTATTGATGTTCAGATTTTTCCACGTACCGTTTAGCTTTTCAAGCAATTTATTTGCAACATCGTGAACAAGCAGCGAATGAGCGTATAACCTTGGCGGAACTCCGAGAGTACTGAAAACGGATTCAATCTCATCTGGAAGAGAAAGCAGATTTCGACAATTTATATACTGATATTCCGCCATTCGAATTTTGTCTTAATGAACAGAGAGTTGATTCCCCTGTTAAGATTTACAGATATAGTAACAGGAGAGAATATCAGATCACGATAGCGGAAAATTATTTTCTGGCTTTATTAAACAAAATCTTCATAACGGGATTGTAATAACAGTACTCGTCGCTCTTGTTTGCGGAGAAGTGAAACAAATCGATATAATCTATTTCTTTGCCGTTCAGATTATATTTGCCGTATGCGGCGACGCCTTCTTTGTTATGAGTAAGTGTTTTATTTTTTGAAAATTCACCGGGGAAGCATAAATTTATGTAGTTTTCAGCAATCGTACCGTCCCATAAATTGGCTGTTATGATTATATCGGGGTCCAATATTTTTAATTGCTCTTGAAAAAAGTTTGTTTTTTCCAACTCCGAATCTTTTAAGAAACGATCAACCAAGTCTGTATTAGTCTCCCAATTATCAGGATCGTCATTACTGTATTTTGAAATATTTATGCAGGCGAATCCGAAATCATTAGTTTCACGCATTTTATTCAGTATTTCCAAGGCTGTCGGAATATTTTCGAATGGGAATTCCCCCTCGGTTTTAATGCCGTATACGATATAAAGAATATGGCGCCACCATGAATTTTTGTTGCTAAAATCCTTGTCAAAAAATTCTTTTGTCGTATCTCTAAAGTCATAACCTCCGATGTTTCTCGTTTCACGACCTATAAAAACCGTTTTTCTTTTTTGATCGAAATATCCGGGGAAAAAACCGTCTTTTGCAAAACAATCTTGAGGGGTTGTTGTTTCCTTATTTCCGTTATCAATGGGAGTTTTATTCTTTGATAACTGTTCTATCCATTCGTTCATTAACTTGTCCAATTTAAAGTTTTTTCGTTTTTCAAATTCTGAATATTCAAATGTTGAAAGCATAGTCTTTTACCTCTTGTTTAAATTATACCACACATTCTCTATCATATCACGATAGTTTCAAAAAAAATAAAAATTATTCACTATCACCGAATGATAGTAATTTATGTTATAATATCATTATGAAGCAAGAAAACAAAAAACAACAGACACGGCAGCTGAACAGAAAAATACTTGAACGGATAAATATTATCCATAGAGCAATTAAATCCGGAACTTATCCCGATAATCTGAAGTTACAGCGGCTTTACTGCGAGACGACAGGCTACAGCAAAGTCGGCGAGGCTACAATTAACCGCGATATCGATATGCTTCGTACTTATTTTCACGCACCTCTGGAATTTGACAGACACAAAGGCGGCTATTATTATAGCAATGCCTTTGAATTCCCCTTGAATGATATTTCCGCAGAGGATGTTTTTTATCTTTCGGCAGCAAAGACATTGCTTTCAAGTTTTGAAGGAAGTCCTATTTATAAATCGATTTCCGAAGTTATTGATTTTGTAACGGACACACAGGGCTTGAGCAAAAGTTCTCTTTTAAAGAGAATCGCCGTTCCGCCCGTCCCGAAAGTCGTAACGAATGAAGCTGTTTGGAAAAAAGTTATACGTTCTTTGCAGGAAAACGCACTTGTCGATTTTGAGTACAGCGGCAGGTGGAATACGAAATCCGCACGGCGCCGCGTCGCGCCGTATCAGATTCTTATGGATGAGGGGCTTTGTTTTTTATTCGGCTATGATTTGAATAAAAAGGCCGTGCGTCTTTTCGCCCTGAACAGAATGAAGGACTGTGTCGTTACGGACGAGCATTTTGAAATCCCCGATGATTTTGAATTTTCTTCCTATTGCGGCGGCGGAAAGTTCGGCGCTTTTATGTCGGAAGATTCCGTCGATTTTATAATCGATTTTTACGGAGACGCTCGGCCGTATGTAAAAGAACGCCTTTGGGCGGACAATCAGAAACTTACGGATTTTGAAGATGAAGAAAAAACGCGGATTGAGTTTTCTTCAACACAAGTCCTGAAAGTTATGGAATGGATTTTAGCGCAGGGAGCGAATGCCGTCCCCCGAAGTCCGCAGTGGTTTGTGGATGATTGGAAGAAGATCGTAAAAGCTATGATGAAAAGGGCGAAAAGCGATATTAATAATTAATAAATTTTCGAAAGGTGATTTCATTTGAGTGTTCAGTGTCTGAGCGAATATGGCCTGCGCGGTGCTTTCGAGTCGGATACGATGCGAGTGCCGACGGGAGCGGGTGTGGATGGTGAAGAAAAACGTTTGCAAAGTTTTGGGGTGAAGTACTTGACACACAGTGGGAAAAAGTAGTAAATTACAAGCTACCCGCTCAAACTGTGGGTATGCTGTTTGACAGGCAAAGGGAAGGAAAGAAAGCAAGACGCATGCGGAGA
>ERZ772960.981-NODE-981-length-23776-cov-9.512331_pt1 | contig 23776 bp, 20 predicted proteins | sample MGYA00580678_ERZ772960 | MGnify/ENA primary metagenome ERZ772960 (study PRJEB29015, sample SAMEA2737930) | human oral metagenome | biome: human oral; feature: human-associated habitat; material: dental | place: China | collected 2059 ... | reverse complement strand
AAATTACAGCTTTTCTTAAAAAAGAAAGATATAGAGATTTCCGGTAAGCGGTATTTTATTGATGCGATGAGCGCCATGGCAATGGGGCTTTTTTCATCCTTGCTTGTCGGAACAATCCTGAGAACCGTAGGGCAGCAGATGCATATTGCCTTTTTGACCGATACCATCTGGCCGATATGCCGCGATATGACGGGAGCTGCCATCGGTATTGCCGTTGCACATTCGCTTAAAGCGCATACCTTTGTCTTGTTCTCCGCCTCCATTGTCGGGTATGCCGGTAATATGTTCGGCGGTGCAGTCGGCGCCTTTATCTCCGCCATTGTCGGTACCGAGCTGGGAAAACTGGTTTCAAAAGAAACAAAGATTGACCTTATCGTAACGCCGACAGTAACCATTCTTTCCGGCAGCGTAATAGCCGTCTTTTTCGGTCCGTATATGTCTGCGTGTATGAATTGGCTCGGAGAGGTTATTATGACAGCGACAACCCTACGTCCGTTCCTGATGGGTGTTTGCCTTGCGGTATTGGTTGGGCTCATTCTCACACTGCCGATCAGTAGCGCCGCGCTCTGTATGATGCTCTCCCTTTCGGGGCTTGCAGGAGGCGCGGCTGCGGCGGGATGCTGCGCTCAGATGATCGGTTTTGCGGTAATGAGCTATCGGGATAACGGATTCGGCGGCAGCTTTGCAGTCGGCATCGGCACCAGTATGCTCCACATGCCGAATATTATTAAAAATCCCCGGATATGGATACCGCCGATTGCCGCATCCGCCGTACTGGGGCCGGTTTCGACGATACTGTTAAAGCTGGAAAATACCCCCATCGGCTCCGGTATGGGAACATGCGGGTTGGTAGGTCAAATCGGTGCACTGACGGCGATGAGTGGAACCGGGCGCAGCACCGCAAGCATTTATCTTTCCATTTTGCTGATGCACTTTATCGCTCCCGCCGTACTAACGCTTCTTTTTACTGCGCCGCTGCGGAAAATCGGATGGATTAAAGACGGCGATTTAAAACTTGCGCTGTAGCAGCTGTATTATGTATCGCTTAAGCCTTCTTCAAAAATAAACTGAATGTAAAGGTCTTCGAGCGTGCGCTTGGGGCCGGATACTTGGAGCCTCCGCCTCGATTCGGCGTTATTTTTTCGCTCAATAAAAGAAGTATAAAAACCGCGCGGGTCATCACTCGGGAACTCTCTTTTAAAGCCGAGCAGCGTATATGCTTCCTCTCTGCTTACGGCAGATACTTTTCGCTCTTGCAAGACACTGCGGATAAAGTTGATCTTTTCGTGGGATATGCCGAATAAGAATTCTTCCAATGCTTGGCCGATTTCAGGGTCTGCCAATTTCGCGATCATAAACCGTTCCCACGATTCATCAAGCTCCATCGAAAGCAAGAAGAGCTCGCTTACGCCGAGCATACTGCCAAAGTTCGGTGCAAGTTTGTTCCGTGCTGCCCAAACCTTGTGTAAAACAGGCGCGAAAGATGAGGAGTGTTCGTCCAGCCGGTGTTCCCATAATTCCGTTAATAATTCTGCAATCTCTTTTCGTGTTTCATGCTGAAGATCCACATTGTCAAGGAGCATCGTATACACATCCTCCGCCATGAGCGCGAACATAGCGTGAAGCGTAATCCGCCGCAACGCTCGGATATCTTTTTCTTCAAAAAAAGCATTCATCGCTATTTTGGTAAGCGCGGAAAATGTCTGAAATTTGGCAATCAAAAAGCTTTTACCTAGAATAACCTTTGTCGGCAATGTAAGTAAACGTGAAGAAGGGGCGCTGCTGCAAAGCGTATCGATCAATGTTTCAGCCGATCGATGCTCACCTGCCAAGACAGTGCTTCGTTGTATTGAAGGATATCGAGAAATGGCCACCGCTACGTGTTCTAATGTTGTAATACAGTTTGCAATGTTGCTCAGTACCCCGGGAGCATAAGCTTGTAAGCTTTTTAAAATCTGTTCGATTACCGCGTGTTCGTCTTTATCGAACACCACAATATCGGATGAAGCGCTTCCATCTTCAGTTGTGTATGGCATTGAGAGCGTTGCAGACAAAGATGCATAAGTCATACAGTACTAGTATAACACAAAATCCCGATTCTGCCAAACATTTTCTTGCGGATATCAGGGCAAATTGACAAGGATGCATAATCACTTTCGGTAATTACTCATTGATTACACATTATCAATTATTTCAAAATCCTATAATCTATGCTATAATACAGCACGTGAGAGGGAGTAACTATGAGTACGGCAAACAGAAAGTACAAAGACTCGGTATTTGTCGACCTATTCAGTGAAGACGAAAAGGCAAAAGAGAATTTTTTGTCGCTGTATAATGCGTTGCACAATACCAATTTACCGCTTTCGTGTCCGGTAGAAAATATACGGCTTGATAATATCATGTATATGAGTATCATTAACGATGTATCTTGTCTTGTAGATAATAAGATTATTGTGTTAGCTGAACATTATCCGTTGGCTGAGATTTGCGACCGGCCTTTCCAAAGAAGAAGTGGAAGCTTTATAAATTGGGGCGTCTTCTTTCCGTATGAACGCTTCTTGCGTCGGGGGTATTGATTTGTGCCGGAATTTTTTGTAAAAAATCGATAGGAATGATAGATATATGAAATTGATTGAATTTATTAATTTAGGCGGGCCGCTCAACTGGGTACTTGCCGCTATCTTGTGCTTTTGCTTTTGCCAATGCCTTGAACGCAGCATCTATTTTTTTCAAACCCGTAAAGGCTCAAAAAATGATGTGCTTAAACGATTGCAAGCAAAGGCAGCAATGTTTTCGGAGCTTCCGCAAATGCAGCAGCAAAAAGAGTTTATTAAAGAAAGTACGCTTCTCTATTATGAAATGAACCGCGGGCTCTGGCTGCTCAATGTTATCAGTGCGGTGTCTCCGTCAATAGGCTTATTGGGTACGGTTACCGGACTTATCGGCTCGTTTTCGAAGATGGCGGAAGTGGGCGCCGCAGTAAATATTCAAGATTTATCCGGCGGTATTTGGGAAGCAATGCTCACGACCGCATTCGGGATGATCATTTCGATTCCCGCGCTGCTGTGCTACCGTATGTTTAAACGTATTATCGAAAAACGTATGATGCTCATTGAACTGTACGGCGAAGAATACGAGGAAGCGACGCGGCAAAAACAGGGAGAGCAGTGATGCATAAACTCGATTTTTTATCCCGTCGCGAGGAAGAACTGGTTGTAAACATCACATCGCTTATCGACGTCATTTTTATTTTGCTCATTTTTTTTATGGTGTCTACTCAGTTTAAAAGAAGCTCCTTACCGCTCGATTTGCCGCAGAGCGAAGACACGACGCAAGAACAGAACACCACAAAAGTCCTCGCTGTTACTGCAAATGCAATTGAATTGGACGGCAACGCCGTTACGCTTGAAACACTGCAAGCCACACTTGCTGCCCTTTATGAACAGAATCCCGAACTTGCACTCTCGCTGGAATGCGAGCGAACCGTCGACTTTGAACGCATTGTGCAGATACTGACAAAAATACAGGCGGCAGGAATCAGCCGCATCGGAATTGTGCATGACCCGATGGATTAGCTCAGCGTTATGTACGATGGCGCTTGTTGCCGTACTGTTTTGTTTGCCTGTGTGGAATATTCGAAGCGCTGCGGCGGTATCAAACGTTTCCAATACGGCGGTGCCGACAATGTCGGAAGTGCACATCGTCAAACGCGTTCCAAAGAAAGCGCCGCCTGCCGTACAAGAAACCGTACGGCCTAAAAAAGCGCCTACAATTCCGTCGCCGTCCGCCGAACCGGTTCCCATATCGGAGCCGGAACCGGCAGAGGTTCCGGACGAACCGGCTGAAATGCCTACCGAAGAAACGCCCGATGATACTTCGGCGGCCGATACCGGCGAAAGCGAATCAAGCAATACCGCTGCTGTTAGCGGTGCTGAAGATTCATTTTCCCATACGCAGGATGCGAAAGCGGTTGCGACATATAAATCTTATGCGCTTGGGCGCATCGCTTCAAAAAAAACATATCCGTATACTGCACGCTCAAACGGTTTTGAAGGAAGAGTACGCGTACGTATTATCATCAATCCTGACGGTACGCTTGCCCAAATGGACATCCTTGAACCGTCCGAACACGAGATTTTAAACAAAGCATGTCTTGCCGCCATTAAAAAAGCAGCCCCTTTTAAAAAAATGGCAAGCGGTATGAGTGCGATGACCCTTTCTTTTGTCATGGATTTTTCATTGAAATAAACGCAGGGGGCTAAAAAAGTATGCAGCTCTGCTTGCGTTTTATGTTTTGGCCGACTTAATTACACATTACTCATTGAATTGTCCATTACCACATTGCTCATTAGTTAACAGCTTCCCCGCGAACCCTTGAACGACAACCGAAAAATAACTAAAATACCTACCTATTATTTATAGAAAAAACGAAGCGGGAGGTTGGCATCGTGGAAGACATATTGCACACGATTGAATTGGAAAAAGCATATAATCCTAAGGATTTTGAGGATAGAATCTATGCGGATTGGGAGAAGCATGGCCGCTTTAAGCCGGTTAAAAAGACTGACAGTGCCGATAGATATGTCGTCGCCATCCCTCCGCCCAATGTAACCGGTGTTCTCCACATGGGACACGGTTTAAACAATGTGCTGCAGGATGTCGTTGTCCGCTACCACCGCATGAAGGGTGATGAAACGCTCTGGATACCCGGCACCGACCATGCCGGTATCGCAACGCAAAATGTGGTTGAACGTCAGCTAAAGGCGGAAGGCAAAACACGGCACGACCTCGGGCGGGAAGCCTTTCTCAAGCGCACGTGGGAAGTAAAAGAAAAACACCACTCGATCATCACCAATCAGCTGCGTAAAATCGGGGCTTCCGTCGATTGGTCACGGGAACGGTTTACGATGGACGAAGGGCTTTCCCATGCCGTCCGCTCCGTATTCGTTACCCTCTATGAACGCGGACTTATTTACCGCGGCAACTATCTGGTTAATTGGTGCCCTTCCTGCGGTACTGCGCTTGCGGACGATGAGGTCGACCATGAGGAAACCAAAGGGGGGATGTACCATATTTTATATCCCCTTACGGATGCAGACGGTATGCCGTCCGCGTCGGAATATATCGAAATAGCGACAACCCGTCCCGAAACGCTTTTGGGTGATACCGCGGTTGCCGTACATCCCGACGATCCCCGCTATACTCATTTAATAGGAAAGAAGCTCGTACTGCCGCTAACCGGACGCCGTATTCCGATTATTGCAGACACGTATGTCGATAAGGAATTCGGGACGGGCGCTGTAAAAATAACTCCCGCTCACGACCCCAACGACTGGGAAGTCGGCAAGCGGCACAATCTCGAAGTTATCAATATATTGAACCCCGACGGTACGCTCAATGCGGCCGTACCCGAAAAATACCGCGGCATGACGGTGAAAGCCGCCCGTGAAGCGGTTATCGCCGATTTGGAAACGGCAGGCTTGTTTAAAGAGAAAGAAAACATTAAACATGCCGTAGGGCACTGCTACCGTTGTCACTGCGTTGTGGAGCCGTACCTTTCGGAGCAATGGTTTGTCAAAATGAAGCCGCTTGCCGATAAAGCGCTTGCCGCGTGGAAAAAAGGCGAACTCGTGTTTTATCCGCAAAAATGGGAGAATACGTACAGCCATTGGATGGAAAACATCCGCGATTGGTGTATTTCGCGGCAGCTGTGGTGGGGGCACCGGATTCCGGTGTGGTATTGCCAAGACTGCGGTAAGATGACCGTTTCGGTAGAAGATGTAACCGAATGCCCTCACTGTAAGAGCGCCGCTCTCAAGCAGGATAGCGATGTACTCGACACGTGGTTTTCCAGCTGGCTGTGGCCGTTCTCGACGCTCGGCTGGCCGGAAAACACCGAAGATTTGCAGCGCTATTACCCGACCTCTGCCGTCATCACCGCCCATGATATTATCTTTTTCTGGGTTGCCCGTATGATTATGGCAGGGCTTGAGTTTACCGGCGCCGTTCCATTCCGAGATGTTTATCTGCATGACTTAGTGCGCGATAAACAAGGACGCAAGATGTCCAAATCGCTCGGTAACGGTATCGATCCGTTGAATATTATCGATGAGTACGGAGCCGACGCTCTTAAATTTACGCTCACCTTTATGTGTACGCAGGGGCAGGATATCCTTATCGATAACGAATCCTTTAAACTCGGCTCCCGCTTTGCCAATAAAATATGGAATGCTTCACGCTATATTTTAGGAAACCTCGAAGGGCGGCGCATCGTTCCCGTTTCCGCCTCTGAATTAACCGAGCTTGACCGCTGGATTTACCATACCCTCAACGAAACGGTTAAAAACGTGCGGGCGGCCTTTGAAGGGTACCGCTATAACGAAGTCGGGCATGGCATTTATGAATTCTTCTGGAATAACTTTTGCGACTGGTATGTCGAAGGGACAAAGCTTTCTTATAAGAGCGGCGATGATGCGGAAAAAGACCGGATAACATCGGTACTGCTTGCCGTTTTGGAAGAGTCGCTCCGGCTGCTGCACCCCGTGCTTCCCTTTGTTACCGAAGAAATTTACCGCAAACTCCCCGAACACTGCGCCGCCGGAGCTTCACACCGTGCAGAGGCGCTGATAACCGCCGATTATCCCGTCTATTGCGAAGAGCGCATCGATACTGTTGCCTCCGCCCGCTTTACTGCGCTGCAAAATATCGTACGGCTCATCAGGGCGCTCAGAGCGGAATGCGGTATCGATCCTCAGCTCAAGCTGCATATTGCGCTCTATATCGAAGCAGATTCTCCCGCGGCCGCCGCGTTTGAGAATATCGATTTAATTAAGCTATTGGCGGGACTCGCGGATATCGCCTTTATAAAAACTCCTGCCGATAAACCTGCAAATTCCATCGGAACGGTAGGAGCCGGTTTTGAAGCCTTTATCATTACCGGAGCAGAGGTAGACCGCAATCAATTAGCTGCACGCTTTACCAAAGAACTCGAAAAAGAAAAACAGGCGGTATCCCGTTTAACGGCAAAACTTTCTAATGCGAATTTTACGGCTCATGCTCCGGCTGAGGTTGTCGAAGGAGAAAAAGAAAAACTACGCCAAGCGGAACGACTGATTGAAAAGTTTACACTGTACTTGCACGACCTTGTATAGAGTGCAAAAAACGGGAGGAAAAGATGGAACAACATGAAGTAGCATTGTTAAAAGGAATGTATCTTGCCCCTTATATTCATTTGGCGACCGGTTTACGGGGGAAGGCTCGCCATGCAGGCGGTAATATGTTTCGCCACCAAATCGATACAATGGCAACGCTCATCGATTACGGCTATATTGACAGCATTTTGCTGAAAGCGTCGATCGTCCATGACGTATTGGAAGACGTGCCGGATTTTAATGTGAATGAACTGTTATCTATCGATTCTGAATCTTCCGCTGTTTATGAATTGGTTATGGAAGTTACCCGCCGTCCGGGACAGTCAAAATCTGAATATTTACAGCATATTATCAGGTACGGTTCACAGCGTGCAAAGGTTTTAAAATGCGCCGATCGTATCAGCAATATGATTAGTTTGGGGTTTGTAAATGATCCCGAGTTTATCAAACGGTATTGTAATGAAACGGAGATATATGTCTTTCCGATTGCATTGGAAGTAAACTTTGATATGTACGATGAATTGCTCTATCTGGTACAGTCCCGTCTACAACATCTTGCTTGCTGATTTTGAATTTCTGCATAAGCATAGCGGCAACAGAGCCGCCGTTTAATCTGCTTCCGCTATTTGGTTTGCGTACGTGAATAAGGGAATCTCTTTTTTACTTTTACCGGCTTACTTTTATTCGTGTTGAATATATCGATAAAATGACCGGATTATAGCGGAGTGGCCGATTTTTAGCAGCCCCATTGATTTCGCAATCGGTTATTCATCGAAGTCGTCGTCAAAGCCATCGTCATAGCTTTCATCAAAGTCGTCATCTTCAAAATCATCATCGAAGTCGTCGTCAAAATCGTCATCGAAGTCGTCGTCAAAGTCATCATCGTTAAAATCGTCATCGAAGTCGTCGAAACCATCATCAAAATCGTCATCAAAATCATCATCGAAGTCGTCATCGTCGAAAGGAGCAGCCGATAAAAAGTGATTTCCGAAAAAGAAAGAAACTCTGTTACTCATAGTGAACCATCCATTGTGTTTCTGGAATATTTTATAAAAACGCCTTAAAGGTAAAGCACCGTCGTTGGATAAACGGCAAAAGCATAATAATAAGAGTATATCGCTCTGTCAACCGGTTACCAATATAATTTATTTTAGCTTAATCGGGCAAGACATCGTCGGTATTTATCCGGATTAACCCTAAAGGCGACAATGGGATCGCTGCCTTCTTCGATTGCCTTTCCGATTGCGGCCGCTGCTTCTTCGATCATACGGGGAGCCGGGATTAGCCGTCCTGCTCTCGTTGTAAGTCCGATGCCGAGAGATTTTTTTATAGGGTCTTCAAGCCGCATATGAATTTCATCGTAGAGGCTGCTTGCAGTCTGCATTGCTTGATCCAGCGGTGCATAAAAAATGATTAAACCGAGCGTATCCTGATTAAAGATAAATATTTTATGGATACGCTCAAGTGTTGCCCGCAGCAGATGGATAATTTGCTGATTATGTGAAATATCGGTTGCATGGATAAGCATGAGAGTTAAATCTTCTTCGGCGACGGCGGTTTCCGTAATGGCAGTTGTCAATTCTTCGATAAGAGTAGCCTGTTCAAGCGAATGGCTGTTGTTGTGCGCCCTATCCGCGAGCGGAGTATTTTCAAATGTAGTAACCGGCGTCGATTTTGGGGGCTCTTGCGGTGCGATTGGAGATTTCCCTGCCTGTGTGTGATTCTCAAAAGAACCGTAATTTTCGGCATCAAAGTTCACGCTATCATTGCAGGGTTTCGAGCTGTTTTCTGTTTTCGAAATATCTTGTTCAGCTGTATTTTCCGATACCGGTGTGCCTGTATAGCCGTCAGTCTGTTGTTCTGTCCGGTTATCATCGGCCGACACTCCGTAACTGTTTTCTTGAATTTCGGTTTGTACCTGCTGTGACGGCTCATCATCGTAGATATGCAAGCGGTTTAGCGATTCAAGCTGTTCATGTAACGGTACCTGAGTCTTTGATGTGTTGACCTTTGCTGTGCGTTTGTCCGTCGCTGTTTCTTCATGCGCGCTTGTCGGATTTTCGTAAGTATTTGAACGATCCTGCTGCGGAGCAGGGGGGATGTCCGATTGAGAGAGATTTTGCGGCTGTATGGCATCTTTTTCATACTGTGATGTCGCAACAGCGAGATATTCATCGGACTGCACGGTATCGGGTTGAATGCCGTTTAAATCGGTGGCATCTGTTTCCCGCATGCGTCTACGGCTTGTAAATATCGGTGTTTTTGCCGTAGGCTTTACGTCCATATACGAAAAGACTAACACCATGACAGTCATCAGTACAATCAGCAGCAGCAGGAAAAAAACTATCCGGCCTCGGTTAAAGATCGTTTCGATAGGGAGCGTTCGGATCGCCGCATGAACGGTAAACGTATTGCCGGTTCCTTTAATCGGGATATGTATTTGAGCCGCGGTAAAAAAAAGCGGCAGATTTTTTACTTCGACGGCATACTGTTCGGTGTATGAAAAAATATCGGTATCTTTTGGCCATGTAAATACGATGCCTGTAGGATCTTTAATAACGACAGCTTGAACATATTTTTGATAATTACGGCATAGTTGTTCAAACTGCAGTTGTAAACGGGCTGAATCGGGTTCTTGTGCGGATTCCGATACGATTTCGCCGGTATGTTTGGCAAACACTTTAAAATTATTCAGCGCTGCTGTTTTTCCCGCTGCAACATCACTGTGCAGAGTAAAAACAAACCATAGTAAACTTCCGGCAATAACAAGCATTGCACACGCGGCATATACCGATATCACTATTTTTTTCATCGTTAATCAGTATACCCTGAAATGAGTTCCGATACAAGTTCCATATCGGTCAAATTTTCTTTTTTATGTGTTTTACACCATGCAAGCGCAGGGAGAATACTTGTGACGGCATTCCGGTTGTTTTGCTTTAAACTTTCGGTAAAGGATGCGAGGAAAGCCGTGTACGGGAATTGTTGAAAATCGGTGCACTGCCAGCTGATGCAGCAGTGTTTTTCCGCTTCAAACGCTGCGCGGTAAGAATCCAAAAGTGGCGTCCGATAGGTGATGCCTTTTTTTGCTTGCTTGCTGTAAGTTTCGGTACGGAACATGAGACGGACAAACGAATGTTCTTGGGGGCAGGTACGCGATGCACTGTCGGCATATTGTTCCGAAAGATAGGTGCCCCGTGCGTATGCCTTACCGCCGGTATAGGCAAAATCCATACCGCTGCATTCGATATACCGATAACCGAGCGCTTGAGCTGCATGGTAGGCGGCGACGGCCACGGTGCCGGATCCGGTGGGCAACCGCGGAAAAGGGGAAAAAAGTGCAGCTGCTTGGACGAGCGGATGACCGCCTGCGGTAAAAAAGAAGGCATTGCCGTTTTCATAAAAGCGGCGTGCCGTAGCGGTTTGAGTGGAAAGGTCAAAGATACCGATTGTTTCTTTAGGGATGGTACCGATGATGTGTTGATACGAAATATTCTGCGGGTCAATCGCAATAAAGAATTCCGGCGTAAAACCGTCTGCGCAGACGGCGGGAAAGGCTGTATCGGTGCAAAAGAGCGTATACCGCTCCCGCTGTTTTTTCAGTGACGACAAGCTTTCTTCCAAGCAGGGGCCTGCACCAAGTATGAGCGCTGTTCGTGCAGTATCCGTTTGCGGATATTCGGGTGTGACGGAACCTGCGAGGCGTAAGTTCAAAAAGATATTCCGCAGCCAGATTTTCCCGAAATGAACTTGAACGGAAAAATCCGCTTTGATTTTTTCGAGGGCGTGTTCGATTTTCCCCGGTAAATCTTTTGTTTGAGCTTTATAGTATTCGTTCCATGTTCGTAGGATATGATATCCGAAGGTACCGTGTACGGCCGGTAAATAGGCTGCTGCGAGGGCTGTCTCAAAAGCGCTGTCGGTACAGGGCGGTAAGAGAAATATCCTGTTGTCTGATACCAGTTCCGTATAGTCGATGAGCGAAAGCAGCTGTTTAAACGACTCGTAATCGGATTCCGTAACGGCACAAAAAGATTGAGGATATTTCTCTAAAAAAACTCTGATATGAATGCCGTTTCCAATTCCGCAAAAAAGCATAAAACCGGCGGATGTGGTAACGGTGCGCTCCGCTTCCCGTGCCGGATTGTAGAGGGATTGCAGCGCCTGCCCCGATGTAAAGAGCGGTGTCGGCTCTCCTGTTTTTGCTGCCGCGATACCTTTATAGGCGGTTCCCATGCGAGAACGTTGGAGAGTTTCCGCAATCTCCGGTTGTTTGAGTTTTATTGCAGCAAGGTTTTTCTCTAAGATCGTCATGCTTCTATCCTTTTGATGAGCGCCCCGAGCACGCGACTGACCTCTTCAATCAGTTTTATTTGCGCCTTGTTATCCCCCGGATTTTTAATTGCCTTGCAGTAATCGGTGTAGCTGCACAAGGCGCATATCTGTTTCTCAAGGCTCGGTGCATCTTCCGCAAGCCGTATCGGTTCCGCTGTGATGAGCGCGGGAATTTCGGTGTACAGTGTGTTTAAAAGGGAAAGCGCTATCCGTGTGCGTTCTTGTCCGGACGGTACAGGGGTTGGTTCTACCGAAAACCGCGCCGCATCTTGCGGGCGCTCGGTGACAGCGGCTGTTAGGTCTACGGATTTGATATTCGGAAGCGGCGCCCCCCCTATGCCGACACGGAAAAGTCTTCGCGCAGCTTCCGGCGGCAGCTGCAAAAACCATTGCCGGTAGGTTTCGAGTGATTGAACCGCGAAGTTTTGCACGGCCAGTGCTCCTGCAAGCGGATGGAGTCTATCCGATGCGGTAAAAAGCCGTGCGATGCTTGCATGGGGTTGGGCATGGGTAAAGCCTTTTGCAGCAGCCAAATCGACGCCGGCAAGGATGATAGTGCGGTCGGTATGCTGCAACAGCAGCTCACAGGCCGTTCCCGTTACGGTGCCGTTCTCTCTGGCGCTAAGCGGCTGCAGGTTTGCTGTTGTAAAGAGCACCGTTTCCAGTGGAGAATTGTAAGAAAGCGGTATGCAGGGATGGGTCCGTAGTATCGATATGGGAACGGCTGCTTCAAGAGGAAAGGCGACGGGAACTTCTGCAGGCAGTTTGTCAAAATGCTGCAATACCCAATAGCCTGCATCGGTACTGATGCACAGGTCTATCGGGATATTTCTCGCTGTCAGAGCAGCGCAAGCCGATGATACGGCAAGGAGAGAGTAGGGGGCTGCCTGCAGCGCGGTGAGCTGTTCCAAGCACGGTCCCGCTCCCGCTAGGATAAAATCCCGCATTCCGAAGTGCGGAACGGCAGGGTGTTCAAGTCTGATAAAGTTATCGAACGTGTTTCTGAGCCACTTATTTCCGAAGAAGGAGCGGGTACGCATGACGCTTGTAAGGATATCGATTGCATATCGGATGTCTTTCCAGATGGTAGCCGCCTCATCGGGAAAGGCTCTATCGGCAGGCTTCCAGCTTAAAAACCGAGTCCCTGCCAGTTTTTCATCGGGTATATGTGACAGCAGAAAAAAAGACAAACTACCGTCTCCCGGTCGCCAGACGGCATCCCAGAGACTATCGGAATCGGAAAAAAGCGTTTTGCTGTACCGCACTGCAATACGCTTTGTATACGGAAATTTTGCTTTCAGTATGGGGGCAAGGTAGGATTCCCCCGGCTCTGTTATAACAATAGCCGAAGGATTGCCTTCAATGGTTGCAGTAAATTGTTCAGCTTCTTTATGCGGGTTGTATTTTGAATGGAGACGAAAAGGAAACATGTGAGTAAACCGCGGTTATGCGGAAATTGCATAACCGCGGAAAAAGGTTTTGTATTAGGAAATACCTAACTCTTCAAAAAGATGCTTGTAAGTTTCAAAATATTCGGACTTGGCAAACTCTTCGATCTTCTTTTCGGGCAGTGCTTCCAACAGCTGATCCATATAGGAAAGAACCGATTTGATCTCGTTTTTAAGCTCTAACGGGATAGAACCGGTAGCTTCCCGTTTTTTTGTTGCCGCCTGCAACAGTGTTTCTTGTTTCGGTTCATCAGGAGTCGTTTCGTTTTCTGCTTCCGGCTCTAATCCGGAAATTGCTTCGTCAGAAATGGCAGTCAATTCTTCGATAGTATCTTCCGTGGTTTCAGAATTTGCCTCTTCAATCTCCGGAACGTTGGCGATAAAAGGTTCTTCGATAATTTCTTCTTTTATCTCTGATTCGGCGGTAGTTGAATCATCGGCAAACGGATTCGGAAAATCTTCGTCGTTTTGAAGTTCATGGATGGTGCGTTCTTCGGATCCTTTAACAGCCGGTTGTACTTGTTCTGTAACCGGTTCCGTCTCGGAAGGCGGAACTTCAATTTCCTGTTCGGAAGGTATATCGAAAGATTCTATATTGATGTCTTCAAAATCGGTTTCTCCATCCGCCGATTCTGCTTCTTCAACTTCTTCCAGCTCCGTTGTTGAATCTTCATCGATAAGATCAATGTCTTCATCTGCAACATCCGACCGATCGTCAAGGTAACTGAGATCTTCGGGCAACGAGGTAATAGGAGCCGCTTCCACATTAAAAGCGGGATCGGAAGCGAGGAGTTTTTCTCCTTCCGTTTCGGGCTTATAATCGTTGTCTGCATTCGTCGAAGGCGGTTCCGCGATACTATCCTCGAAGGCCTGATCAACCGGCGGAGTTTCTTCCATTTCGGGATCAATATCTTTAGTCAGTACGGGCGGTACTTCATAGCTTTCCTCAGTTTCCGCTGCTTGCGTCTCTTCGGCTGTTGCCCGCTCTCCTTCTTCAGCATTCCGTTCTTCGGTAAAATCCGCAGTAATAAGGATATTATTGAGTTCATCACCGGTCAGGGCGATTGTTTCATCGGTATCGTCATCGCTGAAAAAGCCCGAACTTTCCGTCTCGGTGGCTTTGTTATCTGCCTGTGCTTCAACATCTTTTACCGATGTTTCCGCCGCAGCTTTTGATTGTGTCACCATACCTGCCTTCAAACTGCTCAGTTCTGCTTTCAGGTCGCTGATTTCGTGAGCGATTTTCATCAGCAATTCGGTGGCTTTGTCTTGTTCCGCTATGGAGTTTTTGGGGGCAATAGCCGTTGTGTTCATTGTCGTTTTCGCATCCTTTTCTAAAGCGGACGTTTCCGCTTTGCCTTCATTTTCATTGCCGTGTACCGCAGAGTGCCGGGGTGAAAGCAGATCCTGTTTTACCGCTTCAATATCGTCAAAGAAAGCCGGTTTTTCCGTATCGGGAGCTTGTTCGTCTGTTTTATCCTCGTCCGTACCGAAAATCGAAATATCGGCATTATCTTCCACGACTTGTGATGAAAGCTCTGAAAGCGATTGCACTTTTGATGCTTCATCGTCTGCCGTAACGTCAATATCTAAAGCAGTCTCATCCTTCCGTTCGCCGTCTTCGGCTTTTTGTGCTTTGGAATCATCATTCTTGAGAATATCGTCAAAATCTTCGACCGGTTCAAACTCATCCGTATCCGACGGAGCGGCATCTTCAAAATCTTCAAGCGAAATTTCACTGAAGTTTTCGAGGCCTGCAGGAGGTTCGTCGTTGTTCTGCGAAACTGCCGTATCGTCCGTAATTTCGGTGAAATCAATATCTATCGGTTCTTCTTCAGCAAAAGTTTTGGAAGTTTCCTGATGCAATTCTTCCGCAGGGCTATCATCCGATAAGAACTCATCCAAATCCAACGATTCAAAACTATCTTCGCCGAGTGCAACTTCGGAAGAATCGTTGTCTGCATACGAAGGAACCGGTTCTTCCAGCGGGATTTCTGCTGGGGAATTGTCATCATTCAATTCATTAAATTCCGGTATTTCGATGTCGGTATCCATATCCGAAAATGAGAAATCATCATCGAAATTTATACTTTCCAGGTCTTTATCCGCATCGGAATCGCTTGCAATTTGAAAATCTTCCGTGTCGAGCGGTGCAACAGTATCTTTCTTTTTTTTAAGCCATACACCATACATGTCTAATTTTTCCGTATTATTACTGTCTATAGAAAAATTAGGATCGTATAAATCGTCGGTTCTGTTAAAATTATCCATAAAAATTTCTCCACGAAGGGCGGTGTCATTATATCATGTATCGGCATACCCTGTATATAACATGAGCGGAAGTCTACGGGAGAGTTTCTAAAAACGGTTATATTTTTAGAGCCATCCGTAGATCGGCTCGAGAATGTATCTTCAATTTTCTATTATAACGTATTCTAAATAAAATTCAAGAAAATATTTATTTTGCCGTTATTAGAAGGGGTATGAAATTTTATTTGAAAGTCATTACGCCTCTTTTTGTGTTCGCGTTTGTCTATAGTTTTTTGGGAATTTGCTTTGGGCCACGAGGTTTTTTTGCCCGTCAGCAGTTAAAACGGCAGCGGGATACACTTGTGCAGCATGTTCAGCTTTTATCCGATATCGGGGAGAATCTGAATATTCGTATAGCAAATTTGTCCTCCGATCCTCAAACTATTGCCATGTACGCGCACGAATTGGGTTATGTTCAAAAGAACGAACGACTTATCAAATTGATGAATTTTTCCGGCTCTGTGGAACGTACCGATGATGCCGGTATCGCCTATCTCATCGAACCCCCTCGCTATGTGCCGGATGCCGTTTGTAAAACGATTGCCGTTTCTATGAGCATTATTGTGATTATGTGCGAAATGATCATGAGTAAAAAAAATGCGTATTCAAAAAAAAGCTCCTAATTCGGCCGTAGCTGCGGCTGCTGAACTCAAGCGTGAAAATATTATCATTATTCCGACTGATACGATTTACGGTTTTTCCGGTTTGATCGGCAAGACTGCCGAAGCAATTGCCCGCATTAAGGGTAGGGAAGAAAACAAACCGTTTATCGCCCTCATCGCCGAACCGGCGGATATTTACCGCTATACCGATATAAAAATTCCGGAACATATTTTGAACTTGTGGCCTGCACCGCTTACGCTTATCGTACCGTTAAAAGGGCAGGGGACTCAAGCCTTTCGCTGTCCCGCAGATGATTGGCTGCGTAGTGTTGTCGCTGCAGCAGGGGATGCAGTGTATTCGACGAGCGTTAACCGTTCGGGAACCCCGCCCCTTACCGATATAGAAGTCATTTGCCGCGAATTTGAAGATTCGGTTGCATTAATTGTCGATGACAGTAATCTCGAGGGGCTTCCTTCTACTCTTGTGGATTTAACTTCCGGCACTCCCCGCGTGTTCCGCCAAGGTTCTGTCGTTATTGATTAGTTGGTTTGTAGCAGCGCTATTTTAATCGCTTATCTTATACCTTCAGAATTTCGGCTTCGACATTGTATGTTGACTTTTTATGGGAAATGCCATATATTGGCTATCAAGTTGCTTTATTATAGCAATAGTCTTAACAAACCTGTATAGTACGACTCCCCATTTATCCGGGGTAAGCCGGAGTTACAGGTTTTTTTTTGCCCTCTTAAGGATAATCATTATGAAAACAACAGCTATTTTAGTTGATGGCGGTTTTTATAGAAAGCAGGCTGCCTATCATTTTGGTAAGAAACTATCAGCTCAAGAGCGAGTTAAGGAACTGATGAAGTATTGCCGAATGCATCTTATGGAACGTTCTCAATTTGCCCTTGTAGATACTCCTAGTGGCGGCAAGAAACGGCATTATCAGTGGAATAATTTATATCGGATATTTTATTATGATTGTCCGCCTATTTCAAAAAAATTATATCATCCTCTGCTAAAGAAAAGTATTGATTTTTCAAAAACAGAAACAAATGTATGGATGCGAGAATTTATTGAAAACTTGACACATCAGCGAAAAGTAGCCTTACGAATGGGGGTATTGGCAGATAATACTGCATATTACGGTTTAAAATATGAAGCAGTTAAAAAACTGTTCTCAGGGCAGCTTAACGTTAGCGATATTAACGAAAATGATTTTGATCTGGTTTTGCGGCAAAAAGGCGTTGATATGAAAATTGGAATAGATATAGCAACACTTGCATATAAAAATTTGGCGGATCAAATTATTCTCATAACCGGAGATAGCGATTTTGTACCGGCAGCAAAACTTGCACGGCGGGAAGGTATTGATTTTATTGTTGATTCGATGGGGCACAAAATCTTACCTGACCTAATGGAACATATAGACGGGCTACAATCATACTACAAACAAATGCAAAATGTGTGTAAACGGCAAGAACAATAAAGAATCGATCCATAATATATAATATAAATATAATGTGAAATTATTCTCCGCATCTATGCATAACACTAGCCGTGCGGATGGGCTTTGTGGTATAGCTCTTGGAGCTGGGCTGCCGTGATGTGCGTGTACCGTTGGGTAGTTGTGATATTGCTGTGCCCCAGCAGTTCCTGTACAACCCGTATGTCCGCTCCGCGGGTGATGAACATCGAGGCAAAGCTGTGCCGGAAGGCGTGCGGCGTCAGTTTTTTATAGTTTGGGAGAAGGGCGGTGTACCGATTGATGATGTACCGGATGCCCTGCGTTGTAAGCGCCCCACCGCGGCAGTTTAAAAAAAGCGCTTCTTCCGCAATTACGGTCTTTAACCCATCCTGTTCTTTTAGGTAGGCAATCAGTTCCGCGCGCTCCGTTAAATAGCGCTGCACCGCTTCCTGTGCAAAGTCCGCAAAGAACACCTTGCGTTCTTTGCTTCCTTTTCCCCGTACGATTGCCCAGCTGCAATCCCCCTTTAAATCCGTTATTTTGAGTCCTTGCAGCTCCGCCGCGCGGCATCCGGTAGAATAGAGCGACGAAAAGATCGCCGCATCGCGGGCGTACCATAAAATGCCCGCTTCTTTGGGAAATTCGCAAAAGTGTTCCGCTTCGTCGGGAAAGAGGAAGCGGGGCAGCTTATCCGGCTGTTTGAGGTTGCGGACAACTGCAGCGGGGTTCGTGGTGCAGAGCCCTTTCTGCAGGGCATAGCGGTACAGCCCTCGTACGCAGGAGAGGGTACGGTTAATGCTTGCCGGTGCAAAATGCCGGTTGCCGAGGTCTGCAACAAAGATGCGCACCTGTGTTCTTGTAACCTCGGTAAAGGCAAGCTCATTGTCTGCAAGCCAATCCGAAAAAAGCTTGAGGTCATTCCGGTACGCCTCGATGGTTTTTTCCGAAAAATGCCGCACTCCTGCGCTGTAGGCGAGGTAGTCTTCAAAGACCGTATCCATCGGCTAGTCGATATCCCGGTCTTCCACGCCTTCGACAACACTGTGTAAATAATCGCAATCGGGGTTTACACAGGCTTTATAGCTTCCGTTCTTTTTATCGTATTTTTCAACCATGAACCAGCCGCATTTGGGGCACAGTGCGTTGATAGGCTTAAAATGAGAGATAAAATTGCACGTTGGAAAGTTGGTGCAACCGAAGAATTCTTTGCCCCGTCCTTTTGCTCGCCGGGATACGATGTCTCCGCCGCAGCCGGGACGCGGGCATTTAGCCAATGGGATGGATTTGGTATTGCGGCATTCGGGGAACCCTTCACATGCCAAGAAAAAGCCGAAGCGGCCGAGCTTTTTCATCATTCTTTTGCCGCATTTTTCGCACGTAAAGTTTGTCGGCTCATCGAGGCTTCCTTTCAAACTGCCTAAATGCGCCATCACCGAATCCACCTGTGTGATAAACGGGGTATAAAAGGAGCCGATAATCTTTGACCAGTCGGCATTGTGCTCTTCTATTTCGTCCAGCTTTTGTTCCATACCGGCGGTAAAATTGACGTCGATCACATCTTTGAAGTTTTCGACTAAAAGATCGTTGATCATTCTGCCGAGCTGAGTGGGAACAAGCTGTTTATTGGAGCGGTTGACGTAGTAGCGGTCGAGCAATACCGAAATAATCGGCGCATACGTTGAAGGGCGTCCGATTCCTTTTTGTTCCAGCATTTTAACGATACTTGCATCTGTATAGCGGGCAGGTCCCTGCGTAAAATGCTGTTCGGGGGTCAGGCTGTCTACCGTCAGGGTATCGCCAGTTTTTAAGGCCGGTAACGCCTTACCTTTTTCTTCTTTTGAAAGGAGCAGATTGAGCACGGCGTAGAATCCTTTGTCCGTTACCTTGGTAGAAGCCGTTCTAAAGACCGCGTCTCCGGCGGAAATTTCATAGCTGAGCGTTTCCGTCTTTGCGCCGGTCATCTGGCTTGCGGTAAAGCGTTCCCAGATAAGGGTATACAGGCGCAACTGGTCGCGGTTGAGGTAGTCTTTCAGATAGTCGGGCGTATAACTACAGTACGTGGGGCGGATACCTTCGTGGGCATCCTGCGCTTTTGCACCGACGCTGTAGAAATTAGGTTTTTCCGGTAGATAGGCGGGATACTGCTCGCCGATCCACTTGCGGACTTCCGCAAGGGCAACGTCGGAGATACGCACCGAGTCGGTACGCATATAGGTGATTAAACCGACGCGACTTGAGCCGACAGCGATACCTTCGTATAGCTGTTGTGCAATCTGCATCGTTTTACGGGAGGTAAAACCGAGCCGGTTCGCTGCCGTTTGCTGCATCGTAGAAGTCGTAAACGGAGGTTTAGGATGGATGGTCTTTTGGGTACTTTTGATATCGGTAACCGTTGCCTCTTTTCCATTCAATACATCGATGATAGCCTGTACTTCCCGCTCGTTTTTAAGCGTCGGTTTTTCTCCGTTATATAAGGCGAGCTGGGCATCAAAGGCTGTTTTTCCTTTTTTAAAGGCTCCTTCCAGCGTCCAAAATTCTTCGGGGATAAAATTCTCTACCTCCGCTTCCCGTTCGCAGATGAGACGCAGTGCAACCGACTGCACTCGGCCGGCAGAAAGCCCGTTCTTTACTTTTTGCCAGAGCAGGGGAGAAAGGTTATAGCCGACAAGCCGGTCGAGGACGCGGCGGGCTTTTTGCGCATTGACTTTCGCTTCGTCGATATCCATAGGATTTTGCACCGCGGTTTTAATTGCCTGCGGCGTGATCTCGTTAAAGACGATGCGGTTTATCGGAACCTCTTCGCATTTTTCCCGTATCGCATTGCATAGATGATAGGCAATAGCTTCCCCTTCGCGGTCATTATCACTTGCGAGAAAAACATGCTTGGCGTTCTTTGCATCTTGCTGCAGTTCCTTCAAAAGCTTTGCGCGGCCGCGTACGGTGATATATTCGGGCTGAAAGCCGTGTTCAATATCGATTGCGATACGGGACTTCGGTAAATCGATTAAGTGCCCCATCGAAGCTTTAACCGTATAACCGTTGCCCAAATATTTTTCGATTGTTTTTGCTTTTGCCGGCGATTCTACGATAATCAAGTTTGTTTTTTTCGTTTTTGTCGCGGTTTTTTTCGCCATTTATCGTGCTCCTTTCTCAAACAAAGGTAGTTGTATCTGCCCGTCTCTCTGCAAATACTGCAAGGTTGGGTTTGCCCATTCGCGTAAAAGGTCGCCGGCATGTTCCACCGGAATAGCCCCGTCTTCGGCGAGCTTTTTGCATCCGGTATTCTGCACGGAATCCGTCATCCCGCCGTGTATACATACGTCGCGCCCTTGTTCGAGGGCAAAGTCTGCCGTAATCAGCGCTCCCGATTTTGTCGGCGCTTCGACGACAACGGTTGCGCGGGCTAATCCCGAAATAATCCGGTTACGCTGCGGAAAGCGATAGGCAAGCGGCGGTTCCCCGGGCGCATATTCGCTGATAATGCAGCCGCCCGTTTCGAGTATCCGGCCTGCGAGCCGTGCATTACTCTGCGGATATAACCGGTCAAGCCCGCATGCCAGTACCGCGGTCGTTAGCCCGCCGCCTTCCAAAGCTCCCCGGTGCGCAAAGGTGTCGATTCCCCGTGCCAGCCCCGAAATAACGGGGATACCGGCGTGCCCGCATTCGGTACCCAGCTGAAGCGCAGCTTTAATACCGTTCCCCGTCGGGCGGCGCGTGCCGACAATCGCGACTGCGGGCGTATCGGCTTCCGGTAAGACACCGCGGTAGTACAGCAAAAAAGGCGCATCGGGAATTTCCCGCAGCAGGGGAGGGAAGTCGGAATCATCATAGAACGTCATGTTGATTCGGCAATACTTCATCAGCGCCTCGGCTTTTTCTACCGCCTGCGGCAACTGTTCCGGTTTATAACTGCGTGTACGGAGTGTCCGCCGTATCATCCGGCTGAGCATGTCCATTGAACTTACTGTAAGTGCTTGTAAAGTGTCAAGCGTGCGGGCAAGTAAAAGGCGCTCACTGCCCTTTAAAAAAGAGCAATAAGAGAGCGCGATGTAGAGTTTCCGCCGTTCGGCATCGGTTTTTGTATTCATTATTATGCGTAGAAGCCTACTATTTGCTCACTGCCTTACAGCCGCCGGACCGTTAGCGCCGGGCATTTTCTACGAAGGCCTTGTTTCGTTCGGCATCGGCGCGCTGTTCGGCGCTTCCGCTTGTTTTGATAATGCGGTCGTAGGCGGTAATTGCTTTTTCGTATTGACCGGTCATGTAATAGGCTCGTCCGAGTATGAACAGGGAGTCAAGCGGTTTTTTTTCGCGGGCTGCTACCGGTTCCATAATCGTAATGGCATCCTCCGGCCGATTCAATTCAAAGACATAGAGAACGGACAGTGCATACACCGCCCGCGTATAGGTCGGGTCAAGCTCCACCGCGCGCTTATAGGCGGAAACCGACAGGTCAAAATACGCTTGCCGTTCGTCGAGGCTCATATTCGGATAATCGAGGGTGCTTTTTGCGATAATAGCGGCGCATACGCCGATTTGATAAAACACATGCTGATTTTCCGGAAAGTATTCCAATGCGCTGCGGAAGGATTCAATTGCTTTTTTATACATCTTTTTGTCCATGTACCGGCGCCCGAGGATTTTGTACCAAATGCCGACCCGCTGTTCCATGGTAAGGATGTCATTGACCTTTCCCTGATATTTTTGGATGGCCGATTGTAATTCCTCTATAGAAGACGGATTCTTGACGCCCATCTCCATGTCCTGCATCCGCCGAATAAAGGCATTATTCTTACAGGCAACGGACAGGAACAGAACGGAACACAGTAACCCGATATACGGAACTTTTTTTGATTTCATGTCAACCTTCTCTTTATTCAACGCCGTCACAGATGGCGGTGATTATACTTTATGAGTGATGACAAGGCTGTTCATCACTCATAAAGTATTCTTATATATCTTTGTTTGATTGTCAATATTCCGATTTAGTTCGGCTCTGTCTGCTCTAGCAGGAAAGTCAAAAAATCGTTATTTTGTCGATAGGAGGCCTATTTATGAAGATTTATGTCTATTTGAAAAAGCTTGTGCCGCTCTTTATGTTGGGCATGGTACTTACTGCCTGTACAACTACGGAACAGGTTAAGCGACCATCCGAATTATCGAAACCGATACTGATAGAACATCCTGAGCGCTTTTTTTGGGAGATAAGGGGAAGCAAGGGATCCGTCTATGTGCTTGGAACTATTCATGTTGCCGATAGAAGTTTTTATCCGCTTCAAAAGAATGTGTTGCGCACATTTGACAAAGCCGACCGATTGGTAAGTGAGCTCGGCGGTATGGCCGAAATGGAGGCGCTCGTCGAGAAGATGCAAACCGTTATCATGGAAAATATGAATAACGATCCCAAAAAGAGTTTACTTAATGTCTTATCGGAGGAAGACCTTGCTTTTCTGTATGAAATGATCGGCGATGATACGGTACATCGGTTTGCCTTATTTGATCCGTGGGTATTAAATACGGCGCTCGTGCAATTGTTGACGGTTAAGGCAGGGTTGTTACCCGGAGCCGGTATTGATATGTATTTGATGCAACGGGCTGAAAATAAAAAAATTGAGGCGCTCGATACGGTAGAACAGCAACTTGCCGTGTTATCATACGGTTCTTTTGACGATCAGCTTGCAATATTAAAAGATTCTATACAAGCTTTGCGGGATATCGATAAAAGTACGGAAGAAATACATAGGCTTCGGAACCTTTATCTGAGTAATAATCGTACAGAACTTTCAGCCTTGATTGTCGAATTACTTCTGGAAGTGCCGTCTTCCTTCTCTGAAAAAAAAGCGCAAGCTTATATTGATGCGCTGTTGACGGATCGGAATCGAATATGGGCGCAGAAGTTTGATTCATACTTGCGCGAGGGCGGCAATACATTCGTTTTTGCCGGTGTTGCGCACTTTTTAGGAAAATCGAGCGTTTTTGAAATCATGCGGCAGAAGAATATGCTGGAGTAAAGCGACAGCCCTGCGAGCAACGATTGAAAGTCTCCAAAAATGCCGTTTTTGGCGGTTCCGGTTATTCCTTCTTGCTGAAGCCGTACTCGTCCCGTTCGGGAGGTTTGTACCAATCGACGGCGAACCAGAGGCTGGGGTCGGCAAGGTCTTGTGCAATTTTTCCGAGTGCGACCTTTGCCGTCGTTTCCGCAATAAGATAGCGCTTGCCGTTGTGCGTAAAACGGGCGCCTTCTCCTGTGCAGTCTACGGCGGCAACTGCATGCCTTTGTCCCGGCGCAATCATCAAAATCGAATCGATATTGAAATACTGCAATATCACCGCCATCAACAGCGCACGGCTGTCGCAATCGCCGCTTTGATCGGCGCATACAGCCGGTATGTTTAAAAAGTCCGCCCCGTTTTCATCCCGCTTGTAGGTAAAGTTCTGCATCCACCCAAGCAGGAAAG